>Ga0100403_1000985_pt1 | contig 27051 bp, 32 predicted proteins | sample CryGeymet201501t_FD_83663 | JGI IMG/M metagenome (GOLD analysis project Ga0100403, IMG submission 83663) | Groundwater microbial communities from Crystal Geyser aquifers in Utah, USA - Crystal Geyser metaG 2015-01t | ecosystem: Environmental > Aquatic > Deep subsurface > Groundwater | place... | reverse complement strand
TAGGGTTAATTTCATGTGGATTGAAAATCTCAGGGTTTCCATGCCAAAAATCACCGTTGAATTCATATATTGTGCCGGTCTCTGGGTCGAATCCGTCAACTATTGATCCGCTAATAGGTATTTGTCTATTTTCTTCGGTAATTCCTAGGGAATTTAACCATTCAATTTCTCCCTTCGATATGCAGCCATTCCAAGTGCCGTTTTCTTTTGCGGTATTAACCATTTTTGCGAGAATATCTTTATTGCTCAAAGGGCGCTCAACTCCGTAACGTTCAAGATTGGTTGAAACCAATCTTGAATGGATTTCTTCGGAGTGTAGAGGAGATTCAACTCCGTGTCTTTCTATCATCGTTTTTAAATATCGATCACGGCCGTCTTTATATTGCCATACGTTCTTGGCTCCGTTGTTCCGGCGGCAGGTTTCTTCACCCTTAAGCCGAAATTCTTCAACTTGCAACGGAGCATCAACCCCGTACCGCTCTTGAAATGTATTCCTTTTCTTCTCCAATATAGATTTAGAATGTGAAGGATTTTCTAATCCTGTTTCCTGCCGAAAATTTTCTCTGGCTATATGCATAGACGAGGTCGATCCATATCTGGCTAGGCAAGTTTCTTCACGTTGACTACGTTTTTCAGGACATTTGTTATAATGCGTATCGCATTGCCAAATTTCTCTAGATTTGGGTGTAGTTTTTGGTTTTTGATAATGCGCAATCCGGCCGCAACCGTAATCGCATATAAAGTCAGATTTTTCGTGATAAATAAGTTTAGACATAATCAACTCCCTAGGTTGGTTCTGTTTAGGAAAAGAGTGCTACGCCAATAGCACTCTTTTTCCGTGATTAAGCGGTAATCTCCAACACGGCACATACCACATCGATGTCATTTGCAGAAGCGGTTCTGACTCGAAGTCTATCTAGAGTTTCCAAATTAATTGGCTTGTCGAGAATCAAGGTAGAACCTGCCGGTACTGGAATCTGATATCCGACGTAATATGAATTGGAGCCATCAAATACGGTAATATCGACATCAACGCTAGTTGCGCCATCCGTGTTCGAAATATACATTGCGTGAACAACACAAGTGCTTGATGCAGCTCTTGTTCGTGAAAACGCCACACCGCCAGCTTCTGGCACAATAACTGTATCAGTTGCGGCAGTAACATCTCCCCTGAAATTCTTAAAAGTGTTAGCCATTTTTTAGACTCCCTTGATTGAATACTTTCTTTTATTTAGTCTTCTTCCATTCAGATTCCCAAATCGAAATGACGACAAAGCCAGCATCCAGAAGCATTTGTTCTTTTTCTTTAGTTGCCTGATAAAGATCCCCATATGTCTTTCCATTTTTAGGGTTAATTTCATGTGGATTGAAAATCTCAGGGTTTCCATGCCAAAAATCACCGTTGAATTCATATATTGTGCCGGTCTCTGGGTCGAATCCGTCAACACGATAACCTTCAATTAGAACTTCTCGATTTTCAGTTTTGACTCTTAATGAATCTAGCCATTCTTGCTGCCCTCTCGAAACATTTGGCATATTGTTTCCGTATCGTTCAATCGAAGTTTGTCTGGCTTTTTCTTGAAATTCCGGTAACCCTCCGACATTTTCTGCTCCATAACGTTCGATATTTGTTACTCGAATCTTTTCTTTTATAGCTTCATTCTGTTTTGGGTTCAGCACCCCGTGTCTCTCTAGCATTGTTTCTTCATATTTTTTCCTTCCCTTACGATGCTGCCAAACATTTCGAACGCCATGATTTTGGAAATGGGTATCAAAACTTTTGTTTTTGATTTGTTCGTTTTGCATAGGGTTTTCAGTTCCGTATTTCTGCAAATTTGTTGCTTTGGTTTTTTCACGAATAGTCTTTGAACATTGCGGAGCGGGACCTCCGTATTTTTCAATATTGGTTCGGATTGCTTTTTCTTTATTTATTTCAGCCAAGAAGACCACTACCCTTTAGGGTAGTAGATGAATTGGTTGTATTTGATATGCTTTTTGAACAAAGAACATAAATATAATTATGACATACAAAGCATTCAAATTCCTGTTGAAACCAAACCAAGAACAACGAGAGCAATTAACCCGTTGGGGTGGCAGCACCCGTTGGCTATGGAATTATTGTCTGGAAAAAAACAAAGAAAAATACCAACAAGAAAAGAAATTCATATTTGAACACGAAATGATTATTGCTTTGCCAAAATTAAAACAAAAATTTGATTTTTTAAGAGAAGTACCAAGTCAAGCACTTCAACAAAAATGCATGGATTTCAATACGGCTTTAACTCGTGTTTGGAAACAAGGAAACGGATTTCCTAAATTCAAATCCAAACACCAAAATTCAGATTCACTCCGTATTCCACTCACAAACCACCAAGTCAAACCAACAAAACCCCAGATCAAACTACCAAAAATTGGCTGGGTCAAATGGAAAAGGCACCGCCCCTTGGAAGGGAAACTCAAAAATATTACGATCAAGCAAGAACTTGGTAATTGGTATGTGGTTTGTCTCTGTGAATTACCAGAAATAGAAACCAAACAAGTAATTGATTCTATTGTTGGAATTGATCTTGGACTTAAGGAATTTGCCGTCACATCAGATAATCAATCATACCACACACCAAAGCTCTATCGCAAGAAACAAAAGAAATTAGCACACCAACAACGGATTTTGGCTAGACGTACGAAGGGAAGTGCTAACCGATTGAAAGCAAAGAATAAATTAGCCAAAACACATTTGAAAATAAGAAACCAACGACAGGACTTCACTCACAAGATCAGTACTCAGATAACCAAAGATTACTCATTTGTGGCAGTTGAAGACCTAAACATCAAAGGCATGACCAAAAACCGGAGATTGGCGAAAGCAATCTCCGATCAAGGTTGGGCTATGTTCTTGAATCAATTAGATTATAAGTCTAAAGCTAATGGTGGGAAGACGGTTAGAATTGACCGTTGGGCACCATCAAGCAAGACTTGCTCTAATTGCGGAGAGAAACATCAGATGCCTTTATGTGTTCGCGTCATGAAATGCGATTGTGGTCATGTCATGGATCGCGATTTGAATGCAGCCCATAACATTCGTCGTTGGGGTCTTAAGTTATTGGTAGGTATGGGACATACCGAACCTGGGGAAACCCAAAACGCCTGTGGAGATACCACTACCGGGGTGAGATCAACTGATCCCACCAGGTATGTATCACTGAAGCAGGAAAAATTCTTGTCATTTGGACAGGAAGCTGCTACCCTTCAGGGTAGCCAGTAGTTCACCCACCAAACGCAATTGCATATGCCAAGCCATCTCCGTCTGCGGCTCCGGCCGGGAGCCAAGAGCCATTATAGATGTAGAGTTCGCTATTTGTATCATCATAAACCATAGGAACTCTGCCAGCAAATGAAGTGGGCACGCCGGTTGGTAACCCGGTTGTGGTTGTTGGAATATAGAAGAACCCGTCAGTTGCAGCATCTGCTAACTCCGAAGATCCCACAATTACGTTTTGATTGGTATCAATAGTCAACGCCAGAGCAGCCGCACCGTAAAATTCTAAGACGTTCGCTTTCGTTGCGTGTGATTCTCCGTAAAGTACGACGTTTCCTCCAAGAATAGCTGAGGTGCCACCCGAAAGAACTGTGAGCTCGTTATCTGCCGATCTGAAAATATCACCGTAGATAGTGATATCAGAATTGGTATCAATCATGAGGGTGGTTAACGTGCTATTCTTTCTAAAAATCAAGCTATCAGCCGAATCATCCCAGGAGACGATTTCAGTTGCGGTTGTCCTTAGGGTAAAATCATTTGCTCTTGTTGCGTGCGACTCACCGTACAAAATCAAATTTCCACCTACACCACTACCAGTTCCGCCAGAAACTACCAGGGCGCTCGCAGCATCCTGTGCCAAAATGTGCTGTGTTCCGTTCAGAAGTAGGCGGCCTTCGAATGTTGAATCTTGGGCGTTGTTAATGGTCAACGCCAAAGTTCCGTCAGTTGTGAATGTGATTGTGCCGTCGGCTCCGGTATCTGATACAACGACACTAGTGTCGCCAACAGAAATAGTGGTGGCAGGAGATGCCGCTGTCGCAATAGCTGACTCGGATCCAACCAACCCGAGTTTCCAAGTATCGTCTGCCTCATCAAAAATTAGGCTGGCTTGGGTGTTTGCTGAATTTAAGATAGTGACCGTTGAAACGGTTTCGGGGCCGTCAGCTTGAAGATTCTCATTTGTATCGAGGACAATGGTATCGTTTGCTGAATCTGTGGTTGACACAGATGCAACCAAGTAAACGCCATCATTCTGAGCAGACCCTGAAATTGAAACATACGAACCAGCAATAACACCGTCTGCCGTCCAGTCACCCGAAGCGCGTTTGATTGTGTCAGGGTTCGCATCAGCAAAAGTCAAATCACCCGTTGTTGCTACCGCAGAAGATGAAAACCCTCTGTCAACTCGAAGACCAGAAGTACCAACTCCTCCGGTTACTCCGTTCAGAATTTCTTGGTCGTTCAAGGTGAGTAATTTATCTCGAACGAAAGTGTCAGTTGACGATACATTTGTCACATCACCGGTGAAGGTTACGTCACCTGAAAATAACCAATCCGCTGTGATGTTTTGATTGATGCCAACAGCAGGAACTGCTGAACCATTTACAAATAGTCCGGCTGCGTTCAGGGTGCCCGCTCCGGCCGCGCCGCCGGTTGGTGATCCGACCGTAATACCGGCATCGGTGAGCGTTAATTGAACAGTGTGGTTGGTTACATTGTCGTCGATAGCTTGGGATCGAAAATTGTTGATTTCGGACCCGTCGTAGTTGTCGGCATCCTGACGAAGAAGCGGAATACCTCCAGCTGTGGCACCATCATGAACAACCGCAACATTTTTATCAGTATCTACTGTGACTTCACCAAGTAGCCCTGTGAACGTCAGGTGTTCGACTGATGTGCCTCGGCGCCTTTGAACTGCTGTTGCCATAATTTCTCCGATATCGTTTGACTAAACTTATTTATTGACGCGGGCGGATTTTGAAAATAGTATGAATTCTTGGAAAATTTTAGGAAGAATAATGCAAGTCATAAAGCCGCCAACACCATTTGAAGATGAAATCAGGTCTAGGCCAGTCATTTTCTTGGCTGGATCAATTGAGATGGGGAAAGCCGGAGATTGGCAAACCCAAGTCCAGAATGCTTTGAAAAATGAAGATGTTTTAATTTTGAATCCTCGGCGCGATGATTGGGATTCGTCTTGGGAACAAAAGAAAGAAAACCCGGAATTCTATGAACAGGTTTCTTGGGAACTCGATGGCCAGGATCAAGCTGATCTGATTCTTATCTACTTTGATCCGGATACAAAATCTCCAATCACTTTGGCTGAACTCGGACTTGCTGCTAATTCATCGTCTATTGTTCTAGTTTGCTGCCCGGAAGGCTTTTGGCGCAAGGGAAACGTCGACATCATATGTGAACGATACGGCATGGACCAAGTCGATTCACTGGCTGAGCTTATTGAATTCGCAAAATTCTTTTGTCAAGGATCACGTTCTTTCGATTCTTATTGATTAAATAATCAAAAGACATCGAAGGAGTATCTATGACACATCCAATGCGAAAAGAGATTCAGTTAGTTGAAGAAGGGCTCGAGCTTCTTAAAAACCTGATTACTGAACAATACCAGTTTCAGATTGATTTTGAGCCATATGAAGACGACGAGGTTGATTATTGGTTAGATGATATCGACCCGGATAATCCGGCCCCAATTCTTCATAAGATTTCTCAAAAATATAAAGACCAAGCCTGGGCAATTGTTGATCCTGAAACAGGAGATATTGTTGCTGATTGGGAAGATGACGGGTCTTGGCAAAATCCTAGAAAATCAATCGATGATCGTCGAGGATATGCTCCTGGAGAATACGAGCGGTTAGACTTAATGAAGCGATTAGCGAACAGTCCAGAGTTTGCTTTAGATTTTATGAAAAAGAAAATCCAAGATCATGTTGATAAAGGCAATCGGTCTGATATTGATAAAGTAAGTGATTGGATAGTTTCTAGCATGACAAAGTTGGGTCACTACTTCAGCAAGATCCAAGCAATCAACACTCTAGAAGAAATGGGATTCTCCGACGAATCCGATGCTATTTCAGATGAAGAAGCAAATAAACTAGCAAGTGCTATTGCTACCACAATTGGACAAAATTTCCCAGATGGTGATCCAGCAGATGCAGTTCAAACGGTTCTATCTTCGGTTGGATATGTTGATGAATTCAATCCTTTGCGTGCTGATCAGGATGTAATTGAAAAAGTCAACGAAAAGTTCAAAGAACAGACAGGTGGTGACATTTATGATTATTACAATCAGCTGCTAACTCAGATGAAAGCGGATGCACCTGAACGATTTGCTGATTATGAAATACTCGAAACCGAAGAATTGGATGAATTATCGATTAACCCGTTCAAATCCTCGGAACGCAAACCAAATCGATTCGATCATATCCACGATGTAAAGCAACTCCAAAGAATGGCTAACCAATTGAGTCGTGAAGGAGCACCGGGCAATCCTGATGATCCGACCGATGCCAGACGTCAAATTCATGATAGAATTCGGGAACTCGAAAAAATTCACGAAGCGGGTCCGACGCCAATGTTTCCTGAACTTGATACCAAGGTAATTTCTTTTGAAGATGTGACAGAAGATGGAAAACCCACCGGTAAAAAGAGAGCTATTGTCTGGAATAAAGACGTCCAAACCGGAGTCAAAATGATTGATGATTTGGCTGAAGGTGAACCTGCTGCGATTTATGATTGGATGGATGAAAAGGGCTATCTTGAACTTGAAATTGAATACGGGTTTCTGTTTGAGCCTGATGAACCGAAATCTAATATTGAGGAATCTACAAAATTGATTATTGAGTCTATTCCGTCAGTTTCAGATGCGTATCAAGAATGGAAGAAGTCAAAATGAAATGGTTAGTTTTGATTTTGCCAATTTTTCTGGCTGGATGTTTGTCCGGTGTTAGGTACGATAACATTGAATTGAAGTTGGTTTCGGAAATTCGACAGATAGCCGATACCCTCGATTGTCAAAAATTAGGAAACGAACCAAAAGAGATGTTTCACAAGGCTGTGGCATTTCAATATTTTTCTGAATATAGCTCAGGCGGAGCCACTTATGAGCTGAGTTCAGAGTTACGGTCGATGGTCGAGGAATTCTATACTCGATCAAAGGAAAAGACAAATTCAACTTATTGTGAACTCAAACGCAAAAACATTTCGACAGTGGCGAACAGGATTTCACGAACGATGGGAAATAAAATTAGATTATGATTGAAGAATATCTAAAAGAAGTAGCAAACTTTGCAGACTTGAGCACCGATGTCCAAATCCAAGATACTGCTGGCGCACTTCGCGCATTAGCTAACTCCCTTGCTGCAAATGCAATTTCGTCAGGTGAATTCAATGAATTGGTCCAAGATATCTTGGACATCGAGCGCGTTGCAAAACTTGCAAATCAAGTTGATGATCAAGTTGAGTTGCAGAAAACAATCAATAGAATCCAACAGGTTGTCGGCGCAATCGCCCGTTCTATATAAACAAGTCCAAAAAAGTGCAAAAATCTGTGAAAAAGTTGTTGACATATTCATGATATCGTATATACTACGAAGACACTGAGGAAACGTGCCCAACGATAAAGCGATTCTCCAGTGTGTAGAAAGTGCTTGACTTCACGTCTTATGGTGTTAAGTTAAGTACAGCAACGAAGGGCAAGACCGACATATGGGAAGCCCTGGAACCTGAATCCGGCCCAGACAAAGGACTCCCGGATTTGGCGACCCGAGGCCAAGAGGCTCAATGTTTTGAGTACTCCGCCAAGTCAGAGGAAGTGAAAGACTTCCAAGAGTTTTTCCGCTGGTCGGGTACAGGGTATCCGATCAACTATTGAAGCTATGGCGGAGCATGAATGTGCTGAATCTGAATGGGGAGCCAACATAGCGCGCAAGCGTAAAACCTGAAAATAGAGTAGGGGAGGCGATGAACTGATGACGAATCAGCCGGCAAGCCCGGGAAAGAAATTGTGCCCGGCCTGTAAGAATGCGCGGTTAAGCCAGGACGTGAGATCTTGGGCATGACGGTGGGGCTTCTCTTACAAAATGAATGGGGTTGCTACCTAATAAGCACACGGAAACAATTGTTAGTTTCCAAAACGCCAAGATTGTTGTGGATCTTGCCCAGGCGGCTTAGTAACTTTTGTCGTAATTGGCCTGGTAGATATCAAGGATAAGCGGTCACTGCCTTGACCTCAAAATATGCTGTGCGGTGACTCCTGTTGGGAAGAAATGAACGCAGGAGGGTAAACCAAGACCAGTACCGTAATTTTGCAAAACCGAAGTAAGCGCAGGGCAATCCCGTAAGTCGCAGAGATTCGTGATCGGGCCTGACCTGAAAGGGATGATGCTAATCACGCAGAGGGGAACTAAGGATCTATGATCTGACCAACCCTCACAGTTTGGGGTGATGCGCCAATTGGCTGCTCCCCCTCTTTTCTAGGCGCAGGGGGTAACCCGTAAGTCGCAGAGTTCTCAGCCATCGCGCGCAGATGGAGAATGGTTCGGGTGGTCCAGGCCGGACGACTTAACGGTTCGATTCCGTGAATGAGTTTTTTATGCGGGAGGTTGGTCTAAATAAGGCGCCACTTTGGTGGAGATGGCAGACAAACTGTCACCCGACGCAACAATTTTCAATCGGGCTCGAAAGAGTGGTTGAAATACGGTTCGCCGTAAATCCCGGGGCCTGCAGCGGAAGTCTGTCTGAAAAGGGCATTCTTATACTGCACTATTTAAAATTTAGGATAGTATAGAAGTAGATTAAATTACCTTCGAAAGAAGGTGATTTGAGCAAGTTTTGGGAGGTTCTTGTCAACAAAAATCTCCCAAAATTCCCGAAAGGGTAATCGAGATTCGGTTATGGAAACTGAGTACGACGGAAGGAACTCCGAGGAAAACGATTCTATGACCATGGAAGGCGAACAAGGCTAGAAATTGGTCCCTGGCTCGGTGCACAGAGAATATACCGGCGTTCTACTCGAAAGCCAATAACATGCAGAGAAGCGGAGCCAAACCGCATGCCAACCAGAAATTTGAATCCGCCTGCGAGCGTGATATGGTGCGTGATGGCTTGACCCGAAGCAAGTAGCGACCGAGATGAAAGATATCGGGAAGGAGCGAAAACTTGGCAGAAGTTTTCGTATTCCTACAGGGAAAGACGGCAGCTGCACCTGCCACTGCCAAGAAAGGTGGTTAGCATGATCTTAATGCGTTTCCGGAGGAGTGGTGAGATTGAATTTTTCAATCGCGTGAGTAGTCTAATCATTCGTTGTTGAAGAAGCGGCGTTTGACAGGCAAGATACGGTAGAGCAGTATGCAAGTACCGCCGAGATGCCGGGTTCGAGACCGGCCTCACGTCTAAGGGTTGTCCATCGAATAACCGCATGGCTTCGGCGCCGAAAGATGGAGAATGCGGCTCTCCACAAAGGTCAACCTAGTTTTCTTGAAGAACGAAAATACGTATCGTTTCGGCGCCCGGTTATTCAACAACCGGGTTTGGGGAGATAGCTCAGTGGTAGAGTGGCTGTAGTCGACAGGCCGGTCGGTGGTTCGAATCCATCTCTCCCCGCCAATTCAAAAAGTGGTCCTCAGTGTAGCCGGTTATCCACTTCCGGCAATGTTCGACGACGAAAAGTTGGAGAGATCGATTGAAAAGGATCGTGATCTGACTCGACGCTCGAATCCGTGAAGGTAGAAGATTGCGATAGATGGCCCGAAAGGGAAATCACTCAGGGGAATCCGTAAACTTGAGAGTCTATGAACTTCTCCCTAGAATCGAATACCAGAGATGGATATCATATTCGATTAAACATTTGGCGGCACGCCGCCCGGTTTTGGCGATTGCGCCGCGAGCAAGCGTCCTCTGGTACCCTAGGCGGTAGTAGAAGAAGCCGGTTTTTTACCGGCTTCTTCCATGTCTGGAGTATGGGATGTGGTCGCTAATTTCCATTTCTGATACCTTGAAATCCTTAAGAAAAATTCCAAGTTTGAGTTATCTAGCGAACACCTGGTCACGCTTATCAAGTGCAGTTGTGAAGTATTTTTCTAGGCACTTCTTTGCTGCCGGCTGATCAGATCCACTTTCTTCGGTTTGGACAATCAGAGCCGGAACATGCTTGACGTCTGGATAGATTGGTGATTCCATTGATTCGATTGCACTCACCAAAGATTTGTATGCCTTTGATGAATAGAGATTTGCAAGTTTAATGAAGTGAAAATTTGTCATAATGTTCCTAGACGATGATCCCGGACTTGGCTTGTACAATCCCGGAAGTTGCTTGTTGATATTCTTGAACAATTGGGTGTTCCATTGGAGGCTTCATCAAAAGAAGAATTCCGTGTTTTTCGAATGGAAATTCCTGATGCAATGGATCAGAAATCATAACGCACGGGGCCAGACCTAATGCCTGCTGACCGTTCGGCATGACCTGAACGGTTACCGAAAACGCCTTCGTTAGAATTACCACACTGTCTTCTTTTGATTTGTATCGTCCAATTATTTCCTCACCAGATACGAGTTTAAGAACGACTACGTCGTTCAAGCTAAATTTTTGGTTTAACATTGGGGTCTCCTTGTTTGTTTACCTTTTATTTATCCAAATTTATTTTCGGATTTGAGATAGGCATTTTCTTCGCATTGCTAAATCTTGAATTCGGTTGCATGCGCGGATGATTTGCTGCGTACTTGCATTAGCTAGACTTTGCTGTTGCTGCAAATATGGATGTGATCGAATGATATCATTTGGTACTGGTTGTTCAGCAATTGGTTGTGTTTCTGATGCAGTTAGCAGATATGCACAGAATGATGTAATGAAAACTACGGGTCTGAAAATCATTTTTCCTTCTCTTCTTCGGGGGTCCATTCGGGTTTATAATTTCGAATACGTGCTCGAATCCGATCGAGCTCAAGGATTTTCGCCTTGTATTGTCTTCGGAGTTCGATTAAAAGGCTCTCTTCTTCTGCCGTCTCGACTCCTCTTTTCACCATGTCATCTATAGTGAATTCCAACGAAACAATATCATCTCGAATCGCCGGTTCGATGAATAAAAGAACATCGAGTGCTACGCTAATGGAATCAGATTTCGTCGTGAATTCAGATAGTCTTGGATTGATATTGTAAATGGTTTGTCCCCAATCAATCACACTTGAAATATGAGCTCCGAAAAATGGCAGCAAAACCATAGCGCCGGCGACGACTTTAATTTCATTTAAGAAACGCCAGAATCTTTGAGTTTTTGTTTCGGTTTTGCATTCTTCTGCCATATTGATATTTACTTGACATGAAGATAATTAGAAATTAAAGTGAACAACAACCGTAAACCCATTGGAGAAAAAATGTTCACAAGAAGTATGACCTTATTGAATGGAACAGGCGACACTACTATTGCTTGGACCGAAGAAGCAGATGAAAAAATGCTTGCTGCTATTCAGAAAAAGCTTGATGCAGGTTACACATTCTTTATCACAAAGAATAATGATCCTGAATGGATGAAAAGAGTCAAATCAGCCGACGAAATCAAAAATCGAGAGGTTCTTCTCTTGGATGATGACCTTCACGATCTTTTCATGGGGAAAGAATTTGGTGTCATTCAACAACCGAGCACCCAAAGCGAAACCACACGAGTTTCTAGGGACGCGAATGAAATCGCTAAATCCCAATCGGTTGCAACTCGGCCGCTTCGGGGTGGATAAATGCCAATCTCTCCTGAGTCACAATATCTGATTGATGGTGCTTACTCGCTCTTATTTGAGTGCGGATGCGTGTACTTTCGTTTATATGACTCGACAAGATGTCGACGGCATTGTTGACAATCATCCGAATGCAATTTATTCTGAAATCGAGAGACGGTATCTACATTGGCGGCAAACTGCGACTGATATCAACAAAGGGTTGATTTCTTGTGATGCAATGTTGAGTTCAGATGCTCAACTTGATGAATTGCATTTGTACATACTTAATTCTTTGGTTGCAGATTTCATGATTTCTAGAGGTAAGAATGTCATGATCAAACCGAATTTGGGATATGACTATCGTGATAAAAACGATATCATTACTTCCGAAAAAGTCGGAAAGTTCTTTAATCAAGACAGAATTCAGAATTGGAATCGGCAATTCACTCGTCAGTGGCGGAATTTTGTAACTGACTGCAAGGGTATCTCTTTTTCAGAACTTGCACGAATTGATGCAATTCGTCGAGACGAAGCGAGAAAAATTGCGAACAAAAACAAGACACGTTTTGTCGAACGATATGATGCTGAAAAAGTCATCAAGAAGTCTGATCGTCAGCGTGGCATGCGAGTCATGCGCCGTTCATCTGAATTGTTCAAACATCATCTTGGAGAACACAATCTGAAAGCATTTCTTTCGGGAAATGCGTTTGTTGTCGAGGGCAAAGAATTCAACTATCGAATTCGAAAGTCTGCCCATGTTGATTTGCTAAAACAGGCTGCTTTTCCGACGACTCACCATGTGCCATACAATCTTGAGTTGCTGGATAAAGAAAACAAATTTTTGGGATCGGTTTGTGTGTATTTTGATGGGACGCCGGCACTTGACCAAATCGTTGCTATGGTGTTGCATGTCAGACACGATGAAGAACGTCGTCTCCTGGCTAAAGCGAATATCTTGCGACGAGGACCGTACTTTAGTGAAAACACCGCTGTCCGTGAAATTTGGCCGAAGCAATCAACGACGCCGACCGCAATGCATGATTTCCTAAATAATCTGGAACCACGCGACAATCTAGATGAATTCAATGAATTACAAGATGCGTTACGGCCGCAAGCTCAAGAAGAAATGTTCAAGCAACTTGAACCTAACAGAACTGCCCTTGAATTTCTTATGAAACCGGGAATTCATTTTGATGAAATACATACCTTGTCGGGGGAAGCAGTTGAACAACGACTTCTTCCTCTTTTGGAGCATTAATGGATCTGTTACAATTATTCTGTATTGTATCAACTGTTGCGTTTTTGCAAAGTGCATTTCGACATCGCACGCTGCGTTTGCTTGTTGACGATGAACAATATACTCAGTTCTTTCCGTACCGCGGGAAAGTGATATATGGAATCATCCTAAAATTCTACGGAACTGCAGATGGTACGCGGCCAAGAATGAAAGTTTGGTGGCCGCAATTAGGATTGAAACAGATTTGGCTATCAGAAGATATCTATTGGAATGGGTGGTGCTGGGAGGATAATTGGCGCGATAGACCATCAGACACTACACCCGAAGACATTGAAGAAAGAATCCAACGACAGTTTGAAGAGTGGTTCGATTCGATCGGAAGAAAAATGGTGAGATTTCGATGAAATTGATTCACCAGATAATTCGACGGAACCAAAATCGAAGCGTTAAACTCATGAAGAGTGTCGGTCTTCGTCATGCCATCCTTCGAGTTCGAATAGAATTTCAGAATCGATTATTCTATCAGCTAAACCAATTAGATCCGGAAATCTTCAAAGGTTCATTTGGTCGGATACAAGCCTTATCGGTATCGACACTCGACGACCGTGTTTGCGAAATGCTTTTCAACTATTTCTGTATGAATTTATATGAGTCGAGAGACCTGCATAGAAATGATAAAATTTTAAATTTTTGGGTTCAGGAACAGTAAAAAAACGTCGAAGTTAGTCATGCCGCAAATCTTGACGGCGGATAAAATCGACTGTATAAATACTTTTGATACCGTTTGACATAAAGCGGCATAGGCAATCTGGACCGGGGGGCGGTACCCCGCGTTTCCACTATTTCAACCGTAAGAACTTGTTTTCGATGCGGTTGCCTTGGGAACGAAATAGGATCGACAGGTGCAGTAAAGGCTGAGTGGAGGTATTCCCGATCTAAGCTGGGTTAACGCGAAGAAAACACACAAATGCAGCGTCAAACGACAATGCTCCTCTTGCGATGGCTGCTTAATCCTAACGGATTGACTGCCTGAAACAAGGAATGAGTTTTGCCAGTTGAACTTGGAAACAGAATCAACTGGCTTTCTTTTTGCTTTTGCTAATTTTCTCTCGATGCTCATCAATAATGAATTATTGACTCTAGTGTATTTCTTCCTTTACTATAACGTATGAAGGATAGCCTTCATATATCAAACAAGCAATCACACAAAAAGGAAGAAAGCAATGACTGTTACTCTAAAAATACGAGGAATGCAACATGGAAACGTGGATCAATATCACACCTTCCCGGGAATCGTCCACTTCAGTGTCACACGAAAGCTAGTTTCGTCTGGTGATATCGAATCAATAAAAGAATCACTATCTGTCCTAAAATTTAGCAGTTTCGAAAGATCAGAACCTGAAATTTCGCTTCGAACGAAATTCAAACGAGCCATCCCGTCCGCGGATCCATCTGCTGATCGATTGGCTGAAATTGATTTAAATCGTGTTTTTGTGATTGGGTTGCATGCCCACGAAGATCCGTTTAAGCTTCCAAAGCTAGATACAGTAAATTCATATGTTGCAAAAGATTTGCGATTTAGTGATTTTGACTCCCCGGTCGAACGTGACACTTGCGGAACAAAACCTGCAGAAGTTGGTTTGGTGTTTGTGCTAGCATTAATGGACGATGGAAAATACTCGGCTTTCTATTTTGACACCGAAGCGTTCATTGTGGGAGAAAACGGCAAAACTATTCAGGTTATCAGAAAACCAAATTCTTCAGAGCGGCCAATTTGGAAATGATAATTGACAATTCATCGGTAACCATTAAAAATACAGAATGAATGAATTTAGTAATGAAGTACAGCTCGCTATTTTTTCTCTTTTACCTCCTGGAAAAAAGCGTGGGCACACTGGCTGGTGGCAATTTAATTGTCCGGTTTGTCATCACGTAGGTCCACATCGACCGGATTCTAGAGGCCGCGGCCAGGTTATTTTTAGCAAGGGTGGGGTGTTTGCATATTGCCACAATTGTCATTTTAAGACTGGTTGGACACCGGGAGGTATTTTCGGCAAGAAAATTAGCATGTACCTAGAAGCGCTAGGTGCAGAACATGAAACGATTCAGAAATTGCAATTGATTTCTCTGCAAATGGAGGAGATGACCGAAACTGAACAAATTTTGATGAATCCGGAATTGAAACCGAAACGTCTTCCGAAAGGAACAAAATCATTCAGCGAATGGGCAACAGAAAAAGATCCTCCAGAAAAATTTCTAGAAGCATTGAATTATGTAAACAACCGAAACCCGAAGCTTTTGGAGCTCGTAGAATTTCATTGGTGCTCTGAGACTGTTGGAAGAAAAGATGGGCGTGTCATAATCCCCATTAAATACCAAGGCGAAATTTTGGGCACCTCAGCACGTTGGTTTGATGGTCCATTGAACGGAAGACCGAAGTATGTTAATGACGTTCCGTCTGGCCTTCTTTATAATGCAGACTTGTTAGACGATCCGTTTTTGAAGTATCTTATTTTGGTTGAGGGTTCTCTTGATGCTGCAGCAATTAACGGCGTCGGTATTCTCAAAAATAGAATTACTGAACAGCAGTTCAAATGGCTTCATGCTGCTGATAAAAAAATTGTGGTTCTCGCGGACCGAGATAAAGCTGGTTCGGTTTTGATCGACCAAGCAATAGAGCATGAATGGATGGTCTCTTTTCCGAATTGGGAAGGAGTAAAGGACGCCGAAGAAGCGACCAGAAAATATGGACGAGTCTTCACAGTGGATAGCATTTTGAATTCGGCCGTTGAAGGTGAAATGATGATTGGAGTGAAACGTAGTTCATGGCTGTAAAATTTGATAAGGATGTTCAGAAACTTTTGATCGAAATGATGGTAACAGAGCCGACTTTGTTTGTTCGAGCTTCACCAATTTTGTTACCGGAGTATTTTCATGTTGAATTTCAGGATACGATAAAATTATTGCACGACCATAGTAAGAGTTATTCAACTCTTCCAACAATTGATCAGCTCTTTGCACAAACAAAAATCAAGTTTAATAAAATTGAAGATTTCAATGATAATAACCAAATTGCCGCGCTAGATTTGGTTGAAGAATTTTGCAAGCACCGTGCGGTTGAGTTGGCTGTTCTCGATTGTGCTGAACGAATTAATGATGGTAGACCCGAAGGCATTGAGAAAATTGTAAAGGATGCTACCTTGGTCTCTCTTCAGCGTGACTTGGGATTGGATTATTTTGAAGATCCAAGAGCTCGTATGGAAAAACTTAAAGATGAACAAGGAGAGTTGTCGACTGGTTGGTCATCTGTCGACAAGATTTTGTACGGTGGATTTGGTTGGGGAGAACTTGAAATTTTTGTTGCTCCAACTGGCGGAGGTAAATCAGTTGCATTGCAAAACTGCTCTAGGCTAGCAATCGAACGCGCATTAGGGATGGGTCTTAATGTCGTTTACATCACGTTGGAATTGAAAGAAGAGTTAGTTGCGAAGCGAATCGACGGACAGGTAACGGGCATTCCGTTGCATATGCTAAATAAAAAAATCGATGAAGTTGAAACTGCGGTAGTACTCAAAGGGAAAACATCAGGAATTGGTAGACTTCAGCTTAAGTACATGAAGCCTCAATCTTCAACTCTTGATGTAGAAGCATATATTCAAGAATATGAAATTCGAACTGGTGTGATTCCTAATATTGTCGTAATCGATTATCTCGATCTGCTTCGTCCTTCAGATAAATCGATTTCACCTGGTGATTTCTTTATGAAGGACAAATTGATCTCTGAAGAATTACGCGCATTTGCGGCGGAGAGAACTAAAATTGGCAAGAAGACCACGGTTCTCTCCGCCTCGCAGGTAAACCGAGACGGGATGGATGAAATGGAATTCAGTGTTTCAGGCATTGCAGGCGGTATCTCGAAAGCATATTCGTGTGATAATTTGATTGCGGTTTATTCTTCCCTTCCCATGAGAGAGCGAGGGGAAATGCAGTTTCAATTTTTGAAAACGCGTAACTCGGCTGGCGTCGGCAAGAAATTATTGATGGTATATGATCCAGACACGTTGAAAATTTCCGACATGCCGGATGAAGTTCAGGGTGAATATAAGTCATCAAATAAAGTCATGGACGCTGTGAAACGCTCTAGAGCACAGAGAGAAAAATCTGATGATAAACCGGTTTTCGACAACACTGATTTTGGTGATAAATTAGACGATCGACGGGAACAATTGACCGGAATTCTCAGCTCAATTAAAGCTGGTACCTAGCAATTTCCATCATTCTGACAATGTCTTGCATATCATCTGTATCGTCTTCATCGAATGCTTGGTTTTCAGGAGAACCATCTATCTCATTATGTTCTATCCAAGAGACCGGATCCAAATTGTGGGTTTTTTGAAAAACCGCGACCAGGGTTTCTGCAGAAACTCCGTATTTGTTGGCAATTTCATTTATTCCGTAATTCGCTAAATCGGTCAATGAGCCCCCCGAAGACGGTTCTTGAAAAGCTAACCAAAATTCCAGTTCAGATAGAGCTTCCTTAATATCAGTTGATTCATAAACTTCATCACGCCCATCATAAACTGCGGAAACTTCATCGTACCGATCCATTAGATTGTGATGCTGAAGCCATTCTTCAATTGCATCATATGCCGCACTAGGGTTAGATGCTGTGGGAACCAAGTCGTATTCTTGTTCAATCATTTCTAGAATTTCAGCCGCTGAAAGGATTTCATCGCCTTCTTGAGTCTTCAATGGTTGCGCAACCCCAGCAATTCCACCAGATGCATTTTCATCTAAACCTGAAGCACGAAGAACAAATGCAAGAAAATTGTCGTCTACCATCGGACGAAAACGCTGGAAATCAGGTTCTCTTAGAATTTCGAGCATGTCATTGTATGACACCGTATCCGGGAATGATTGATAAATTCGGTCTCCAAGTCTCTCAAGAAATTCAGCTTCTTCTCCTTCAGCATCAACGGCTTCAGGGTCTAGAGCACGGATAATCTCCCGGCTGTCGAATTTTTCCTCAGCCGATTCTGTTAAGTCATTTATATTTTTTAGAATGTTGCGCATTTTGAATCTCCTAAATGGTTTCTAGTATTTATTTCACCAAGAAGACCACTACCCTTCAGGGTAGTCAGTAGTTCACTTCAACATAAATAGACACATACCTTACGACAAGGAGAATATAAATGGCAAAAAAAATCGGCAGTCTCCTAGAAGAGCTCGATCAAATTCTTCCCGATACAAATAGAATGCGGCTTGTGGAATCGAAAGGGGACCACATAATTTCTTCTGCTATCAATTTCTTGCGAATGATTAATGAATCATTCGGTAACGAACAGGCAGCTGATTTGCAGAAACGATTTTTCAGTGCGATTAAAAATGGTGATTATCGTCGTTTCGAACGCGGTGTTCGTAAGATTAAGGAGTCTTCATAATGCGACATGGTGAAGTAAAAGAAGGCCTAAAAGGTTGGGCAACCGATAAAGCTCGACAAGCAGCAACAGGGATTGGCGCGAAAGTTTCGAAAAGCGCCAAGGTAAAAAGTGGAATTGAGCAAGAATATAATTCACTACTCGACGATCTTAAAGCTGATGCCGGTAAACTCAAAGGCAAATTGACAGTTGGTAAATTCACAGCATGGTTAGAGAAAAAAGGATATTCATCTTCTTCAATTCAAGACGGTTTTAAAGAAGCTGGCTTCCAATTGGTTCAAGAAAAAGTTTGGGATAAAGTTCCTACCAAAACTGGGCAGACTGAAGATACGTCTGTCAATCCAGAAACAGTGATGAATTGGGACACGGTTAGATTAGTTCTTCGAAGCGTTGTTGGATCAGAAAACGAAAAATCTGCTGGCTTTTCAAACAAGATTCCAAACGGAACAGAGTTTAAGATTCGAGGCCGCCATTTCAAGTGGTCAGGAAATCAATGGGTTGAAGCAAAAGGAGAGGACGAGCTCGGGTATCCTGATTTTAGTCATTCAGGAAACGTGAACAAAAAACTCCAAGCGCAAATCACCGACATTTATCGACAAAGACAAGGTGAGGATGTTCCTGGGAACATTCAAAAGGCAGAACCGACCGCGGCACCAAAAGCAAAAGAGGTTCCGGATGCAGCAGCACCAACTGCAAATGCGACAACCGCAGCAATGTTGATTGACCAACTCAATAATCTACCAAAGGACGAGAAGGAAAAATTCACCCAAGCATTCTTAAACGCAATGGGTGCGAGAGGTAGATAATGTTCGACGCTGAACTCCTCGCAGAATCAAAACTCATACGTTCGAAACAGATGCTCGGGTCGTATAACGCGAAAGATGTTGCGGATTTGATCTTCTTGTATTTCATTGTTTTGACAATTCTAAAGAAAGACTTTAATTCTGCAACCATTGCAGCTGGCTACGCTAAGCACACGATGCGTACCGGTAATTGGGATTCGTGGCGTTATTCATATAATGATTTGGCTTTGCTCATTCACACCTTATTTGGTAAAGATAATACCGCTTCTTTTCTAAAAGACCAAGAGCAAAACGCAACGTTCATGAAAAAAGTACGATTTAATGAACAAGAAGCCAAAAATTGGTTGCGTGATGTTGTTCGTGGATTAGATCGAACAAACCGTGATCGGCGGTTCTTGCTTAACCTTGAAAGAAATCTTGCAATCGACGATAGCAATTATCGATCAATGAGAAGAATGTCGTCCGAATGGACAACTCTAACACATGGTGAACGCAGTCTGGTGGTCACCAGACTGTTGCATGCGTTCAGAGTACGAGCACGTAAATCTGAATTGTTTCGAGTACTCGAAGCCATGGCTAAAGCAAACAATCTAGAAATTAAAAATGCAAAAAACCCCGAAGTGAGCTCTGATCAAAAAGACGCACTTTTTAAGTCTGCTCTTTCGGGGTCCGGCATTGCTTTGGGAGCAATGACGTTGGGTGCAGCACATGGAGCATGGAAGGCGGCAAAGGCAGCTGAAAAGAGGCGGGCCGGGTATGATAAGAAAATGGAAGAAGACCTTGACCTTGATGAATATGATGATGTTTCAGAGTCCGCGTCATCTGGAGCAAGTAGTGCAGGTGCTATTGCATCGCTGCCTCAGGGATTGAGCTCTGGTTTTATCTCGCGTCAACCTATCACATATGATAGATTTAATAAGAAAGCACAAAATAAGACTGGAGGAATGGGAGTTGCACCGGATGCCGTTCTTCAAAACGGCGATAAAGACCGCAAAAAACGCAAAAATGAAAAGAAAGACTAAATAAAGTTAAGTCCTAAGACGGGACGAAATTTATAATAGGAGAAAATACAATGACTGATAAGATTCATGGTCAAGTAGTCAACGGAGAACATCTTACTTCAGATATGGATTTCTGGACTGTTTACACAGTTGCAGCTCTAACTGCAGGAACAGATGTCAACTCAGCAACCCCAACCGCAGCTGATAACCTCGATCGCGTTATCCAGTTTGTTGGACAGCGTGCACAGGCTGTTATGGTTTCGGTTTCATCTGATGCAACCGTGACCAACGCAACAGCAGCGCCATACAACATGGGTTCACAGTTTGATAACAACCCAACCACAATTTACACCCTTAAAATTGCTACAGAACATAGCGGTGCTTGGGATGATACCGCAAGTGCAGTGAACAACTTGGAAGAGTCAATCGACGGACTTCCTCTTCCTTTCACTACCACATATGCCGGTACTGCGCCTAACTTCAACACAGTCAACACGTCAAGTGCCACTGTGAAGAACACAGAAGTTGTCAAGTCCTTGACTCTCTAATTGCTGAGGATTGAGTAGAAGAATTAAAGGGTGGGCTTTGGTCCACCCTTTTTCTTTTGTCATTGTTTTCATTCAAGTAAATAAGAACAGAACGATAGTTTCGGAATTAAAGGGCTTGATATGAAACTCAATGAATTATTTAATAATGAAGAATTTAATGAAGAGACACCTACCTTTGTGGGATCGGATGAACTTGATGAAGGTGCTAAAATGGTATGGGCGCGGTCCGGAAACACAGTGAAAAGAAAATATCGCTGCATCGCAGGACGCCGCAAGGGTAGAGTGGTTGCTTCGCCATCGCAATGCAATGCACCGGTTGATTTGAAAAAGAAACAAACATTGAAAAAGACACGCGCTTCGAAGAGTGCACGCATGGCACGAAAAGCCCGCAAAACCAAGCGATTCAATCCGGCAAGTCTTCGTGTTCAACGTATGAATAAGGGAGGTGAATAATGCCTAAAATTATGGCTCGTCCGGTCGCACCGAAACGTGAAGATTACCGAGACGAGAAAGAATATAATCTAGCCTGGCGCATTTATCTTGATGATATGCGTTTCTACAAGAAAACTAAATTGCGAACCGACGAAAAATTGGAAGGCAATAGTATCGAAGAAACTTTTGCAAAAGTGCTGGGAATTGATATTTCTGAATTAGAAAAGCTGATGCAAAAAGCTGATATGCCTTTGGGTGATTATATGGAATTGACAATCGTTCTAGATAACGACGGCGATGAAGTTGATTTAGAAGGATTGCATGATTTTGTAATGGGTGACCCGAAATACGCTAATATTTTCGGTGATTATCTTCCTTTAGTAAACGAGTCATCAGAAGCTGACCCATTCCCGAAGCAATACTGGTATCAACTAGGAACAGCTCTTTCGAAAGAATTCGGTAACTTGAATACGAAAGTTGACACCGGTAATTATAGTCGTGAGATCACTTTCACAAACGATAATATTTATCTACAGATTTCGCACTCTTGGAAACACGACGGATCTCCGACGAAACCTGTTACGTTTGTGGAATTCGACAACGACTTCAATGGTGAGATGCCCTTAGGAAATGAAAGAAATTTAGGTCGGTTTGCTATTTGGGATAATCCGGAAGAGTATGCTCAAGATATTATTGGAGTTCTTCAAGAGTTGACAGAAGCACGCAAACCGAAACCAAATACTCCGCGTGATCCAAACTGGAAAACGAATTTAGCAAAAAGACAGTCGGGCGCTGCTGGTGCGCATGATGCGAAGAAGTATACCAAGAAAGATCGCAAAGCCGCCCGAAAAATTGATATGACCGAAAAAACTCTAGTTGGGTCAGAACCAAACGAAAAAGCAAAAGATCCACCAAACACCCAAGATCAAGGAACAGGAGTAGGAAAACCAGGAATGACTTCGAAAAAAGGAAAATCCGGACAGCCGGGATTTGTGGGCGGCGAATCAATTTCGTTTGAGCACATGTCAGAATCACAGATGATTAGAAAATTGGTTGATTTGCCAAAGCATGCACGAATTATGTTCGAGAATGTTGAGCAACTTTCAGTTTCAGATGTCAAGAGATTGCATGCAGACTTGCGAGGGTTCACAACCCCAGGAAAAGTCGAGCAAGAAATGGCATTGCGAGAAATGAAAGACAAGATCTTGAATCGGATCTTGTCTGAAAGGGAAATCAAACCAACAGAAGAATTCCAAGTTGCATGGAACAATGCTGGGACTAGCGACAAGGTCTGGGGTTGGTTCCGTCAAGGTGACCAGGCTATGACCTTCTGGGGACGCAAAGGAAAATCCCTTCGCTTCAAGCCTCTTTCAGTTTCGGAAGCAAAGTTCAAATTCTTGACAAAAATTCATGAACGCGGATATGTAAATGTTTCCACTTTTAATATGGCAACTGAGATCGTCCAACAGGCGAAAAACGCATCCGCTCTGGGGGAAGAGATGTCTCCGGCTGAGATGAAGCAGCATGAAATTGAACTCGATCGTGAAGCAAAACGTCCGGGTTCGGATGTCAGTGTAAATGTTGATGGGCACGCACTTATTGGAGACCTCGAAGCAATTGCCGATAATCCAGAAGATCCGAATTCCAAAGTTGCAGTCATCAAAAATAAGATGGGTGGCGAAACAACGATTGCGGATCTTTCATCCGTGAGCACACTTCAAGAAGAAGGTGAGTTCTATTATGTTTGGGTTGATTATGGCCAAGGATTCGAACCACATATGACTTTCCCTAAGGATGCAGAAGGCAGATACGACGCTCGTGCTGAAATTGTCGATTTAAAAGATCACGGCAACAATGCAAAGATCGGCGAGCCGTTCCCTCCTGTTGCAAAACCAAATGCATCGGCACTTGAAACTGGTGGTTGGATTGAAGAATCGGTTGGGATCTTCACTCATGCCGGTGTTCCTCAGCATGTCCTTAACGACAGCTCTGGAATGATTTTCCTTCGCAATCACATGAATGATGTGGTTAGAGCGTTTGAATCATATGAAGAGGCAAACGCATTTGCTGCATCAGAAGGTGATATTGAACTTGATAGAATTTTGGAATTGGCTGAAATGCGCATGAATCCAAAAAGTCAAGGCATGGATATGCCAATTCAAGATATTTTGGCTATGGACCGTGCATCAGAAGAGGACAAAAAAGCGGCCCGGGCTGAAGAGAAGCGCAAGGCTGCGCTGATGCGATCAAACAAATTTGCCGGAATGGATGGCTTGGATGCTGACCTCGAAGAAGGCGAAAGTGATTATTGGGAATGCTTGAACTGTGGGACGACAAATGAAAACTCAGTTTGCTCATCTTGCGGATCAGAACACATGGACTAAGAAATGAAATTTATGGAAATCACCGGCGGATTTATTTTACCAGTAAATAACGATGAAGAAGAATTAATTCATGTTCTTGAGGAGCATGAAGTAATTTGGCAGGAAGACCTCGGTGAATACGGAGTTTCAATTGCTGAAAAAATGGTGAGTAAAGGAATGCTCACCAGAGTAAAAGAAGAAAAGAAGACTGGATACAGACCCAATTTAGGAGATCACGATGCCTAGCCAGAAAGAAATCGCAGACATGGCCAATTTTATGAATGTATTGAATGAAAAATCAGATGAGGAATATAGACGCCCTGATCCGGCAATGAATTCAAATGCGTCTAACACTTTAGATCCTTTGAGTCTTCAAGTTGAAATTAAAGAACAGAACACACAAGCAATGGCTGCTCTTTTGGAAAATGTGGGTGATTTGTTAGCCGAGGATGATTTCGTAGAACACATCCAACAAGCAGCGTCGCGTGCGGCCGACGATGTTCGAGCCGATCCAACTCTTCGTGATTCTTTAAAAACCCAAAGAACCTCGACTGGTTTCATCTACGGCGAGTGGGAATTGATCGAGCGCCAAGATGACCAGAAAACTTATTTCATGATCAGGCATACAGGTACTGCAGAAATCTTAGCAAAAGACCTTCTTCTACGAGAATCGGCGTTGTCAATAGTGAAGCTATTGAATGAGGGCAGCCCAATCAATAGCATGAGTTGTTTCAGGGCACTTCAGGCAGACATGAAATACAAATCAGCTTTGTTTGATATGATCAATGCAAAAAATAAGAAAGGCGTTGTTTTTGAAGACAGATACACCATGGCTAGATCAAAAGCCGTAGCAGCGAAAAAAACGGCAAAGACAATTCTAGAAGATTTGCGACGGTTGAAATAAATAACGAAAAGACTTTCTTGGAGAAAAGCTATGAAATTAAATGATGTTGTGAACGACGTTGATTCCAGAATGGAGAAGATTCAAAAGCGTTTAGCTGAATCTTTTAATTTTGATATCACCAAATATAAGGCTGCAAACCCAAAGCAGATTAGTGAGAAAATTCGCAAAATCGAATCACGTTCCGATTTCTCAAAGCATCTGAAAAATAAAGAATGGCAGCGCTTATCGTTGATTCGTGAGTTTATCGAACTTATGGAAAAGAAAGGGCAAATGGGACAATCAAAGGGTGATGCCGCACATGAAAAGATGTGGAAGAAAATGGATCAATCGGGAAATTCCAAGGGATTCAAAGGCGGCGCGCCAAAACCAGTTGAGGACAAATATAGCGCAATGGCAAAAAAGCGTGGATTAGGCGAGAGTGGACAGAATCAGTTTGTTGCTCTTATGGAATCAGAGTTGGAAAGAGCAGAAATTGTTTTAGCAGCACGTAACATAGTTGATGAAATTCAGGACATGATTCAGGATTTGAGCAAGACAAAGGTTGAAAAACTATCTCCTTTGGTTGATCGTGTCAAAGCTGAGTTCGGATTAGATCTAGCAGAAAGCTTCAATACCACAGTATCCACTCAGCTCGATTCTGCATTGGAATCGTTGGCCGCAGTCAAGGATTCGATTGACACAGAAAGCTTGAAGCTTTCAGGTGATGTTGAACCAGAAGCAGTTTCAGATTTTGGCGATGCTGGCATGGAACCGGAAATTGACGCGATTGATGACCTTGAAGTAGACGGTGCTGATATATCTATTGAACCAACAGATGATCTTGAAGACATCGATGTTGGTCCAGTAGAACCAACCGATCGCGAACTCAAAGAATCGAAATTTGCAGCTGATTTAGATGAAACAAAACCAATCAAAGTTTCCGGAACCAAAGGAACAAAGTCAACATCGTTCACGAAAAAATTTAAGAATATGGCAGCGTATGAAAAGTGGGTAGATTCAGATGCTTATGATGATTATTCGGTATCACGGGTCGAAAATGTGGCTGAATCGAAAATTTCTGTTCGAGTCGAAACAGTTTCTGGACGAAAAGGTACAAAATTCTTTGAATCTAGAACAGCAATGCGTACATGGTTGAACGAAAACGAGGACAAGATAAAGACTGTGCTTGAGGTTCGCTAAAATGCGTATCCGGGATCTAACCACGCTTAAGGAGTTTTTCGATCCCGCAGAAGGCATTGCCAGTATGTTGGCTGATTTTTTCATTTCCTTGAAAGCATCAGGAGTCCAAGAAATTCAAACGGATTCTGCTATTGAAGAAATTAGAAAACGGTATGGGCAAGATCTTACGATGGAAGATTTGACCACAATGTATTCAGAAGGCAAATTACCTATGGTAAAAGACATGAATCACAATGTTATCTCTTTAGACATTCGAGATTCAGAGATTGAAAATAAGAACGTTGATAACTCAAAGGATCGAGTTCATCAAATGGCGAGACAGGCAGCATCGTCAGCTGCAAAGGAGATTTAATGTCGGATTCAAACGATATCAAAAAACTCTTAGAGGTTTTTTCAGGGGAAGAGTTTGGTAACGATCCAATTGATCGAATGCATGAAATATCAAACGAGATTCAAAGCCTAGCCCAAGAAGCATTGGATATTGTTCGTAAGCATGGCGGAAATTATGAAAGAGCCCGCCAATATTGGTACGGAAATATCATGGCAAATGCCGGTTCACCGGAATATACTGAAACGGTAACGATTCTATCATCTGCTGCGGAATTGGGCTCTGAAGAAGACGATACTGATTTTATTGATGAAGGGATGGGTCGACTCCCGCCTGATCGACAAAGTTGGGCTATTTTGCCAGCAACACGAACACTTTTTAACAAAAATAAGATTTTCCCAGAAGAAGTTTTTTCAGAAACGAGTGTGTGGGCAAATAACTCTGGAACACTGATTGCTGTTCAAATGCGTGCCGGATATAATTCCTGGAAGCCGGCGTTCTTGGTTTCTACGGGAAAAATGGGAGCCGAAATCGGAAAAGTTCAACCTGTTTATCACGACCAGACTTGGGCAAAATCAGAAGTAAAAATTGAAAATGTGATTTCTATGAATGGCTCCGATATCGCTGATCAAGGTAACGGAATTGGCATTGGTGAAAAAAGACCAATATGGGTATTCAAATAAAGGTAATTAGATGGTTATTTTCCCGACTGCTTCAGACGCTAGAACACTGGCAGAAAACAATCTGGTCATTTTTGATGAAGTTCGAACCATTGAACGTGCAATTATTGTTGCTGCTTCTGGTGGTTTCTTGGAAACTGTAGTTGACGACGATACAACGATGACAAACAGCACACCTGCCGACGCGACCAGCCAAGCGTATTTCAATGTGTGGCAGAAGACTTCTACCAACCGAGCCTTGCTTAACCAAATGAATTCAGTGATTGCTTACTTTGAAGGTAAGGGATATTCGATTGTGCGGGAAATAAACGGCAACGACGCATCTGTTTTTCAGTGGAAAGTGGAATGGTAAAATTAGGATGAATAAGCCCGAATAATAC
>Ga0100403_1000983_pt1 | contig 27073 bp, 28 predicted proteins | sample CryGeymet201501t_FD_83663 | JGI IMG/M metagenome (GOLD analysis project Ga0100403, IMG submission 83663) | Groundwater microbial communities from Crystal Geyser aquifers in Utah, USA - Crystal Geyser metaG 2015-01t | ecosystem: Environmental > Aquatic > Deep subsurface > Groundwater | place... | reverse complement strand
TTTAATGACGCGAGGATCTCATACGACGTTTCAAAGCCGACGATGATTCCGAGGCGCCTTTTGGATGTTTCCAAAGCCGAGCGTCTGCTTGGTTTTAAGGCTGAGACTTCTTTGCGTGATGGGATCCGGAAAACAGTTGCCTGGTATAAAGAAAAGTATCCAGATGGATATCAGTAGGGTGCTGACCACAGATCATATGAAGATATTTTATATCACCTACAAAAACGATTATTCTACAGATTGGGAAAAAACTGGCCGGTACTCAAATGTGTATGATACGACATATACGCCGCTTGTAAAAATTGCTGGCGAGCGAGGACATACCATCAGACCATTTTGGGTTGATGAGATTATTTTAGAAAAAGGTGAGGCTGGAATGAATGCGGCTTTGCGCGATGCGATTATCGAGGAGAAGCCGGACGTTTGTTTTTTTGATACTGGTATGGGCGAGAGTTTAAATAAGGAAGTTTTAGAGGAGATTAAAAAAAAGAGCTCTGCAGTAACAGTTTATATTTGCGCCGACGATTCCTGGAATTTTGATCACGAATCAAAACACTTTGCGCCATATTTTTCTTGGATTGCAACAAGTTATTCCAGGGCAATAAAAAGATATCGGGCATTAGGATGTCAGCAGGTTATTTTATGGGCTGGTCCGGGTGGCGTAAGCCCTGATTTTTTTAAAAATCGTAATTTTGTAAAAGACATTGATGTGAGTTTTTTAGGTACGTGGGGGCCGCCGCGCGGGAAGACCATTCAAGCCTTGCAGGAGGCCGGTATAAATGTTTTGGCGAGGGGGAATGGGTGGCCTGGTGGAGGAGTGTCTCAAGAAGAGTGGAATAGTATTATCTCGCGCAGTAAAATAAGTCTTTGTCTGAATGAAGCGCCTTTTTACATAGGTTGGCGTTCCATTGCCAGGCTTTTTTTCCGGAGAGCGTGGCTGGGGGAGAGCGGTTCGTCCGTTAAAATTGATGTTCATAATTTTTTGGATAATGTTAGAACGTGGTGGCAAAAAAGGATACCAAATATAAAGGCCAGACATTTTGAAATCCCGGCCTTGCGGACCATGCAGATAACTCAGCATGCGGATAATTTAGAGGAGTACTTTGTGCCCGGCAAGGAAATTGTCTTTTATACCGACACAAAGGATCTTATAGGCAAAATTCGTTATTATCTTGCTCATGATGAGGAGTGTGAAGCAATTGCGAAGGCCGGCTACGAGCGCGTTCTGCGTGACCATACCCGAGAGAAGCGATTGTATTACCTGTTTTCTGCAATAGGCCAGCCGCTTTAGAGATGCCCCTGCTGGTTTGCCCTAGGGGCCGTTTTGATTTAGTATAAGGTATCCGTTAGGCAGGCGAAGGTGGGAATCCGGTAAACACGATATATGATAATTACTAGAACTCCTTTTAGAATATCTTTTTTTGGAGGCGGAACCGACTATCCAACATGGTATGAAAAGCATGGTGGCGCAACGCTTTCAACTACGATTGATAAGTACTGTTATATTACGGTGCGACACCTCCCGCCGTTTTTTGAGGTTAAAAACCGGATTGTTTGGTCTAAGATAGAGTTAGTTGATAGCCATGACGAGATTGAGCATCCTTCGGTTCGGGAGACTTTGAAGCATTTAGGTATTGATAAAGGGGTTGAGGTTCATCACGCGGGCGATTTGCCGGCTAGATCCGGTCTTGGGTCCAGCTCTTCTTTCACGGTTGGACTTTTGCACGCGTTGCATGTCCTCCTTTCTAAGCCTATTACTAAGATGGGGCTGGCGAAAGACGCTATCCACATTGAACAGAATTTGATTAAGGAGTGTGTTGGCTCGCAAGACCAGATGGCAGCCGCTTTTGGCGGTCTTAATAAGTTTACGTTTAGTAAAAGTGGAGAATTATCTGCCGAGCCGGTCGCTCTTTCCGACGAGCGGTCGCAAGAGTTGCAGAAGCATTTGATGCTTGTGTTTACCGGCATGGCGCGGACTGCTTCAGAGGTAGCGCAGGAGCAGGTTAAGACAACGCATGAAAAAGAGGGGGAGTTAAAAGCCATGCAGGCGATGGTGGATAGAGCGATTGATATTCTGAAGTCGGAGGAGGACGTTAAAGAATTTGGAAGGTTATTGCACGAAACCTGGATGATTAAGCGTGGACTTACCGGCAAGATTACGAACTCTAAGGTAGACAGTATTTACGACAAGGCGCGAGGCGCCGGCGCGATTGGCGGTAAGTTGCTTGGTGCCGGAAATGGTGGTTTTATGCTTTTGTTTGTGCCTCCGGAAAAACAGGCGGCGGTGCGCGCGATGCTGAAGGATTTGGTTATTGTTCCGTTTAGGTTTGAGGACGGAGGTAGTCAGATGATTTATCATCAGAACGGCTCCGCGTTGTAATCCAAGGTATAAATTGGCATGGAACAAAAAATTCGTTTACATCTGGGTTGTGGAGAGAAGTATCTGCCGGGCTATATTAATATTGACTATCCGGCAGACCAGCACTCGGTGATGAAGGTTAGGGCGGATAAATATGCTGACCTGCGCGAGCTGAGCTATCCGGATAACTCTGTTGACGAAGTTCGGAGTCATCATGTGTTTGAGCATTTTAATCGAGCCGAGGCTCTGAAGATGCTTAGTCGCTGGCGTAGGTGGCTTAAGCCCGGTGGAGTTTTGCTGATTGAAACTCCGGATTTCGAGGGTTGTATCTGGAAATTTTTCTTTTCAGGAAGAAAGAGGAGGCTAGAGCTTATCCGGCATATTTTTGGTAGCCAAGAGGCGGCTTGGGCTGATCACTTGGATGGGTGGTATGCAAGGAAGTATCGGTTTGTGCTTTCCAGCTTTGGATTTACTAAAGTTCGTATTCGGCGATACTCTAACTCGGTGAGCCAGAGGAAGTTTCCACGTTTCCGTTTTATTGCTAACTTTTTAGGAGATCTTTTGCCGGATTCTATGTATAAAAAATATGGAGGCCATAAGTTGCCGAACATTGAAGTGACGGCAGTTAAGAGCGATAAGTTTATTGATGAGCGGGTGGTGGCGCGGGAGGTTCTTTCTCGGTATTTGGTAGGTCGAGAAGGTGCTCCTTTGCTTGATGTTTGGTTGAAGGATTTTGAGTAGTGATTTTTTAAAATCATGAAAGGCTATAAAAATTTGGATGTTGTTATCCTTTGCGGCGGGAAGGGAACACGGCTTCAGTCTGTTCTTTCCGACAGACCTAAAATTTTAGCGCCGCTTAATGGAGAGACATTTTTGGATATTTTGCTTTTCAAGCTCAAGAAAATGGGTTTTGCCAGGGTTATTATGGCACTTGGTTATGGGCATGAAAAAATCATTTCTTATATCGGAGAAAAGGATTGGGATAAACATTCAGATCTTAAACTCGTGTATTCCATTGAGCCTACGCCAATGGGAACCGGAGGAGCCATTAAGTTCGCCGAGAGCCATATAAAAAGCGATTCCTTTGTGGTGATTAATGGCGATACTTTTTTTGATGTAGACTTCCCGGCCTTTGCGGAGTTTCATCAGACGAAGAACGCTTTGGTTTCGCTGGCCGTAAGTAAACGTAAAGAGCTTCACAATCATTATCATGTTGTGACTGAGTCTGCGTCCGGAAAAATATCTGAATTTTCCAGTTCTACGAGTCACCCACATTATTATTTGATGACCGGAGTTTTTCTTTTGAGACGCGATGTTCTTGGACATATGGCGCCCGGTACATTTTCGTTGGAGGTTGATTTCTTGCCGTCAGCATTGAGTCACGGTCTATATGCGTTTGATGCCGGGGCTGATTTTCACGATATTGGCACGCCGGAGCTTTATGAGGCGGCAAAAAAGCTAGGCCGACGATCGGAAAACTGACCTGATTTCTTTGAGGATTGGTTCGCGAAGGATAGTTAGGGTAGAAAAGTAGGTGATTATCCCGATGATAACTGTGCCGATTAGTGGTAGGCCGGCAGTGTTGAGGATGTAGACTACTAGGCTCATTATAAGGGTGGCGCCGGTCATTCTGATTAGTCCCTTATGGACAGAGAAAGGATTAATTTTTTTCATCTGTCCCCATAAGTAGGCGTTACTGATTATTTGAGTTATTAGGGTGGCGATTGCGCAACCTATGATTCCATAACGTGGAATAAGTAGAAAGTTTAGAACCACATTACCAAAGCCGCCTATCGCGGCGAAGACTACTAGTTTGCGATGTTTATTGTAAGAAAAAATGGCGTTGCTTAAGATGACTGATGGATAGTCGGCCAGGATTGTTAGCGAGAGAAGGGCAAAAGGAATCGCGGCGGCTAGAAAGGGGAATCCAAAGATAAGCGTAATTATTTCTTTGTTTAAAATTGCTCCGCCTACGGCAATTGGGATGGCGGCCAAAAGTATGATGCTGGCTACCCGTTCAAAAACGCGACGGAATTTTTCTTTATCGCCGGCGGCTAAGCGGGCGAAAATGGGCAAGATGCTGGCTGCCAGGATCGCAGGTAAGATATAAAGAATTTGGATGATGCGTTGGGCCGCGGAGTAGAGGCCGACGTCTTCGGCGGAGGTGTACCAGCCGAGCATGAGGATGTCGGTATTAAGCATTAGGCCACCGAGAAGGCCGGAGATGGCAAAAGGCCAGGCAAGAGTGAGAATTGGCTTTATTAGCTTTTTTGTAAAACCGGTAAAAAGTTGGCGGAAGTGGTGGCGTAGGGTGAAGAAGGTTGCTGTCGCGCCCAGGCCGGTGCCGATGGCGTAGGAAAGAGCAAGCGCGCGGGGGGTCGGAGATAAGAAAAGGAAAAAGAAGCCGAAGGTAACAACTGCCAGATTCGTGAAAATATAGAGCCCGGCTTCATACTCCATTTTTTCTATAGCTTTAATAAATGCAAAACCAAATTCTCTAAGGGCATCAAAGATGAATATAATAGCAACAATGGGCATTAGCGCCTGAGCTTCTTCCAGCGAGGTTAGATGTGGTCCTACTAGGATGATAAGGGCGGTACCCACGGCTAGTAGACCTATTTTCATGAAAAAGGCTGTAGAGATGAACTGAATGCGCTCTTTTTGGTCGTTGCTTGCCGCGATGCTTTTAGTGAGAATCTGGTTGACTCCCATATCTATTAAGATAGACAAAAAGCCGGCTAATGTGACCGCGTAGGAAAATACACCTAGGCCGGCGGCGCCGAGCAGGCGGGCGGCGTAGATGATAATAGCTGCCTTCAGTAGGCGACCGCCCACGTTGCTTATGCCGAGCCAGATGGTGTTCTTGGCGGCGGTTTGACGCAGGGTCTGATTTTTGAAGAGAAAGTCAGACGCGCGGGTAAGTAGTTTGCCCATGTTTTGTAAGTCTAAAGCAAATACGATAAAATAGACAACATCATGAAGGCTTTATTTTTGGATAGAGACGGGGTTATCAGCTTGGCGCTTCCGCGCGGTGTTTATGTGCTTCATCCGGAAGAGCTTTGGTTAATGCCGGAAATTAGAGAGTTGATTCGAGCCGCGCGCGAGCGGGATTATTTAGTGGCGATGATTAGTAATCAGTCTGTGGTGGGTCGGGGTATGCTGGATTTAGCTAGACTTGAATTGATTCATGCAAAGATGCATACAGAGCTCTTGCCGGAGCGTTTAGATGCGCTTTACTACTGTCCGCATGCGCCGGAGGAGGGCTGTGTTTGTCGCAAGCCGGCGCCGGGAATGTTGCTTAAAGCGGCGCAGGAGCATGGATTGCATTTGGGGGATTCTTTGTTTGTTGGGGATAATGTTACGGATGTTTTGGCGGGGACGGCGGCCGGGGTTAGGACGGTTTTTTTGAATAACGCACACAACGCGGAGGAGCGTAGACGGTGTCAGCCAAATCACGTCGTTGATAGTTTGGGGGCTATCATTCCGCTACTATAGAGTGAATTACGCCGGTTTACTCTTTGCCTTCCCTGCGTTATGATTAAGACTTAAGAATATTACTCTATGAGTAACGTTACTGTTTCAGTCATTTTACCGACCTATAATGGTGAGCACTACATTCGCAAGGCGATTGAGAGCGTGTTGGGGCAGAGCTACAGCTCACTGGAGTTGATTGTTGTGGACGACGGTTCTACAGACACCACCCCGCAGATAATCGCGGAGTACGCGGCCAAGGACGGTCGCGTTCGCTATTTGCGTAACGAAGTGAATGTGGGTATTCAGAGATCGCTTAATCGCGGCTTGAAAGAAGCTCGTGGCGCCTGGATTGGGCGAATTGATGATGATGACAGTTGGGTCCTGACGGATAAGCTGGAGAAGCAGTTGGCTTTTCTGGAGAATAACCCGGCTCATGTTTTAATAGGAACGGGATTGATAGTACAAGACGAGGCAGGGGACGAGTTGTACCGATTTTATAATCCGCGAGAGGATGCGGATGTGCGACAGCGGTTACTGTACCGGAACTGCTTTAGTCACTCTACGGTTATTTTTAATCGCGATAGGGCATTGCAGATAGGCGGGTACGACGAGAGTCCGGCGACGCTTCATATTGAGGACTATGACTTGTGGTTGCGACTTGGTCAGCATGGAAGGGTAGGGAATTTGTCAGACTACGCGGTCCGGCTAACCTTGCACGACCAAAGCATCAGCGCCACTCAGAAGATTGTTCAGTTCAAAAAGCAGTTAGAACTGACCAAGCATTTCAAAGGAGCATACCCGCGTTATTTTTGGAATAGGATGAGGAGTTGGCTGCGTCTGGGTTTGTATGAAGCCTTTGGAGCCGTCGCCCCGGCCTATGTGGAGCGGTACATCGTCGCCCGCTATAAGCGGAGGTAAAAAAGATAATTATTCTAATTGTACTAATTAACCTAATTGTTCTAAGAAAGGAGAGGGGGGAATTGTTCTAAATTCTGCCTGTCATTCCCTCTTTTTTTGTCATTCCCGCGCAGGCGGGAATCTAGTCTAAAATGGATTTCCGCCTGCGCGGGAATGACAAGCAATTGTTCACTCCTTTTCCAGGGTTACGAGGGGGGCTTGACAAACGTATTATACTATGCTATAATGGTTAAGTAAGACAGTGAAAAGGGTTTAGGTCTTACAGCACCTTAAAAAGTCACCTTATATCTAACTCCTGACAGTTTCGAAGCCTAATAAGCGGACAAACGAGGATATCTGCACGGTTTTTGGCCTTTTGGCCAGCCCGGCGCAGACATCTTTGTTTGTCCGCTTTTTTGTTTGCCTGGGACTTCCCCTGGGCAGGGGGCGGAAAAAATGGAGGAGTTACCCATGGACATGGTTGCTTCCGTCATCGCGTTCGTAAGCGGTTTCGTGGCCGCGGTCTCGGCTGCTGCGCTTTTCGCAGCCTTCGGGACTGAATCCTACAGGGCACGATGGATTGCCCTGTGCACACTCTTGCTCTCTCTGGCTCTGGTCATCCTGAGTGAGATGGCTGTCCCCTTAGGAGCAGTGAAGGGGGCCGTGACCGCGTTCTGGGTGGGATTTGCTTTGATCGCTGTAGCGGATTTGACAAATAAAGGGAGGTGACAACGCGCGAGGGGCGAGCGACGAATGAACTGTCGACTCGCCCCCTCAATGGAGTGCGCGACCAGTGTGGTCGTACATTCCTAGAGTTCTTTAACAATCACTTCCTTTTTGGCTTAGCCCAGAAAGTTGGATACCATGACGACGCAGAATTCTCCCGTTTCGGTGGTGCGAGTGGACGAGCTGACCTCCATCGCGGTTCTGCAGTTCGAACAGATTCGGGTCGGGTTCTTGATCTGGACGGACGACAAGAAGCACAACGCCTCGGTTCAGTTTTATGTGCCGGGAGAGCCCAAGAGGCGGGTTCCTTGGTCCTACGAGGTGCCGAATCTGGCGATCTACGAGCCGGGCTTCGAGTGCGATACCAGCGTGGTCTGCCTCTGCTGCTACCGACCAGAGGCAGAGACTTCGGGGGAGGGGCAGAAGCTTTGGCATGCGTGGATGGAAAAGATTCACGCCACTGTCCGCGAACAGAGCATCGACGCTCTGTTCGGTCGCAATCTCGACATGCATCACTGCGGCTTTTACGAGGCCATGGCTGGTTGGCGTACATTGGCCGAGTTGCTCGGTCAGATGAAGGAGGACACGGAGGAGATCTACGACTTCCGCACTCGCTTTGCCCAGTTTCTCGCCGAGCTGGGGGTGGCCCAGTGTTTCCTCGATGGCTACGACAGAGACCGGTTGCGTAGGTACTCGATCGTGTCAGTCGATGACCATGACAACAAGTTCTGGGCAAACGAAGTCCGCTAAAGGAGGTGAGGAGCGCACGGGGCGAGCAGACAGTTCTACTGTCGCTCGCCCCTTTTGATTGTTTTCAGGGCTTAAACAAAGTATTCTTATTACTATGAGCACAAAGATTAAAATCGGATATCTGCCTATTTTAGACCATGTCACGCTCGGTGTGGCGGCGCATAATGACCGAGAGTTGTTTGAGAGGCTAAATATTGAGCCACAGCGATACGAGAACTCCGATGCCTTGGGATCTGCTTTTGCAAGCGGGGAGGTGGCTGGTATTTTTTCTTTGTTTCCATTTGCGCTGAAGCTTTTCCGCGAGGGCGTTGATTCTCGAGTGCTTCTGCTTGGTCACCGCGAGGGGCAGTCTTTGGTGGTGCGGGAGGAGATAAAAACGGCGGCGGATTTGAAGGGAAAAACTATATTTATTCCCCATAAGTATTCTACGCACTATATTTTGTTAGAAAAAATTTTACAGCAGGCTGGTTTGCGGATGACCGATATTCAGCTGGACATCGGTTATGAGAAAATAACTGATGTGCCAAAGAAGTTTGCGTCCGGGGAGGTGGATGGAGTTATCATTGCCGAGCCAATGGCGACAGAAATTATAAGAAATGGAGGCGGACATACCCTTACGCTTTCGCGCGATATGCAGAAGCATCACGTGGATTGTATTTTTGTAGCGCGCCAAGACTTTTTAGAGCAGAGTGGTGAGGTTGCGGCCGCACTAGTGGATAGCTTGGTCCGGGCCGGAGGGTTTATTAATTCATACCCACGGCAGGCCTCCGAGATTGCCGAGGAGTTCTTGGGCTGGCCAAAGGATCTACTGCTAGAGTCGTTGGCGCATGATAAAGGGCATATCTTGTTTTGGGACTTACTGCCTCGCTTGGAAGACTTTGAAGAACTGCAGAGAATTGCGGTTGAGGAGTTGGGGCTTTGGAAAGAGGAGATTGACCTGAGCCGGTGGATCGCGCCAGAACTGGCTCAGGCGGCGTATCGGGATTGGGTGATTGATCTGCGCAAAAATACTAAAGACCGTGGCCGAAATCGGACTGTGCCGGGGAGCTTTTCGGATGCGGTAGTGCTTTTTCATGATGCGCTTGGTGCTAATGTGCGGATAACCGGACTGAAGCTTATTTTGCCAGGGTCGGCGTATCCGCCGGGTGTTTTGCGAAATCCTTATGAAGAGGGGGCGCTTGGTGATTTTAAAACTGGAGGGGCGGTATTTGAGCTGGCTGGAGAAGAGGCGAAGGCGGTGCAGGTGTTTAGCGACACCGCTACTAGCGAGCCAGAGTTTGTGTTGCTGAGGCTTAATCAAGAGCAGTTAGGACGTTGTTTAACGGCGCTTGGATTTGGGCAGTTGGGCACTGCGACTTCGGTTCAGACTGAGTTGGCGCTGGTGCTGGCTAAAGAGACGATAGTGACTTGGGTAGAAGGCGAGAGCGTTTGGTTGCGGCTGAGTTTGCGAACTTTTCGCTTTCTGGGTTTACTGCTTGGCAGTTCTTAACCGGAAAGAGAGAGCCGGCAATTGTTATTGTGTCGGTAAAGTTGAAAAGAAGCACCTCATGCACCTTTTTTGAACATGTAGTCGCTTTTTATCTATGTACATAATAACATGCACGTGCATGTTATTATGTACATGGATTTTTTGGTAAAAAATGGTTGAGCGAGTTACATTGCCGGGATGGGGGGGGGAGATTAGGAGATTAGAAAATTGGGAGATTGGCCCGGTAGTAGAAACTCGATATGCTAACGCAGAAAAGAATCGAGTTACACTGCTGGGTTAGGGGGGTTGGGAGATTGGGAAATTAGAAAATTGGGAGATTGGGAGATTAGAAATTGGGATGGAAATTAAACGGCTCACAAGGAAAAAATCCCCTTGTGAGCCGTTTAATTTATGATTGGAGGAGGGTGCGGATTTCGTGGAGGAGGGGTTCGCGGAGTTTGTGGAGGAGGTAGAGGTAGACGGCCGCGGAGAGGGCGATGTTTAGGAGGACGGGGATGCCGAGCATAGCAAGGACCAAGGTGAAGACGCCCATGCCGAGCGTGGCTAGGAGGCCGCGGCGAATGTGCGGCCAGAAGGAGAAGTGGTTGGTGCGCTGCATATAGTACCAGACGAGCGCGTTGCCAAGGAGTTGGGTGATGACGGTGGCGACGGCACTGCCCTCTATGCCGTAGCGGGGAATGAGCAAGATATTCAAGAGGACGTTACCGCCGGCGCCGACCGCGGCAAAGAGCAGGAAGTAGCGCTGTTTGTCGTAGGCGAAAAGGGCGTTGGGAATTATTGCGCAGGGGAAGGTTATTAAAATAGTTAGGAAGAGTATTTCCAGGGTATTGGTGGCGCTGATGTACTCCGGGCCGAATAAGAGAACGATAATTTGCCTAGTGAGGAGCCAGCCACCGACGAAAATTGGCAGGGCGAGCAGGGTGCTGGCGGCGACTACTTTTTGAAAAACTTCGCGGAAGCGGACGTTGTTTACGTTGGCCAGGCGAGAGAAGACGGGAAAGGCGGCGCCGGCGAACAGGCCCGGGATGATATAAAGGAGCAGGATTATTTTTTGGGCGGCGGCGTAGTAGCCTATCTCTTCGGGATTGCGCCACCAGCCGAGCATGATCATGTCGGTGTTAATGGCGATTGCGCCGAGGACACCGAGGATGCCGATTGGTAGGGCGGTGGTAAAGAGTGGCCAGATCTTTTGCCAGTGGATTTGAGTGAAGAGGCGGACGACGTAGTCGCGAAGCATGTAGGCGGTGGCGAGCAGGCCGGCGCCGGTGCCGATGACGTAGGCCCACATTAGTGAGAGCGGGGTGGCGGCGGACGCCAAGAACCAGAAGCCAAGGCCGGCGACAGTGGCGTTTAGTAAGATCTTTACAAAGGCTTCGCGTTCCATTAGCTCTAGGGCGCGGTTCATGCCAAAACCAAATTCGCGCAAACTATCAAAGGCAAAGATGGCGACAACAAGAGGGAAGAGAGCGTGAGCGGCTTCAACACGGCTAAACAAGGGAATGAGAAAAAGAAGGATACCCGCGTTTATTACAATGAGGATGAGCTTGAGGATAAAGGCGCTGGAAAAGTAGGCTTGGCGCACAGAGGGGTCTTTGGCCGTCTCTTTTGTTAGTACCGGGCTGATGCCGAGGTCTGAGAAAATGGTTAGAAAAGCGGCTAGAGTTAGGGCGTAGGAAAAGACGCCGTAGTCGGCCGCGCCTAGAACACGGGCGGCGTAGATGACGATGGAAAAACGGATGACTCGGCCGACTAGTTCGCCGAGAAAAAGCCAGCTTGTGTTTTTAAACACAGTTTGGCGGGGGGAGGTGTTGTGGAGGAAGATGGCTTTGAGTTTAGCGATCATAAATTAGGCGGATGCCTTCGGTGAAATTAATTTGGGGGGTCCAGCCTAGCTCAAGCTCTGCTTTATTGTTACGTAGCACGCTACGTAACACTTCGCCGGGGCGTGCGGCGGCATAGAGTGGGTTAGTCTGCCAGTCAAATTTGTCGCGAACGGCTTCAAAGACGGTTTGGTTGGTGGTTTCTACTCCGGTGGCGATGTGGTAGATGCCAGAGCCTTTTTTCACGGCCAGCTCGTTGGCGCGGACTACGTCAGCGACAAAGACATAATCTCTAGTTGTCTCTTTTCGGTAGATGGTTGGCTGACCGCCCCGCTGTGCCAGATCGCAGAAAATTGCAACCACGCCACTTTCGCCGTGGGGGTTTTGGCGCGGGCCAAAGACGTTGGCGTAGCGGAGAATAATTGGCGTGAAGTTTTGTTTTTCAGCTTGTTCTATGACCGCATTTTCCGCTTTGAGCTTAGACTGGCCATAGACGGAGATTGGTCGGGCTGGGGTTTGTTCGCTGGCTGGCAGTTGGCTTGAATCGTTAAACATGGCGCCGCCGGTGGAGGCGAAGATAAAACGCTCTATGCCGGGCTGGTTAAGGAGGTTGATGGTGCCGTCGTAGTTGACCGCCTCGGTGTTGGCTGGATCTTTTTCTGACTCGGTGACGGAGATTTGGGCGGCGTGGTGATTTACGATTTGCGGTTTTTCTGTTTTGAATATTTCATCCAGTGCGCTTTTGTCGCAAATATCAGCCTCGTAGAACTTAGCCTGAGGATTTAAATTATCGCGCCGACCGGTACTTAGATTATCAATCACCACCACGTCATGCCCGGCCGCGATATACGCGTCCACGATATGTGAGCCGATGAAGCCGGCGCCACCTGTTACAATTATTTTCATAATTGAAAATTCTAATTTCTAATACCTAAATTCTAAATAATGTCCAATTTCCTAATTTCCTAATTTTCCTAATTTCCCAATTTTCTAGCTGTTGTTTACAAACAATCTTTTGATGGTTTTTGCCAGGATGCCGGTGTCTAGAAGTAGGGAGCGATTTTTTAGATAGTAGATCTCGTACTGGAGTTTTTGGTAGGCGTCTTCCACGCTGGCGCCATAGCGATAGTTTATCTGTGCCCAGCCGGTGATGCCGGGTTTTAGAAGATAGCGGAGTTCGTAGTAGGGGATCTTTTGTTCCAAGCCTTTTGTAAATTCGGGGCGCTCCGGCCGGGGGCCGATAAAGGACATCTCGCCGCGGAGAATATTAAAAAGTTGGGGGAACTCGTCAACGTGGGTGGCGCGCAAGATGCGGCCGACTGGCGTAACGCGATTGTCGCCACTGCCATTACTCCAGGTTGGATTATTAGCCGCGGCATCCGGGTTGCGCGCTGTGTCATGGTACATGCTGCGGAACTTGTAGAGCTTGAATGCTTTGCCATGTTGGCCGACTCGTTCTTGAATATAGAGGGCCGGGCCGGAGGAGGTCAGTTTTACGGCTACGCCAGCTAGCAGAAGCATGGGTGAGAGAATGATTAGTAGTACGAGAGCAAGGAGGAACTCTAAAGGGTACTTGAGGGCTTGGTAGCTGCGGGCGCCGCGGGGTAGGCGAGCCAGGATCCAGGCGTCTTCCAGGTCGGCCAGAGAGACGCGGTCAAAGAGGCGTTCATAAAAGTCCGAAAGACTGATTATTTCAATGCCTTGAAGAAATGCTTGATAAAGCAGGCGAAGGGCGTGCGGGTCGTGATTGAGCTCGGCCGGGGCGATGACGCTGAGTACGCCGTTAGATGCCAAGAGTTGGGCGAACTCTTCCGGAGTCTGCTCTTTTTCCATGTGGGGCTCTTTGTGCCAGATGGCTAGTTCGTAGCCAAGGTGCGGGTGCTCGGTGATGTGGCGAGCTATCTCTTGAGCGGCATCGTTTGTGCCGATGAGGAGGAGGCGCTGTTTGGTGACGCCGGACCATAGGCCTAAGATGATATTGAAGCCGCGACGCCAGGCGTAGTTGGCAACAGCAAAGATGGCCAGGAAGATAAAGAAGTTGGTCTTTGGGGCGACAGTAAAACTGGGCACGAAGTAGAGGAGTAGAATAAGGAGTAGGCCGCCAAGGAGGGTTAGCACAAAAAAGCGCTGATTTAGAGCTCGCTTGCTACGCAGAATTATCTTTTCGTACATTCCGCCGATGTAGTAAATAAGAAGCCAGCCAGCCAGGCCAACAGTAAATGGGGTTAGGTGGGCGGAAAAAATGGGACTAGCTGGATTAATCTCTCCATAACGGACAAGGAGCATCAATAACAAAGCTGCGTAGTAAACGCAAATATCGCCGATAAAAAGAATGGGAAGCTTTGCTTTGGCTTTAAGAGTTTGACCGCTGTTAGACATGGCTATATAGTAAGAGAATTACTAAAGAAAATCAAAGAAAATGGACGAACAACAAAATCAAAAATGGTTTACGCCGGTGGCTATTGTTATTGCCGGAGTGGTTATCGCGGGAGCTATTATTTACACGCCGAGCGAATCGGCGCTGCGAGACGCGAGTAAAGCCGATGTTTTGTCTTCGGCGAGCGGATCGCGACAACTTGATTACATGGCGATTGCTACTGATCTTGGTTTGGATACAGAGGTATTTCAGGCGTGTGTTGATAACAGGGATCACAAGGAAGAGGTGATGAAAGACTTAAAGGACGGGATAGCTGCCGGGGTTCAAGGTACGCCCGCGACGTTTGTAAATGGCCGGCATGTATCTGGTGCTGTTTCGTACGCGACATTTAAGGCTGCTATTGACGAGGCTTTGACTGACACGGAGTTTACCGGCCCTAGCTTAGATGATGACACGGTTTTGGGTGACATGAGCGCGCCGGTGGAGATCGTGATGTTTGGGGATTTTGAGTGTCCTTTTTGCGGAGCGCTGTATCAAGGCGCGGAGCAAGATGTTGTTCGCGACTATGTGGAGACCGGCAAGGCGAAGATGGTTTACAGAGACTTTCCTTTGACTGGCATTCACCCGACTGCGGTGCCTTCAGCGGAAGCGGCGGAGTGCGCCGGGGACCAAGGTAAGTATTGGGAGTATCGGGATGCTCTATTTAATTGGTACACTGGTGCCGGAGGCACAAATTCTAAATCCTAAGTACTAAATTCTAAATAAATCCCAATTTAGAAAATCAAATTAATCTGATTCAAGTATATGGGAGCCATTCGCGGATTCGTTAAAAAATTCGCTATTCGGCGACGGGGTTGACACGTATGTTACAATTGAAAAAGTAAAATTATTAAGAAAAAGTCCCGCCTGTGACGGGATCCTGCTACGGCGGGAAAAGTTTTATTAGAAATATGAGCAACGTAACAATTTACAGCACTCCAACTTGCGCTTACTGCAAGATGGCTAAGGAGTATTTTACGGAGAAGGGCGTTGAGTTTAAGGAGATTAATGTCGCCGAGGATATGGAGGCGCAGCAGGCCATGATTCAAAAGTCCGGCCAGATGGGTGTGCCGGTTATCGAGATTGGCGACAAGGTAATCGTCGGGTTTAACAAAAATGAAGTTGAGGAAGCTTTAGGCTCGGCCTAAAGCTAGTTATTGAGTTACGCTCCGCTTGAGTGAATGAGTTTAACTCACAAGCTGATCAACTCATAAACTTAGCAACTGACTATGCTTTACGAATTACTAATTGTCGGTGGGGGTCCGGCGGCCGCGGCCGCCGGTGTTTATGCCGGCAGAAAACAGATAAAGACTTTACTTATCACCGAGGAGTTCGGTGGTCAGTCTGTGGTATCTAACGACATCCATAACTGGATCGGTACTAAGTCTATTAGCGGCATTGAGCTGGCCAAGAGTTTTGAGGGACATGTTCGTGAGCAGGAAACTCTGACGATTGTTGATGGTGACTTGGTAACCGAGATTCAGAAAGTAAATGACGGCCCTCCCCAGGGTCATTTTGTTATCAAGACTCGAAAGGGTGACAGCTATGAGGCGAAGACGGTGCTAATAACTAGTGGTAGTCGGCGCCGGCGATTGGGAATTCCGGGCGAAGATGAGTTTGACGGCAAGGGCGTGGTCTTTTGCTCTACTTGCGATGCGCCGCTTTTTCGCGGCATGCCTGTTGCGATTGTCGGTGGCGGTAACGCCGCTTTGGAAGCGGTTGTAGACTCTATCCCGTATGCCACGGAGATAACTTTATTGGTTCGTTCTAATGAGTTAAAGGGAGATCCGGTGACAGCGGAAAAAGCCCAGAGTCACCCTAAGGTGAAGATTTTGTTTGGCGCGGTTAGCCAGGAAGTAGTTGGCGAGATGATGGTTACAGGTTTAAAGTACTTGGATACGAATACGAACGAGATAAAAATATTGGACGTGAAGGGTGTGTTTGTGGAGATAGGCTCTATACCAAACTCGGAGTTTGTTAAAGATCTGGTTGTTCTTAACAAGATCGGGGAGATAGAGGTAGACCCAAAGACGCAGCAGTCTTCGGTAAAAGGTATTTGGGCGGCCGGGGATGTCAGTGACGTGCTGTACAAGCAAAACAACATCTCGGCTGGCGATTCTGTGAAGGCACTGCTGAACATCTACGACTTTTTGCATCGGAACAATCTGACGGGTGCGCACGACTAAGTTTTAGGGAGGCAGACCCTCTAGGAAAAAGGGTCTGCCCCCTTATTCTGCGCGAGGAGCCTTTATCCCCATGAGCGATTTGTTTGTTTTCTGGAAAGAACCTATACTTATCATTAATTAGTAATTAACTAAAAAAACTATGGAAGAGCAACAAAAGCCCGACTTGGGCAGGGAGGACTTGGGCGAAAAAGTAATGTCGGATATTAAGTCTGATTTTAAGGTAGTCGGCAGTTCTCGAGTGAAGAATTGGTATTTGTGGCTGGCGTTGGCAATTATCATCGGCGTAGCCGGCGGTATAGCCTACGTAGCCAACCGGAGCGGTGAGTTTCAGGACAGTGACGCCGCGCAGAACAAGAAGGTTGAGGGTGTGAGGATAATTGGATCTTTAAGCACCAGTACTATGTATCTTGAGGGCGCGAAGTTGTTCGCGATGCAGTGGAACGCGATGGATGACAAAGAAAAAGACGAAAGCGGAAATGAATTGTACAAAGAGTTCCCGCGGCTATCTAATCAGTATGCGAAGATAATTGATGGCGTGTATCAGTCCGAGTACGATACGATTGGTGGTTGGATCCAGGGAGGTAATGGAAAGGACCATGTGGTGCTTGGAAAGAATGGTAAGCGCGGCGGTGTGTTTCTTCTAGCTCCTACCGTTGGATCTAATGGCCGACCGGAGCAAAGAGTTAATATCTGGTACAGCGATAAGCTTTCCGGTGGCGTATACCCAATTAACATTCAGCGTGCCCCGGACATTGATGGCGCCAAGAAGGTTGATCTGAAGTTTACGTTTGATGTTCGGGATCTGAAAAAGAACGAGGTTGATGGAGAGAAGATTGATGTTTTGTCTGTCCGAGTTTTGAGCGCTTTTGCCGGTTATCCGTACTCCGGTGACATCTCGTTTTCCAGAGAGTATGGTCAGTATGTGAAGCGCGGCACCGGCACCGGTGATAACTCTGCGGTAACTCTTTTGCCAGATAGTAATGGTGAATATATTCTTAAGGGCGCGCTTCAGAACGAGCCGGTATTTGTGCTGGTTAAGTTGAAGGCGCGCAGCGGCGGGGCCGGTTTGGTCACGGTCAATGAGCGCGTGCAGCTGATTGTGCCGACTTTGCCTTCTGGAAAGAGTTCGGCGACAGCGAGTATCAAGATCCGGTTGAGTGAGAAGGATGGTAGCGATAAGTTGCAGACACGGCCGGTGACCACGATCAGTTATAACTAATCCTTACTTATTCTCATGACCGTACAAGATATTATGACTAAGGAGGTGGTATCGGTGTATCCGGAGACGCCTTTGCATGAAGCAGCGGCGCTTATAACCAAGCATCACTTTACCGGCATGCCGGTGGTGGATGCGGAAGGAAAGTTGGCCGGAATCTTGACGGAGTATGATCTTATTAGCGGTGACTCTGCCATTCATTTGCCGACCTTGCATAAGGTACTTACAGGCTTGAATGTGTTTGGTAAAGACAAGGCGGAGTTTTCCGAGGACGTGGAGGCGGTTATGAAGCTGACCGTGGCTGACGCGATGAACAAAGACCCGCTAACAATCTTGCCGGAAACGACTTTTGAGGAAGCAGTGAAGACATTTCAGGAGCACCACCGCGTTAACCCGATTCCGGTCATTGACGCGGACAGGAAGGTGCTTGGCGTCCTTAGTCGATTTGACGTGGTGCGTGGACTCTCAAAAGCGTAAATAGTGTTGAAGCGGCCCCGGTACCAAGGTGGTACACGGGGCCGTTTGCGTTGGGGGAGGGGGGGGTGGGGGCTAGACGATTTGAAATTTGACCCAGCCCGCGGTCAGACGCCTCTCGGCCTCCATGTACCCGACCGAAAAGGCTTGGGCCAGTTCTTCCATGATTGACTCGATCGAGGTCATGGGGAGCGGGCCGCCCACCACGAACCAGGACCTGTCTTTCCCCGTTTTTTCAGGGTGGAAGACGATCGCATCTTCTCCGGACTGGATAGCGATCTTTCCATCTCCGAAAAGGAACAGGACGTGGTCGCCGGCTTGGAGCCGGATGCCCAGGTTTTTTAGGCATAAGGTGGAAAAACACCGGCCCGTTTTAGGGCTTTTATAATACAAGGGACTTTAAAAACCGCACTATTAGCGGTTTTTTTGATATTCAAATAGCTTAGTATGGCTTTTTTTTAACTGTGTGTATTAAAAAATACGGCTAAAACCGCATGAATACAAGGCGAAGTGGGCGAAACGGGCCGGTGTTTTTCCACCTTATGCCGTTTTTTAGCTTGTCGATGAGGAGCCGGCCCATCGCGATGGGCGAGTAAGGTCGAGGATTTCGTTCTGCGGACATTTTTCCTTCCCTTCATATCTGCCTCGCGCGACCTATTCGCACGAGGAGTTTTTCTAAGATAAATTAAAGCACGACTTTTGCTATTCGTCAATAACCGCACAAAAGTTATGCGGTTAGACCTCATAACTTGAATGCGCCAGGTGGGTGGCGTGTTCGTAAAACTACTTGATTGCATGAAAAATCGTGGTATACTACATGCTACATGAGTGGGGATACTGCTCGTTTGTTATTACAAATTAATAAGAAAAAGTCCCGCCTGTGGCGGGATCCCGCTTGAGGCGGGAAAAGTTAGTAATCACAAACTATGAATTTACAACCATTGGGGAATCGCGTGGTCATTGAGGCCGCGACTCAGGAAAAAGAAACAAAGTCTGGCATTGTTTTGCCGGAGAGCGCCGACAAAGAGCGGCCGCGCATGGGCACGATTGTTGCTGTTGGCCCGGGTAAGTGGGACGACGATGGCGAGAAGCGCGTTCCTATGTCTGTTAAAGTCGGAGACAAGGTATTGTTTAAAAAGTACGGCCCGGATGAGGTGGAGGTAGAGGGCAAGGAGTACTTGGTGGGAGAGGAAGAAGACGTTTTAGCCGTTATTTCATAACGGCTAAAAGTAAGCACCAAATACCAAAATACAAATAACAAATAAATTACAATCTCCAATTCCAAAATTTTAAACATTCGGAACTTCGGATTTGGAATTTGAGATTTGTAAATTAAAATTTCAACGTTTATGGCTAAAAAGATATTATTTAATGAAGAAGCAAGAGGTGCTATCAGGAAGGGAATTGACCAGCTCGCCGAGGCGGTGACGATGACTTTGGGTCCGCGTGGCCGGGCGGTGGTGATTGAAAAGAGTTATGGCGCGCCGCAGGTGACTTTTGACGGTGTGACTGTGGCTAAGGAGATTGAGCTGTAAGACAAGTTTGAGAACTTGGGAGCCGAGTTTATCAAGCAGGCGGCGGACAAGACCAACGACAACGTGGGCGACGGTACGTCTACTTCGGTGGTGCTGACGCACGCGCTGATTGACCAGGGTGAAAAAGCCATTCAAGAGCGCGGGTTTAATGTTATTCACTTGGCGGAAGAGCTGAAGGAGCTGAGCCAGAGCGTAGTTAAGGAGTTAGAGAAGCAAAAAGAAGAAATAAGCGAGAGTAAGAAAATAGAAGAGGTGGCCACACTTTCGGCTAAAGATCCGAAGATAGGTAAGCTTATTAGCGAGGTGATGAGCAAGCTTGGCAAAGAGGCGGTGGTTAGCGTGGAGGACTCTAATACGATTGAAAGTTCTTTTGAGATAGTGGAAGGTATGCAGTTTGACCGAGGCTATATCAGCCAGTATATGATCACGGACGCGGCGCGAATGGAGTCTGTACTAGAGAACCCGTACATTTTGGTGACTGATAAGAAAATAAGTTCTCTTAAGGAGATATTGCCGCTACTAGAAAAGGTGGCGGAGAGTGGCAAGAAGGAGATGGTTATAATCGCCGACGACTTGGACGGCGAGGCACTCGCGACTTTGATAGTGAACAAGATCCGCGGGACCTTTAGCGTGCTTGGCGTAAAAGCACCGGGCTTTGGTGACCGCAAGAAAGAGATGCTGCAAGACATTGCGATTGTTACTGGTGCCAGCTTTATTACTGGTGAGACCGGTAAGACTTTGGAGGGCGTGGAAATCGGCGACCTGGGTCATGCGCAAAAAGTTGTGGCTACCAAGGACAACACAGTTGTCGTGGGTGGCAAAGGTGAAAAGAGTGATATTGACGCTCGCGTTGACCAGCTAAAGGCGCAGATCAAAAACACGGAGTCTGATTTTGACAAAGAAAAGTTGCAGGAGCGGCTCGGGAAGCTTAGTGGCGGTGTGGCGGTGTTGAAAGTTGGCGCGCCTACAGAGTCTGCCCAAAAGGAGCTGAAGCAAAGAGTGGAGGATGCGGTAGCCGCGACTCGGGCGGCCATGGAAGAGGGAATTGTTCCTGGCGGCGGCATGGCGCTCTTTAACGTAGTTGGCTCAATTGTCGCCAAGAGCGATAACGGCGTTAGTCAGGCGGCTCTGCATATTTTAGAGAACGCGCTGCGCGCCCCGGTTGCGGCTATTGTTGCCAACAGTGGCGAGGAGCCAAAAGACATCATCGCTAAGCTGACGGAGGCGAAAAAAGGCGGCGACAAGCACTGGATTGGTTTTAACGGCGCGACTAATGAGATTGCTGATCTAAAAGAGGCCGGTATCATCGATCCGTTGAAGGTGACTAAGACGGCGCTTTCCAACGCGGTCTCTGTGGCTAGTAACTATTTGATGACTGGTGCGGCTATGGTTGAGATCCCGAAAAAAGATGACTCTGCCGGGGGCGGTATGCCCGGCGGCATGGGTGGGGGAATGATGGGAATGTAGACGTTCGCCGATGCACTAAAAACTGGGCGCTCCGGGCCGCTAGGCCAAGTATTACCCAGTTTTTAGTGTATCGGCTCGCTTTGAGCGAAATTTCTGTGTTGTGGGAGGGGTTATGTTGTGAATTAAAAAACGGCTCACCAGTAGCGTGTGAGCCGTTTTTTTGGTATGATTATTTCCATGATGAGACAGAGGATCGCAAGCGTGTTGGTCGTGATCTTTTTCCTCTTGTTTATTTTCGCATCGGTAATGTGGGCGATTACGGAGCTCAGAGGCGGCCTTATAGACAATATCTGGTCGCGGATCGTCGGAGCTTGTTCTCTCTTGTTCATTATAGGTGCGGGATTGGCTAAGAAATATAATTCACATTAATAAAAACATGTCTAGCATTATTATTGGCGTTTTAATCGTTCTTCTGGTTGCGAGTGGTTTTTTTGATGTCATAGAGTGGGAATTTAATTTGATAGCAATTGGAGTACTGGTGATTGTTTGGCTGGTCGTGACCTTTAATAGATTGATCGTTCTGCGCAATCGCAAAGATGAGGCGCTTAGCGACATTGATGTTCAGGCGAAGAGGCGCTATGACCTTATCCCGAATCTTGTTGAGACGGTGAAGGGCTACGCAACTCACGAGCAGGGAACGCTTGATAAGGTGACCCAGGCGCGGACACAGGCGATGAATGCCTCCGGTAATCCGCAAGAGAAGGCGGAGACCGAAAATATGCTTTCAGGTACTTTGAAAACTTTGTTCGCGGTTTCGGAGAATTATCCGGATCTGAAAGCAAATGCTAACTTTTTGGAGCTGCAGAGAGAGCTGTCTGACACTGAGAATAAGATGATGGCGAGTCGCCGCTTCTTTAACAACACAGTCAAAGATCTGAACAACAAGATCCAGACTTTCCCGAACAACGTTATTGCCGGCATGATGGGCTTTAAGGAGGAGAAGTTCTTTGAAGTTACTAACTCGGTTGAAACCGAACCGGTAAGCGTTAAATTCTAATCACATGCTCTTTATTATTGAGGTTGCAATTCTGTTAGCGATTATCGTTAGCATCAGCAACTTACGGACTGATCTGAACAAGCAAAGGGAGCGTTTAGACGCGCTGTCTGGCATGAATCATGGCTCTAGCGTTAGCAAACCGGAACAGGTGAGTCATGCCAGAGAGGATCAAAAAGTAGTTGGTCAAACAGCGGGCGAGCCGGTGCAGTTGCAGCCAAGGCCGGCTCCTCAACCCCGCGTTAGCAGTGAACATAACACAGGTAAGATACTGGCCTTTGTGGGTAGTATTGCCTTGCTTTTGGTATTGGGTTTTTCCTTAAGTACGCCTTTGATCATAACCTCATTTCCGAGCCTATGCGGGTTGTTCTTGGTATCGTCTTAGGGATTTTGATGATCTCTTTGGGCCAGCTTATGGGTCGCCGGGAAAAGTATCGGCAGTATTCGCTTATTCTCGCCGGTGGCGGCCTGGGTATTATTTATCTGTCGCTTTATGGCGCGTTTAACTACTACCACTTGATTCCGCAGGTTTGGGCGCTCATCTTGATGATTGGCACCACGGTTGGTGGTTTTTGGCTGGCGCTTAGAGAGAAGAGTAAGGGGTTGGCTATTACGGCGCATGTCGGCGGCCTGCTGACTCCCTTACTGCTGATGGACGGTGGCTTTAACAGTATTTTGGTTGTTTATACGATAATTTTGAACCTTGCTTTTTGGGCTATTTATCTGCATAAGGAGTGGGAGGCGCTTTACGTGGTTAACTGGATTGGCACCTGGGTTATTATCTGGGCGTGGCTTTTCAATCATGATCACGCGCCACTCGTTGGCCGACTGCTTGGTGTTTCCGCGCTCTTCTTGCTGATGATGCTACCGGCGATTGTTTTGACTATTGTTAAAAAGAAGTCTGTTAGCCGGGCGTCCCTGGCTGTTATTTCTATGAATACGGTTTGGTATGCTGTGGCCATTGGCTGGCTTACCGGCTATGAAGCGGGCTGGTCAAGCCCGGCTACTGGTGGTTTGTTTGCCGCGCTGGCCATTGTTCATATTATCTTTGGTTATGTTGTTCAAAGCGAGCATCCGGAGGACAGAGGTGCTCAATCTATGCTTTTTGCTTTGGGGATAATCATCTTTGTCGCCCTTGCAACTCCACTACTACTGGAAAACCTTAATGAGGTTTGGTTGGTGCTTGCCTGGCTTGTGGAGGGATTGGTCTTGCTAAGTATTGGCTTTAGGCACGCTAGTTATGTTGCCCGAAATTTTGGGCTGATTACACTGGCGCTTGGAGCGGTCTATGGCTTTATGGAGTTTGGTTTTGACTACCGAGGTAGCTTCGTACTGATGAACGGCTCGTTCGCGGCTCTGGCTGGGGTGGCGATTGCGCTTTTTGTTGCAAGTTTCTGGTATCGTCATTATAAGGCGCTGCTTAGCCCGGCTGAGGAAGGTGTAGCGACTGTGCTGCGATTCTGCGCGCACGGCTTAAGTTTGTTTGTTATTAGTCGTGAGTGTATTGAGTACATTAATAATCTGGAAAATGTGACTCGAAGTACGATTGTAAATTTGCAGCGCTTTGGTCTTTCAATCTTGTGGGCGCTGTACGCTTCGTTTGCCATGCTGCTTGGTATGTTGCGGCACGTTCGGGTTGATAGACTGTTTGCAACAATGCTCTTTACGGTTGTGATAATCAAGGTGTTCTTGTACGACAGTGCTCAGCTAAGCGAGATCTACCGAATCGTCTCGTTTATCAGCCTTGGTGCCATCTTGTTGATTATTTCCTACTTGATCTACCGTTATAAAGATGAGATCAAAGAGTTCCTTGCGGACGAGCAAGTAGCTTAGACTGTCGCACTCATTGGCTCATGGCTAGTCTTTATACTCACAAAGATTCTAATATTCGAAAAACTTGGCTTATCTTCACCTTGTTTTTTGGGGTGGTTATTGGCGCCGGTTTTTTCTTTAGTCAGTATTATCAAGATCCAAGCATCGTTATTATCGCCAGTGTGTTTGCCATTGTTTGGAGTTTTACCAGTTACTGGTTTAGCGACAAGATAGTGCTGGCGATGCATAAAGCCAAAGAAGTTAATCGGGAAAATAATCGTGAGCTCTACAACATCGTAGAAAATCTCTGTATTACCGCCGGTTTGCCCGTGCCCAGGATATATATTATTCCCGAAGCCCAGCTTAATGCTTTTGCCACGGGTCGCGACCCAAAACATGCTGTTATTGCGGTCACAGAAGGTCTCTTGCAAAAACTGGATAGAAGCGAGCTGGAAGGCGTGCTCGCGCACGAGCTGAGTCACATCGGTAATCGCGACATGCTTGTCTCCACTATGGTGGCTGTACTAGTTGGCTTTATTGCCATTTTGTCTGATATTTTTCTTCGTTCACTTTGGTTTGGTGGCAGCCGACGCAGTCGTAACCAGGGAGGGGAGATAATGCTTATTATCGGAATTGTTTTTGCTATTCTTGCGCCAATTGTGGCCACGCTGATGCACCTAGCCATTAGCCGGAAGCGAGAGTTTTTGGCTGACGCCAGTGGTGCTTTGCTAACTAGATATCCGGAGGGTCTGGCAAGTGCGCTGGAAAAACTCCATGATGACAAGACGCCGATGCGCCGGAATAACAACAGCACTACGCACTTGTGGGTAGACGACCCGTTTAACGGTTTGAAAAAAACGCCTTTTTTGCATAAACTATTTATGACTCATCCACCGATAGAAGAACGCATCAGGGCTCTACGCGACCAAAGGTAATGCTTTATGAGGTAAACCCAAAGTCACACTTCCCGGCTATGAAATATTCATTCCCAAAAGAAAAATCAATAATTGTTTCACTCGGTGGGTCTTGCTTTTCAAAGCCTCACGGGCTTGATGTGGAGTATTTGCAAAAGTTTGTAACTGCGATTCGTGGTTATGTTGGTCAGGGCTACCGGTTTATCATTGTAACTGGCGGTGGGATGGTCTGCCGGGTGTATCAAGATGCGGCTAGGCAGATGGGTAAGCCAACAAATGTAGACTTGGACTGGGTGGGGATTGCGAGTACGAAGCTGAATGCTCACTTACTGCGGGCGGCGATGTCGGATATCGCGCATCCGGAGGTGATTGAAGACCCGACTAATCCGCCTGAGATATCGGCACCGGTGGCGTTTGGTTCCGGTTATAGGCCGGGAAACTCTTCGGACCATGACGCTGTCTTACTGGCGGTTCACTACGGCGCGGCGGCGCTGATTAATATGGGGTCGGCTGATCATGTTTACAATGTTGACCCGAAGATGAACGTGAACGCGCAGAAGATTCCGGAGCTTAACTGGGCGCAGTACGCGGCTATTGTTCCACAGGAATGGCAGCCGGGGATGAACGCGCCTTTTGACCCGGTCGCGGCGAAGGCGGCGGAGGAGCACGGCTTAGCTGTTTTGATAACAAACGGGCGTGATTTGTTGAATTTTGAAAAGCTTATCTCCGGCCAAGAAGGCGAGGGGACGTTGATTCATTTGTAGCGGCTATGCATAGCCGGTTGTGAATGCATTGTAGGAATGCATTGAGAGTAAGAGTATCTTATTAGTGTTACACTTCTTGTCCGACCGGACATAAAATGTAACAATGAGAATATGGCAATTATTGATGAAATCCTGGATGCATTTTTCAATGCAAAGCGTAACCTAGCGAAAAAGGCTTTCGGGCCGCTGAAGCCTAAGGTGATTTCTAGCAGAGAGTTTCAGGCGCGCCTTAGCCAGATAAAAGAAAGTACTCTCCGGGCGACGTTGCATAGGATGGAGCGACGGGGTTTGGTAAAGCGAAGCCATGGCGGCTGGTTGCCTACCAGAAGCGGATCAGAGCGCCATCAGAAGGCCCTTCGGAGACAAGAGTTAAGGCAGCGAAGGCATGTGGAGCCGGTGAATATGATGGTTATTTTTGATATACCAGAGCTGGAGCGGGGTAAGAGGCGCTGGTTGCGGCAAGAGTTGCGGAATCTGGGCTTTTTCCCAATTCAGCTTAGTGTTTGGCATGGACCAGCGCCACTACCCGAGGAATTCATTAAAGACGTGATTGATAAAGATTTGAAGGAGCAGGTTAAGTTTTATAAAGCAGTGCCAGAGGACTTGATTTGAGCATTATCTGGTGGTTTTTTATTTTGTTACACTTTCTGTCCGACCGGACACAAAATGTAACAAATGGTGATGGTGGGCATTCGCTGGAGGTTAAGGCGGGGAAGGAGGTCTTTGACGTGGTTTGAAAAATTTACTTTTTGAGTGAAAAATAGTAGAGTGTGTGGATACGGAGGCGTCGTATAGCGGTCTAGTACACCATCTTGGAAAGGTGGCATGGGGCAACCCATCGAGAGTTCGAATCTCTCCGCCTCCGCAGATTTTGAAAATCCGAATTCCCGCCAGAAATGCGGTCGCGCCGAAGGCGCGACACTGGGGCTGAATTCCCGCCAAACCCAATTCCCACCAAGATTTTCCACACTCCGCGTGGCTCAAAAAGTACGGTTCGATCCTTAATTAAAAAGTTCGAACCGACTTTTTTGAACAAATGAGCATTTTCCTCATTTGTTCTATCGTTTGCCAATTCCATATTGGAAACACAAGCTTTTAGAAACTTGTCAGTAAGTTCGAACCGATTATGAGATTTTTTCTCAAAACTCTGTAATTTCTCTTTGAGAAGCTGTTTAGAGCCAACAATGACACTTTTAGCTTCCCGATATTCCTCTAGCGAAAGTGCGTTTTCTAAATATGCGTTCATCAGCTTCTCTATTTTGGAATCCAAAAGAGAAATTTCAACTTTTGTGCTTTGAGAAAAAATCTCACTCGATTGGACGGCTAGTGATTGATCCTTTTTGTTTTCTTCAATCATCCATTTTGTCCAATTGAGCGGCAAAGAAACTTTTTTGATTTCTTTTTGGATTTGGGAAGTGATGATTTCTTCACGAACATATTTTTGCTCGCAAGGATTTTTCCTTTTGGTGCAGCGTAAATAATTATGACCTTTTCGTGTTTCGGTAATGATAAAACATCCACATTCTCCACAACGGAAAAATCCTCTATACAAAAATGGTTTGAAACCACTAGATTTCGGCTTACTCTTTCTTTTCATCACTTCCTGACATTGGTCAAAAAGTTTCTTTGAAATAATCGGTTCATGCTTTCCTTCAAATATTTCGTTGTGCCACCTTATCAATCCAACATAGATCGGATTAGTCAAAATATTCTGACAATTTGAGATTGAAAGTCCAATTTTTCCTTTCAATCCGAGAGCGAGAAATTTTTCGCGGACTTC
>Ga0100403_1000981_pt1 | contig 27123 bp, 33 predicted proteins | sample CryGeymet201501t_FD_83663 | JGI IMG/M metagenome (GOLD analysis project Ga0100403, IMG submission 83663) | Groundwater microbial communities from Crystal Geyser aquifers in Utah, USA - Crystal Geyser metaG 2015-01t | ecosystem: Environmental > Aquatic > Deep subsurface > Groundwater | place... | reverse complement strand
GCGAGCTTGATACAACAGGGGCGGGGGATCTGTTTGCCGGCGGCTTCATGGCCGCGATGGTGCAGGGTCGCGCGCTGCCCGATTGCGCCGCTGCCGGCTGCGTGGCGGCTTCGGAAGTCATCAGCCACTACGGCGCCCGGCCCGAAGCCGATCTGAAAGCCCTGGTGGCAGCCCGGCTGGGCTGAGCAGCTGGGTCTGCCTGCGTCGGCAGGGTGAAGCGGGACAAGACCTTTTGGAGTTTGGGACAAGACCTTCTGGAGAACTTTTTGCATCGCTCGGCCCTCAGCTGTGGCTTTTGGGTGACGTGATGATGAGCTCGTTGGCTGCCGTGGCTGAGCCGCTGAGGCGGTAGAGCAACTGGACCGGCTGGAGGTTGAACTGGCCGAACATCTCGCGGGTCTCCGGGCGGTCGTTGATGGTCATGATGAAGCGGCCCTCGGCGGCCTCTAAGAGGCCTCTGAGGCGCTCGAAATCGGCCTCTGAGAACAGCCCAGGGCCGTAGTCCTTCTCGTTGCCCCAATACGGCGGATCGAGAAAGAACAGCGTCTCCGGCCGGTCGTAGCGCCTGATGAAATCGGCGTAGGGCAGCCGCTCGATCGACACGCCGGCCAGCCGGTCGTGCACCTCCTCCAGCATCGGCACCAGCTTGGTCAGATCAAACCGCGAGGGCCCGTAGGCAACCCCGAAGTTGCGCCCGGTCACCTTGCCGCCAAAGGCCAGGCGCTGGAGGTAGAGGAAGCGCGCCGAGCGCTCCAGATCGGTGAGGGTCGTCGGGTCCGTTCTCATCAGCCGGTCCCATTCGGCGCGGCTGGCGAGCTGCCATTTCAGCGTGTCCAGAAAGGCCTGATAGTGGCGCTGGAGGATGCGAAACAGCGTGGTGACATCCTCGCTGATGTCGTTGATCACCTCGGCACGCGGCCGGCGATCGCGGCGCAGAAACACGCCGCCCATCCCCACGAACGGCTCGGCATAAAGGCCGTGCGGCGTCTGCCCGATGAGCTGAACAAGCTGTTTTGAGAGCGCGCGCTTGCCGCCGATCCACGGGGCGACCGGCCGAACGGGCTGGATCGGACGTAATTCCCAAGACTCCATGATGGTTTACCTGCCAGTATCTGCCCCGCCCGAGCTCGGGTGCGGGGACTGAGGCCGTGCGCGCACAGCCAAGGTGAGGGTGCCAGCCCTCGGTTCGGGGCGTTGGCGCGCCCCGTCCCCCCGCTTTTCGGGCGGGGAAAATCACAGCATCTCCCGGATGCTCAGCTCCAGGCGGTTCTTGTCCGCCTGTGTGCGCTCGATCGTCTCGATGCGCTCGATCATGCCGTAGTGCATCGCCTCGTTCTGGCCCGCCGTCGCAGTCGGGTCCTCGACGATCAACAGCGGCGCGCTTTCGCCCAGATCGGCGAGGATCGCCCACAGCACGCGCATCTCGGCGTGGCTGATGTTGGACCAGACGGCCGAAAATCCTGGCACCCGCGCGCCACGCTCGGCGTGGGTTTCGCCGCCCGGCAGACTGCGCTTCACCGACCGATCATCGATGCTGCGCGCCGCCCCCAGCTCGAAATTCCCGAACAGCGTTGCCGGCTCCCAGCGCGCGCCCACGAGAAGCTGGCCCAGGCTGATGAAGGCGGGCGTGAGGTTGGGCTGGGTGATGTAAACCCGCAGCCAGCGGGCGGACACGGCAACGCCCGCCCACAGCGCGTGGCGCAGACGTCCGGGCACAGCCGGCGCCTGGCCAAAGCCGGTGCCCACCAGCTGATAGGGCGCTGTGTCCGACGGCGCGCCCACGGCCGCAGGCGTGGCATAAACCGTCCAGGTCGAGCCCGAGCCGACGTTGCAGAACATCGCCGCCACCGTGTCGATCGTCACGTCGGCGCCGAAGTCCACCGTGACCGAAAGCTGGTGCGGTGCTGCCCCAGCGGCGTTGGAGCGCACCACCACCTTGGGCTGCGGGTCGGCCAGCGACGACACTGGAAAAGCCCCGGCGATGCCGTTTATGGCACCGGCCGAAAGCGTGGCGGCCGCCAGCGAATAGGGGCGCAAAATAAAGCCCAAACTCATGAACCGCTCTCCCTCATGGCCGCACAAAGCCGCGCAGCTGCGTGGTGCCGGCGCGCAGGTCCACCCTGGCGCTGACCACCAGCAGGTCCACCTCGTCGGCCGCCGCGCCGAAATAGCGCCCGCCGTCGGGGCGCAGGTAGCTCAGCCGCACCGTCTCGCCCTCCAGGTCGAAGTGCACGCCCTCGATCACCACGCTGTCCTCGGCCAGAACCTCATCGAGCAGCCCCAGCTGGCGGCTGGCCTCGGCGCTGGCAGCGGCCTCCAGCGCCAGCGCGGAGGATTGCGCCGTGTCCCGCGCCAACGTGCCCCACGCCGCCTGCACGCCGGCCGCACTCGCCGCCACCGAGCGCTCCTCGGCTTTCAAAAACTCGGCGCGAGTGATGGTTGCAGCGGTCATGCGCCCGGCCTCGTCCGGCTGGCCGCAAACGCTGCGGCGGCGCGGGCGCAATGGCCAAGCCGCCAGCCCTCAACGGGCAGATAGATCACGTCCACAACAAAGGCCGCCACGCCGGCCCAGCGCCGGCCATCAGCCGCCCGCCTGCCCAGCACCGAAGAGAGCGTTTCATCAGGATCGGGCGGGCCGTCGTTGAAAAAAACCATCAGCGGCCCGCGCACAAACACGTTGAGCAGCTGCGAAAGTGCGGTGGCCATGAGCGCCAGCCAGGCGAAGAGCCGCCTCATGCCCCGTCCTCCAGCGACCAGACCACAGCCCGCACCGCCTCGACCGTCTCGGCGGCCTCGATCCGCTGTTGAAGCACGCGGGCGCGGGCGAAGATGGCCGAGACGTGCAGCCCCACCTCCACGCCCGCTTGGCGCATCTGTTCGCCGCTGAGCGTCACGACGCTATTGTCTGCCAGCGTCCAGTCCTCGGTGAACGGCAGGTCCGCATCGAGCAATTCGCGCGCCACAGCCACGGCACCCGCAATCAGCGTCCGGCTTTCATGGTTGCTGTCGAAAACGCCGAAGCTGGTGAGCGCCCCGCCATCGCGCGCCGCGTCTCGCGCCGCGTTGATGAGCGCCCGCTGCGCGGCCTTCACCGCCGGCAGCGCCTCGGCCGCCGCCAGCTCGGCCGCTGCCACCGCCTGCCGGGTCCAGCGGGACCGCTCGACATCGCAAACCCATTCGGCTTCCCCGACTTCGGCCACTCGCTCCGGCGGCGTGGGGGTGAGCAGAAATGCCGCGCGCCATGTCGCGCACACCGGGCATTGCAGCTCGGTCAGGCGGCCGTTCTGGCGGCTGGGAAGGTCGTCCAACGCGCTCATGTATAGGCCGCCCAGGCAATCGGCTCGGCGCTGGCGGACGGCGTGAGGTCGGTTTCAGTTACCGTGGCTAGTCGGTAGATCACGCGGTTGAAGGCCAGCGAGACAGGCGGGCTGCCGGCCGAAATCAGGCTGACACCGAATTCCGAGCCGCCCCCGAAATCGACCGCGCCGGCGCTGATCGACTTCGAGTAAAACTGCGCCTCTTCGGCAATCAGGCCAACGCTGCGCGCCGCCTCCACCCAGGCGCCGCCTTGCCGCACATAAAAAGCCACCGTGGCGCCGCTGGCAAAGGGTGGCGGCGACGGGCCGGGATCGAGCGTGAACCCAAAGTCGAAATTGTTGTTCCAGACCGCGCTGCCGTTGCTGCGGTTGATGATGAAATCGGGCTCACCGCCGCCGCCAGCCGTGGCGCCGGTATCATTGAACAGCGCTCCCACCGTGACCGACTGTGACACCGCGCGCAGCGTGAACCCGCTGGCGCTGATCGCCTCGGCGCGCACCGCGATGTTCTGGCCGGCCGTGGCTGCCGCGCCGCCGTAGAACAGCTGGATGCGCGGCGGATATGGCAGGGCGCTGGGAAAGCTCACCGCGTCGCCGTTGCGCGCCAGCCCGGTCGCCGCCAAACGGTCGAACACGCCGCCTGTCGCCGGCTGAAAGCCCGGCAGCGCCAGCCCGCTGGCCGGATCAAGCTGCGAGACAATCGGCTGCTGCGCTGTCGGGTCGGCGCCAGCAACCGTGTAGCCGATGCGTCCAGAAGCCACCTGCACAGTGCCGGCGTTGCCGGTCATGTTTTGCAGGGTCAACTTCATCGAGCCGGCTTCAGTGAGCAGCGAAGCGGTGGGAACAGTGAACTTTTGCCAGACGTTCGGTGCACTCGGCACAATTGAAATCGTGCCGCCCACCGGGCCGATGCCGGCGCCCGTCAGCGCGTTGAACTGGTTGGCCGCGAGCTGAAACGTGGTGAGTGCTGCGGTGCGCATCACCCAGATGCTGGTCGAAACCGGCTGCCCGCCGGCCACCGGGCTTTCCGGGAACTGAAACTCGCCACCGCCGCTGCTGCCGGCCGTGGTTTGCAGCACCCACGGCTGCGGCGGGCCGTTGATGCCCTGCACCCGCGCCATCGAAAAGCCGGCCGGATTGTAGCCGGTGAGGTCGGTCTCTAGCCGCGAATTGAGCTGAAGATTGTCGCCCAGCGTCGCGCCCGCCTCACCGGGGCGCAGATCCTCGATCGGCGTGCCGTCGGCGTAGGACAGCCGGTCCGACAGCAAAATCTGCGCGATCTCGCTCTCCTGGTGCACCCGGTTGTTGCGCGCAAAGCCGATGGCGCGGCGGCCCGTCGGTGGCAGCAGGCGCAGCCGCTCCGGCGCACCGCGCTTTGCCGCCGCCACGGTCAGCGCCGGGGTGGCAAAGCCCCACTGCCGCAGATCGATCGTGCCGTCGGCGCGCAGCTTCCACCACGCGCCCAGCCCCGAAAACAGCTGGTCGAGTGCGGCCCCGATGGTCCGCTCGTCGGCCACATAAATCCCGCAGGCAGCGCCCTGAGCAGTGTTGAAGGCCGCCACAGCGCCGGCCCGGAAGCTCAGGCTGGTGCGCGCCGCCACCATCGCTGCGGCGATATCGGCGGCCGCCGTGGCGCCAAAAGTGGCATCAGCGGTGAAGGGATAGACCGGCTGGTCCCACGGCCGGGCGAGCAGCTTGCCGGCCGCATCGAGGCAATAATCCACAGCGCCCCGCGCCGGCACATTGCCCTGAAGTGCTGCGAGGCTGGCGCGGGCCGTGCCCAGCGTGAACGCCGCGCCGCCATCATAAAAGGCCGCCACGCTGCTCGCCGGCCGCCCCGAAAACAGCCAGATATTGTTCAGCCGGTCGACCAGCGTGCCCGGCACCGAAAAGCACTGGCCCCAGGCCATCGGCACCACATCATCGGCAGCGCGGTCCTTTTTTGCGTCAGCGCTGTCCAGAAGCGCGTCGCCGGTGCTGCCCCATTTCAGCTTGATCAGCGGCTCGCGCAGCACCTTGCCGGCATCGAGCAGCCGCACCCGCGCCTCCCCTGCATTGGCCGCCAGCTCCTCCGCCTCGCCGGTCCAAACGGTCGTAAAGTCGCCGTCGGCAGCATCGGCAGCGCCCGCCGGCCACAGCGCCTGGCGCACCGTCACGGCCGCCCCTTTCCACACCAGCGCCGCAGCCCCCGCGGCCCCGCCAGCCAGCGCAAAAGCCAGCTCACCCACCTGCGGGGTGGGCCGCGCGCCAAAAGCCTCGCCGTCAAAACCCAAAGACACGTCGAACACCGGCGGCTGCAAAACCACCGGGTGCCACTGCGCCCCCAGAAAATCGCCGCGCTGGCGGGCATTATAAACCAGCCGCAGCGTCTGCACCGCCCCGTCCGAGGCGCGGCGCGGGCTGCACTCGATGAGCAGCGTGCGGCTCATCAGCGGGCAAACTCGAAGTTGAGGCCGTAGCCGCCAAACGGCCCGGTCAGCCCGCCCGCCTCGATCAGCCGCTGCAGCTGCGCGTTGGTCAGGCTCACCCCGTTCACGAGATCGTCAAGGCTGAAATTGGCCTCGCGCAGCAGATCGTTGGTGGCAGCCGTGTCGCCGCGCGCCGCCTCGGCCGCCTCGCGGATGCGTGCTTCGGTGCTGGCCACCAGCTCGTTCAACAGCGCCACGCTCTCGTCGCGCCCCTGCGCCGCCGGTGCCGTTGCGCCAAAGGCCTCGCGCTGCAAATCGTCGATCTGCGAAACCAGCGCTGCCAGCACGTCCAGCTGGCTGGTGTCGCCGCCGCGCGCCAGCCCGGCCACCCGGTCGCGCTCGGCCGAAAGCCCGGCCAGCCGCTCGCCGATCGAGCCGGTGGCCCGGCTGCCGATCGTCAGGTCGGCGAGCAGCGCCTTGATGCTGCCGGTGGTCTGCGCCAGCGTTTCTTCCAGCAGCCGCTTGCGGTCCTCGGCGTTGATCTTCTCGATCTCGAGCACATCAAAGCCAAAGTCCCGCGCCACCCGCACCCGGTCGCGCAGTGTCAGCTCAAGGTCGCGGAAGGTGGTGGTAAACGGGTTGTCGCGGTTGGCCAGCAGGTCCTCCAGCCCCTTCACTTTCAGCGCCTCGGCCACCGCCTTGTTGACGTTGTCGGCGTATTTGTTGAGCGCCGACTGCACGCGCGGACTGGTCACAATAGCGCCGTCGCGGATCGCGTCGGCCACCGCCAGGCTCAGCGCCTCGCGCTCGTCCTTGGTGCCGGTCACTGTGCTGCCGCGGATCTTGCCGGTGCCGGTGCGGTCCACCCGGAAATTGTCGCGGAACTTGCCGATCGACACCGAAAAGGCCCCCACCTCGGCGCCCAGCGCGTCGGCGATGCCCTGCACTGTGTCCGAAATCGTCGTGCCAAGGCCAGCCGTGGCGCGCTGGATCGAGGCATTGCCGCTGCCGCTCTGGCCAATCCGCCCGTCGCCGCTCGAGCTCACCGTCGTCGAGCCGGACTTGTTGTTGAACAGCCCGCCGATCAGCCCGCCAGCCAGCCCGCCCAGAACACTGCCGATAGCCCCGCCGGCCGGCCCGAAAATACTTCCTGCAACCCCCCCGACAGCCCCGCCGACCGTCGAGCCGGTTTTCGACACGTTCAGCCCCAGCGCGCCGCCCAGCTCGCCCACCGCCGAGCCGAGGGCCGCCCCGCCCGCTGCCTTGCCGATGCTCTTGGCAAAATCGCTGTTGCGGCCAAAGGCGCTGCCCAGCTTCGTTGTCAGGCTCTCCAGCGGCTTGGTGAACACCTCGCGGAAGCCAGCACCAAAGCCGCTCTCGTCGCTGATGCCAAAGGTGCCCTTCAGCGGATCACCCGATGCCGACAGCCCCCGACCGCCTGCCGAAAGCAGGGTCAACGCCCCACCAATTCGCCCGCCCACGCCGGTAAAATTGCCCGTTTGCGCGCCCTGGATCAGCCCGCCAATCGTCGAAACAATGCCGCCCAGCTGCCCGCCGATCAGCTGGCCGATCGCCACAGCCTCAGTCAGCGCGCGACGTGAAAACCCCTCGCCAACCTTCTCGCCGGTGGCCAGGCCGGCGCGCTTGAGCTCATTTTCGAGGTCGAACTTGAACAGGCTGCCCTTTTCACTGGAAAGCCCCTCGACATCGCGGCCGTCGATGATGTCCTGGCCACTGCTGCTTAAGCGGCCCCGGAGCGCTGCACGCCCCCTTGCAGTATCGGCGACAGACGAGCCAATCCGGTCGGAAAAGGCGCCCCGGCGCGCCGCGTCCGCCTCGTCTGCCGAAATCAGCCCGCGCGCCTTGGCCTTTTCAATCTCGGCCAGCGCATCGGCATATTTCAGCGCCGCCGCAGTGGCCGGGGCAAACTGGTCAATCAGGGCGCGATTTTCCTTGGCCAGCGCCTGCACAGCCTGCGACGTGGCTTTGGTGGCGCGCTCCACATCTTTGGTAGACCGCGCCTGCGCGTCTCGCGCGCGGATGGCAGCGCCAATTTGCGCCGTCGCCTGCGCCTCCGAAATCCGGCCGGCGTCAAGCGCGTCCCTGATCTCGCGCTTGGTCTGCGCCAGTCTCTGGTCTGCGGCGGCAGCAGCGCTCGTCGCGGCTTCGGCGGCGCGTGTGGCCCGGCCATAGGCGGCCGAGCTGGCGCTGGCCCGCGCCTCGGCGGCGATGCGCTTGTCGATGGCATCAAGGCCGGCTTCCTGCCGGTCCAGCTCGGCTGCCCGGTTGTCGTTCACCGTGTTCAGCCCGAAGTTGCTATTGCGCGTGCCAACAGAGGCCTGCCGCTCATCCTGCAAGGCCGCGCGTGCCCGGTTCAGCAGCGCCCGCGCCGCCGCATTGGCCGCCGCTTCCTCTTCACGCAGCGCTGCGGCCGACGCTTCGGCAACCTCGCTCGCCTCGCGCGCGCTCCGATTGGAAAATCCGGTCGCGGCATCAAGGGTCTTCATCGCCTCGGCCAGCCGCTCCGTAACGCTGCGCTGATCCTCCTTCTTCTTTGCCGCCTCTTCCGCCGCGTTGCCGCTTTCCAGCAGCGCCGATCCCAGCGACGCCGCCACCACCGTGGCGCCCAGCAAAATGGCCCCCCAAGGCCCGCTTAGAAACGCGCCAACCGACCCCAAAGTGCCGCCCAGTCCCGACACGGCAAACGCCACCTGCCCGGCCTGCTGGCCAAAAATCTGCACCGGCGAGATGCCCGCCGCCACGCCCTGCGCAATATCGCCAAACTGCTGGCCAAGGTTCGCGGTTGACGATCGGATTTGGCCAAGCGAGGGCGCGGCACTGGCGCTGGCCGAAGCCAGCCCGCGCATCTGTGCTGCTGCCTGCGCCGCCTCCTGCCCAAGAATGACCTCGGCCGCCGCCAGCCGTTGATAGGTCTCCCGCAGCTGTGCCGCTTCGGTGCTCGCCCCTTGCCCTGCCAGCTCCAGCGCCCGCAGCCCCGCCGCGGCCTCCCGCGCCGCCGCCCCGGTCTCTTTCACCTTGTCCTTGGCGCGCACCACATCTGTGGCCAGCGATTTCAGCTGGGCGGCGGCCGCACCGCCATCAACCGAAACCTTGCCCTGAAGCCTGTATTCAGCGGTCATTTGCGGGCCCCCCCGCTGCGAGCATCCGCATCGGCGCGCAGCACCGCACTTTCAATCTCGGCCAGATCGGCCAGCACCCGGCTGTCCAGCTGCACGCCGTGCGCGCCCGCCACCACCGGCAGCGCCTCGTAGCGCAGGCCGGCGCGGATCGCTCCGCCGCCACTGCCGCCGATCAGCCCGGCGCTGGCAAAATGCCACTGCGTCTGCATTCCCAAAAACAGGCTCGCCGCCCGCCCCTCATCATCTTCCTGCAGCTCGACAACATCTGCCGCAGGCCGTTTGGCCAGCTGGGTGGCGAGCAGCGCCTCGATATCGGCCGCCGCCATCCCTGCCTGGGCGTAGGCCCGCCTCAAGCCTTCGCCGTAGCCGGCGGCGCGGCTGTCGGTTCGGCCGCCGCCGGCCCACCAGAGGCCGAACCGGCGGAGTTTCCCAGGCGCGTCTCCGGCTCGGCACGCACACAGGCCATCCAGTCCCGCCCCAGCGCTGCGGGCACCGCCGGAATGGCCAGCCAGCGCGCCTGCCACTCGGGCGTGAACGGCACCGGCTCGCCGGCCTCGTCGCTGATCCCGCGCCAGCCGGTGGCCACTTCGGCCAGAAATGCAGCGTTCGGCAGCTTGAGCGCTGCCTCGGCCGCCTCGCTGGTCAGCCGCTTGAACCGAAGCTCGATCTCGACCTCGCGCGTGCCGCCGCCGTCCACCGGCTCCAGCCAGCGCACCGGCCACCACACAGTGGCATTCTTGGTGAATTGAAAGCCGCTCATCACTTCGTGACCAGCGTGAAGTCGTTGTTGGCCGCGTCTGCCACAAACTTGAAGGTGGCGTTCATGAACAATCGGTTGGCCTCCACCGTGTAGCTGATGTCTTCCAGCACCAGCTTGGCGCTCTCGATCTCGATGATGTTGCCCGCCGTGAGCCCGTGCACCAGGCTGAAAGCCAGCGGCGTGTTGGCCAGCAGGGCGGTGAAATATTCCTTCACGCTCGGGTCGGGCAGCTCGGCCACGATCGTGCCGCCGGGCGAGCGGCGATCGCCGTCCTCGGCCTTGCCAAAGATGATCGCCCGGCCGCCGGTGGTCGAATAAAACTCGGTCTTCATGCCCATGTCCAGGGTGAAGCTGCGGCAGCCCAGCTCAAAGCCATCGAGCAGGATTGCGGTGTTGCTGGCGTTCACCTCAACCGGCGCTGGATAGGCGTCGTAGGTCGGCGTGCCGGCGGTGTTGGCATCAGCCGGGGCGGCGCCCTCGATCAGGCCCAGCAGATCGAGCCGCAGGCTGGGCAGTGCCTTTTCAACAAATTCCAGCACGGCGTTGCCGCGCACCATCGCGGCGCGGTGCCGGGCATTGGCCTTCCAGCCCGAGATCGACAGCGCGTCGCCGTCGCCAGTGTTGATCAGTGGAATGGACACGCTGTCGGCGCCCACCACTGGCGCTCCAAACAGGCTGGCGCGCAGCAGCTTGGCCCACACCGGCACGCCGGTGGCTGTGCCGCCGCCTGAAAGTTCCACCGAAAAGGCATGGCGGGCGCGCACGGCGGTGCGCTGCGAAGGCCGCGCGCCAGCAAAGGGCAGGTCGATCGAGCGGCGGAAATTCTCGCCCTCAACCGGCGTGATCTCATAGTTGAACACGGTCACTGCGTCGGCGCCGACCACGGGTGCTGCATAGGTGCCGGGCGTGGTTTCAACCTTGGCCAGCAGGATGGAAATATCGGGCACGCTCATCGGGGATTACTCCTTTGGTTCGCCCGCCGCAGAGGCGGCGAGATTTGCGGCAGCGGGGGCAACAGAAATGGGCCGGATTTTGGCCAGCGCAGCGTGGGTGGCGGGTGAGGCGGGCTGGCCCTGGGCATCGAGCAGCGCGCCGGTGGCGCGGTCGTGGATCCCGAAGGTGCCGATGAAGTGCAGCGCCGGGTCAAACCAGCTCGGGCCGGCCGGTGACGTGGAGGATTTGCGGCTCATGAGAGGCTCCTGAGGTTGGTGACAGTGCGAAAACGATGGACCCAGAGCACGCGCCCGCCGGCGGCTTCGGCCAGCCGCCCGCTCACCGGCACCACCGGGCGAAAGGCTTCACCCGCACTGCCCTGGGGCGTCCAGCCAAGCAGCCGCTCGATCACCGCCGCCTTGATGGTCTCCAGCTCGTCGCGGTTGCGCCCGCGCGCGGCGGCCGCACTCAGCAAAATCGCCACGTCAAAGCTGATGACGGTCTGCACCACGGTGACGCTGCTGCCCTCCTGGATGTCGCCGGACTGCTCGCCGGCGGGAATGACAAACAGCGCCGGCATCGCCACAGCGCTCGTCGCCAGATCGGCCACGGCCAGCACATCCTCGACCGCGCGCACGCCCTCGATGTCGGCCAGTCGTCCGATGACTGCGGACAACTTCACGCGCCGCCTCCCGCAAAAGCCGCCTCGATGTGCGCCACCAGCAGCTCTTCAACCGTCGCCACATCATCAGGGCCAAAGCCCAGAAACTGCCGCTGCGGCATCCGCACCGAGGCGCGCGGGCCGAACGGCGTGTTCAAGGCGCTGCCCGCCCGCGCGCGGATGGTGCCGCCATTGTTGTGGATCGCGGCATAGATCTGCGCGCCGCTGTCGCTGCTCACACCAAAAACAGCCTGCGTCGCATCGCTGTCGGCCGCGATCGAGCTTTCCAGATTGCCGGTGTCATGCAGCGTCTTGTTGCTTTCAATCACGGCGCGAAGGCTCTTTTGCCAGGGCGTGCCATCCGGCGCGCGCTCCTGCGCAAAATTCTCCAGCGTCGATGTGCGCATGGCGTCCGCGATCGCCGCGAGCGCCGGGGTGAAGTCCAGGTGCGCGTCTGCCGCCGCCTGCAGGCGCGGGGTCAGCGCGTCGGAAAAGGTGAATTCCAGCATCAGAAGCTCCGGAGTCGGTCACGGCTGAAAAAGGCACCCTGGGTGACGTCGGTCAGCACCGGCGCCGGCGAGGCATCGGCGGGCGTGAGTGCGGCCGCACCCGGCAGCGTGATCAGCCCCTTGGCCAGATCGCGCAGCCGCGCTGTTGCTGCCGTCGCCCGGTCGCGCACGCTTTCAGGCGCGTCGCCGGTCCACAGGCGCGCGAGTGCAATATCGAAAACCAGCCCCTCAAGCAGCGGGGATACCGTCGCGATGGGCAGGGCAAAGCGCGCCGCCAGATAGCTTTCCACCTCGGCCGAGGCATCGGCCAGCGCCTTGCCCAGCCGCGCCGCCTCGATCCGCCCGCTGCCCTCGGTGTCAGAAATCCGCACCGCCAGATCGAGGCCGGTGCGCTCGACAAAACTGGCGACCGTGAGGTAGCTGGTGCCGCCCTCGGGCACCGCCCAACTGAGATCGACCACGGCCACTTCGGCCTCGCGCTCCAGCAGTTCGCCGCTGGCAGCGGCGGCCTGCACGGTGATCAGATAGCGTTCGCCGTCGGTGCCACCAGAAAGCGGCAGCGTGATTGTCAGCCCGTCCACCACCGGCGCGCCGGCCACCAGCGCCGGACCGGCAGCGACCAGCCCGCGCGGGGTGACGGCGACGTCCGAAACGCTGGCCATCGGCTCCGAAAAGCCGAGCCCCAAGGCAAGCGTCTCAAAGGGCTGCTTGATCTTCACGCGTCTGCTTCACCCTTCGTTGGCACTCGCAGGTGCGGTGGTTATTTTTTGCTGCCGCTGCCGGCGCGCGGCTTCGTGATGGCTTTTGGCGTTTCGGGGGCCTTTGGCTTCACGGGCGGCGGCGCGGCGGCAGCGGGAGCGGCCTCGCCTGCTGCGGCTGTTGTTGCCGGAGCAGGCGGGGTTTCGGTGGCGGGCGGGGTTTCGGTGGCGGGCGGCTCGTCGCCCATCGGGCCAGCATCCTGGGCGCGGCGCTGCTCGGCCAGCATCCGGGCGTGCTCACCCACAATCTCGATCGTGCCGCGCGCCGGCTCAGGCTGGCCTTTCGGCTCGAAGTCCGCCAGCGTCAGCGGAACGAAAGGCCCGTCGCGTGTCTCGCCGATCATCACATCGAGGTGCGGATCACTCAGTAGCGCAGCCAGCACCTTCTCCGCCTCGAACGGGTCTTCGGGCAGGCCGTCACGCTCGACCAGCGCGACGCCGTAGCTGTGCGCGCCGTTTGGCTCGAAGCTCACCCCGGCGCGCCGATACGGGCAGCGCGCCGAGACGATGCGGAGGACACCGAGGTTCATGGATCAAGCCAGCCAGGGCGTGACGAACGGCGTGGCCCAGCCGCGCGTCGTGTTGGTGGCGCCGCTGGCCAGCCGCTCGTTGGTGAGCAGCTCGGTGGCCGTGGCACGCAGCGAGGGCGGCACGATCAGGTGCGTCGGCTTGAGGCCGAGCGGCCGGCCATGATCGCCCTTCATGCCTTCGAGCGCTGCGTAGGCCGCCTTGAAGTTGGCCTCGTTGAGCGTCGCCTTCGAGCCGTAGATCATCTGCCAGAAGCCGAAGCCCACGTTCATCCGCGCATCGGAGCCATATTTGAACTCCTTTCGGTCAAACACGTTCGGGTCCTGTGGGTTGTCGCGGGCGACAAACTCCCAGTCCTTGCGCATCTGCAGGATGAGCGGCTTCAGGCGGCGCTGGGGCGAAAGGTCGGCGAGGAACCAGGCCGTGCCCGCACCGCCGCCGCTGTTGGAAACCGTGCCGGCCGTGCCGTCTTCGAGGATGACCGGGTGGTCGGTGTCGAAGAAATTCTGGCCGTCGTAGCACAGCGTGTCGAAGCCGGCGTTGAGGAGCGCATAAACCAGCTCGCAGGCCTTGGAGCCGGTCGAAGCGCCCATCTCTTCGAACATCGGCGAATAAATGCCGATATTGTCGTCCTCGATGTCGTTGCGATCGACCCCGATGGTCAGCTCGTAGTCCTTGTTTTTGATCGTGTAGTCGTGCGTCTTGAGGTTCTGCACCACCCGGTCGCCCAGCCACTCGCGCGCGCTGGGAAACTTGCCGAGCCAGCCATATTCATTCTGGCCGGTGGTGGAGGGCACGGTCATCGCCACCATCTGATGGTCGGTCGGCGCGATGCCGAGCCCGCCCTGGTAGAGCGCGCTGAAGCTGGTGCCGAGGGTCTTGAGGTTGCCGGAATTGATGATCACTGGTCAGTCTCCTGAAAAAAGGGGGTCAGCCGCGCAGGCCGATGCGAACCCAGACGCCGGCGGTGTCGACATCGACCACCACACCGGCCCGGCTGCGCGCGCCGGTGCCATCGGTTTTGGCCACCGTCTGATCGTCGAGCACGAAGCAATCCTCGCCGATATCGGCGATGGTGATCAGGTCACCGGCGGTGGAATTGCTGAACCGGAAGACGCCCGAGCGCACCGGCACGGTCACTTCGCCAGCGGTCGCCGTGCCGGTCACGCTCGCCTCGGCGCGGCCGATGGCGGTAAGCGTGGTGGCGACAGCGCCCGGCACTGCAAAGCCCGAGGCGTTGAGGCAGACGAGCGAGCCGGCGAAAATCACGGCGTCCGCCGCGACGCCAGGCGCCCGGTTGATGCCGCCGCGTTCCGGCGTGTCACGCGTGGTGGTCAGTGCAGCCATGGATCAAATCCCCTTCTTCTTGGCGGCGATGAAGGCGTCCGCCGTCACGCCCGTGAGCTTGATGACAGCGCGCTCGCTGTCGGTGAGGCCATCGCCGCCTGAGCCGGCGGCAGCGGCGTTGAGCTGCTCGGCTGGCACAGCGCCGGCCGCGACGATGACCGGCGCCTTTTCCACCCAGGCCTTGAAGCCATCGATGTTGGTGGCGGCGAAATTGGTGGCCCAGCCTTTCAGCGCCGGGGAGACCTTGCCGGCCTCCGCTGCGGCGGTGACCAGGCGCTCGGCCTCGCCCGCCTGGGCGGCAGCACTTGCGGTGGCGAGCTGGGCGCTGACATCATTGAACGCCTCGATCGGCACGTACTTCGCCGGGTCCGGCTCAGCCGGTGCAGCAGCGGCAGCAGCAGCGGCAGTGGCGGTGGCGGCCGTCACGATCTCCTGCGCGGTCGCCGTCTCGGCCAGGCCGAACTGCGCGGCCGCCGCCGTCATCATCGCCTTGGGCATCGCCATCGCGGTGATGGCAGCCAGAATATCGTCCTCGCTCGCCTCGGGCGGCAAGCCCAGGGCGGCGGCAATCTTGGCATAATTCACGTCTGTCTCCTGCGGGTTCACGTCGGGAATGGAGGCGGCCGCGATGGCCGGCAGCGCGTCGATCGCGTGGTCATTCACAAGGCTGCCAAAGCGGATCGAGGTGATCCGGCCGGCCTTGTCGGTGGTGAAGGTGGGGGAAAAATAGCGGTATTCGCGCCGCGCCAGCGCCTCGGCGGCCGTGGTCGTCCAGGTCACATCAGCTTCGATGCCGGCGGCTGTCACGGTCAGCGTCTCGGGCTTGATCCAGCCCGCCGCTGGCGCGCGCCCGCCCTTGTCCTTGCCCACGGCGAAAACCAGCTGATGGTCATAGTCAACCGGGATATCGCGGCGCCCGGCATAGCGCCGCGAGGCCGCCACAACAGCGGCGGCGTGCGCTTCATCGTCCAGCTGGAAATGACGGCCGTCTCGGGTGTCGATGGCACCCATCGGCAGCAGCAGAATGCGCGCCGTGGCCGCGCCGTCATCCGGCGCTTCAACCGCCGCCGCGCCCGCCGTCACCAGCTCATCAGAGCCGACAGCCGAAGCCGTCGCAAGGGCACGCGCACGGAGCGAAGAGAAGATGGAGCCGATCACCAGCCTGTGATGAACCAGCCCGGCACGGGCGATGCCGTCCGCACCCGGACGGCAAATCACTGGCTGGAACGACAGGGCTGAATTGAGCGGCGATCAGCGAGCGCTTGGAGGCCGCTCAGCCGCTTCTCAGGGGCCTCTTATGGCGCGGCAATGCCGAGTTGGAAAGTGGGGCCTGCCCGCAAGCCCCATCATCAGGGCCCTATCATCAGGGCGGCGGGCAGGCCCGGTTTGCCTCAGGCGCGCCGCAAGGCCGCCAGCTCGGCCGAAAGCTGGGCACGCTCGACATTTTCGGCAATCACCGTCAGCAGCGCCTCCAGATCGGGGCCATGCAGATTGTTGAGCTGCCCGGCTTGCCCGGCAATCGCTGCCAGGCCGCGAATGGCCTGCGCATTCAGGTGTGCGCGCAAACTGTCGTCGCCCACAGCGCCCGAGCGCGCCCGCAGCTCCGCCTTCAACACCGCCATGGCGTCCTTCTTCCAGCCGATCTCAGTCATGGCGCTGGCCCTCCCCACTATCGCCAGTACTGCCGGTGTTGCCGGTGCCAGGCGCGGGCAGCGCCTTGGCCGCCGCCGCCTTCTTGGCTTTCTGTCGCTGGTAATAGTCCGCCTTGCCCTTGAGGAACTTCTGATATTGCGGGGCAGCCCTGTAAACTTCGAGCTTGGGGTCCTGCTCGATCAGGCCAAGATACTCCGCCACGCGCAGCTGGCCAGAGACATAGCCGCGCGACACATCCAGCAGCTTGGCGATCTCGCCGGTGTTGAGGCCCTGCACCCTGTGGCGAATAAGCTGCCGCATCTTTGGCGCTTCCAGAAACATCATACGCAGTCGATAGGCCACCGTGCCGTTCATGTCGCTGGCCGGCGTCACAGGCCCCGTGTCGGCCGCTGCCTTTCCTTCCAGCACGTCGAGCACCCAGCGCCTGAAGGCCTCGCCCTTCGGCGTGTTCGCCTTCATGGCGATCAGCGCGGCACCTCGGGCGTTGTAGAGCCGGACGAGCTGGCGACCGCTGTTGGTCGGCATTTCGATGACAAGAGTGCAAGTGTCATCAAACTCAGAGCGGTTCCGCGAGTAGATGTCGGAGATGGCTTTCGACGGGTTTTTGAAGCCCAAGGCACCCGCAATCTGCGGACCCCTCAACCACCTCTCGCCACCTAAACCGACCACCTCCAGTTGCGCGTCCTCGAATACCTCAATCTCTTTGCTGATAATCATCATCGATCCTCTTTTCAGGAGGCCAACGAGGGACGGCGTGCCCCGCGTTGGTGCGCTGGTACCGGACCAGAACCGGGAGCTGAAAACGTGATCGAGACACGCGCGCTTATTCCCCTTGCGGGTATTTTATTCGCGCACTCCCGGCGAGAGCCGTCAGGGGATGGTCCGTTCTGAAAATCGGAACATCGCAGTGTCGGAGCGATCGCCGCTCGATGGTGTTTTCAGCACCGTCAAAAAGCTTGCCTGCGCCCGGCCCGTTCGTCAAGCTTGCAGCGTTATGGAGGCGAGCGTCATGCGATTGATGATCTGTTTGGTTTTAATCTCCGCCGCACCTGCTGCTGCACACGCGCAGGAGGCAATGTCACAGGAGATAAATCCACAAGAAGATCCTGGTCCATTTCCTGTCGCTACAAGAGAGGAAGCCGTCGCTTTGGCCGCCAAGGCTTGTCCGCCGCTTCTCGGCCCAACCTGCCCCGAGGAATGGGCGGAGCGCTACTGGCGGTTCCTTCGAGAGATATGGGCGATGGATGTCACCGAAGACGCGTCTCGCTGGCGTATCAAGCAACTCATTACTGAAGAGACAAAAAATGGCGGCGTGAAGTGGCCAGAGGTTTTGAATAGATTTCGAGGTTGGATGGTCGCAACCGGCAGAGCCCCGAAACCCTATTACGGCTCCAATCGCGGGAGCAATAACGGCTTCAGCTCGTCACATACGTGCCAATTAAGCACATCGACGACCGGCAGCATGGAGAGCGGAAATTCGGTCGTAACCTCCACGTTGAACTGCTGGTAAGCTGGACTCCCGCGCCGCCAGCCGCTGCAATGCCCGCCCCCAACCGGAGCGAATCGCCATGGCCGAAGAACCCGACATGTTTCAATTGATGCAGCTGGCAGTGCAGCCGGCGAGCATTGCCCTTTCTGGCGTTCTCGCGCTGCTGCATCAACTTGATAAGCGCGGCATTCTCGACGCCAATGCGAAGACCGAGATCGCTGCGGCAATGCATAGCGCCGTGCGTGAAGCGGAGCGCGTGTCGAACGGCACAATGGTCGGCTTGCCCGAGGTCCGCGCATTTTTAGACCGCTGGTCGGAGGGCGCCTGATCTGGCAGCAGAGCCACTAGCCGCTCCCCCATGTAACGGCAAAGCCTGTCTTGCATCGAGATCATCATTTCCTCCTCAGTTGATTTTTGCCGCCCCAAGGCGCATATCCCGCGCACTGCACGGCGATGCGCGCCGGCCTGTGTCATGCGGCCGCGGTGGGCCTCCAAAGACAGGCAGAAACGCAAGGGGCGCCGGGCAACCGGCGCCCCAATTCGTTTCGGCAGCCCCTGTTGCCGCCGCCCTCATTCCCGCCGCCACGCCAGCACACCGCCGCGGACCTGCTCGGCATCCGCATAGCCGGGGTCCTTGGATGGAAACGCCGTCACGCCCCGCCATCCCTCCTTGCTCACTTCCATGACGGCGACCACAGCGCGCTCCTCTCGCTCCACATTGAAGCGAGCGACATACCGGCGGGTCAGCCGGTAGCGCAGGCCGCCTTTCACCCGATTGTCCTTCACCCGCTCCCACACCCACCAGATTTCATCCGGCTCCTGAACAGTCCAGGCGAGCAGGTTTATGGCCTCCCGCCGATCGCCGGTGAGCTTGGTCACGCCACGCACCTGAAAGAAATCGTTGCTGATCACCAGCGGCTCACCGAGCTTGTCGCGGAACACCAGAACGCCATCGATCTCGGCCGACACACCTTCAAAGGCTTCCTTGAACACAGCAACCGCATCCTCGTCGCTCATCTCGCGCGGCAGCAGCGCGCCCTCCGGCACATTGCGGGGCGGCGGCAATGGCGTCAGCGGGCCGTCCGGCCCCCGTGCATTCAGCGCTGGCCGCGAGATCGGGCCGTCCAGCGGCGCAGGCTTCAGCCCCTCGAAATAGTCCCGCCCCGGCGCATAGGCCCAGCCGGGGTCGATGCCGCGCGGCACCTCGCTCACTTCGCCTGTCGCCCTGTTGCGAAAGCGGCGCGGCGGACCATCATCGGGCGGCCCGGCACTTGGCTTCAGCTTGGCCCGCGCCAGCATCCCGTCCGACATTTGCACAACGGTGCAGCGGCAATTCCATCCGTTGGGCGGAAAATGCGTCTGCCACCAAGGATGATCGACCGGCAGCACCGTGTTGTGCCAGCCCCGATGCTCGGGCCGCACCCGCGCATCATCGCGCGATTTGTAGACGAGCCAGGGCATCAGCTTCTTCGAAGCCTGAATGCGCTGCCAAAGGGCAGTGGCCCGGCGCGAGCGCATATTGGTGTCGAAGATCAGCTTCAGCCGGCGTGCATTCACCCGCACCAGCCGGTCGGTGCCCGTGATGCTCGCGTCGCGCACATCGCCCCACCAGCCCAGCTCGCGCAGGCGCGGCTCCACCGTCTTCACCCATTCATCGCGAGACATCCCCGCCGCCTCGGCTTCGGCCATGCTCCCGCGTAGCGCTTCCAGAATGTCGTAGCGGGCGATTTTGGCAGCAGTGAAGGCGCGCTCATGCTCTTCATGCATCATCTCCTGCCAATTTGTCGTCAGCCGATAACCCTTGCTGGCCAGCACCTCGACCGTCTGGCGCGGCGGCAGCGACACCGTCGCGCGCAGCGAAACCGGCGCCCGCAGCGAAACCGGCGCGCCCCCGCCCGTTGGCCCATCATCCTCCGGATCGTTCGGCGGATTACTGGCCACCTGCACCGCTCTCAGCTTCGGCGTCCTCAGCTTCGACTTGCGAGCGGTCCGCCCCGGTCAGCGCCAGCGCGCGCGCTGCAAAGGCCGCCCGTTCAAGCCGCTCAGCCAACGTGGTCACGTCCATTCGCGGCAGCGCCCGCATCATGGCATCCGCTGTCTCCTCATAGCTGCCGGCAGCCATAATCGCATCCATCAGCGGGGCAATCATCGGCGCCATCATCTCCTCCCATTCGGCGTCGACAAGCGCCACCGCCGCCGCCTGAATATCGTCGCCTTCCAGCTGGGCCCCGGTCAGATCAGCGGCAGCAGCCGTAATCGGAGCGGCGGCTGCGTCCGACAAAGCGCCCGTGAGAGGCTTTAAGGGGCGTGAGAGGCCGGGTAAGGGCGTTTTTGGGGGGTTGGTGGCGGCCGGCGCTGGTGAGGCGTCCAGTGGCGCGTTCTGCGCAGGCGTGGCTGAAAGCGGGCTGAGCAGCGCTTCATCGGCGCCAGGGTCCTCGATCCCCAGCCGGTCGCGCACCACAGATTGCGCCACCCGGCCGCCCCGGTCAACAAAGCGCTCCACCCCGCCCAGCCAGGTGTCGAACTCTTCCTCATCATCCTCCCGGCCGATGGTGATCATCGGATAATTGCCGCCAGATGCGCCGAAATTGAGGTCGATGATCGGCCGCACCAGCTGGGCGTTGAGGCTGGCGGCCAGCAGCTTGGCGTCGGCGCGCTCGATGTCGGCGCGCACCTCGCCGTGCTCGCGCCCTGCGCCGCCGCCCAGCCGCCCGCTCTCGCCGTCGGTGGTGCCGGTCTGGCCGAGCACCGCCTTGCTCACCTGCTTGTCCAGATATTCGGCCAGCTGCTGGAACACGTCTGCCGTGCTGCCCGCTTGGGCGGAGATAAATTCCAACTCCATCGTGTTGGGGATGACGGCGGCCGCATCGTGGCTGACATTGGCCACAGCCTGCATCAGCTTGCGGATCTGATCCTCGGTCGAGCCCGGCTGATATTTGCCCAGCCGCACCGGGAAGCCATAAATATCGGCAAAGCTCACCCAGTCCTTCAGCGCAAAACTTTGGAACAGCCATGCCCAGGCCACCGGCTTGGCCAGCCCGCCGCGGATCGGCAGCCCGCTTTTGGCCGAGTGCACGTGCACCACAAATTTGTAGAGCTGCAGCGGCTGCGGCGCACCCGCACCGCGCAGGCGCAGCGTCGTGCCGTCCAGCCGGTCTGGCTCGAACCAGCGCGGATCGCGCCAGAGGAGCTTTTCGGGCAGCCAGCGATCAGCGCCCAGCTTCCAGACGATCTCGGTGACGCTGTAGCCCTTGCCCACCGCGTCGAGCATGTCGAACAGCTCGGGCTCGAGCGTGTCGCGGCGCAGCCAGTCGCGGATGAGATCGGCCTTCGCCTGGTCAAGCGGATCGTCGCTCGCCGCCTCCACGCTCACCGGCAGCTGGCTGACCTGCCGTTTGCGGGTGCCGAGCACGCCCAGATAGTGCAGATATTTTTCCTCGATCGCCTCCGCCAGCTCCAGATAATCGATGATGTTGCCATCTTCAGCGGCGCGCAAAATCGCTGCCAGCCGCTCCGGGGTCAGCCCGGCCGAAGGGTTGCCGGTCGCCACCGAGCGCCCGGTCATCATCGAAGGCCCGGCAATCTCGGTGTTCATCGCCTGGCGCAGCGGGGTCACACCGTCGGCGCTGAAGATGGTGGGTGGGTTGGCCATGGTCTCGTCCTTCAGAAAGTGCTGCGCCGACCAGCGCCGCTGGCCGGAACGTCGCCGCTGTGGTCCGGCCGCATCGCCAGCCGCCCCGGAGCCCCTGATCGCGCCGCGCTTTGCCCGCCAGACTTGCCGACGGCACGATAATCAAAGGCCATGAGAGGCTGGCGCGAGAGGTAAAAGCCGATGGCCAGCGCCCAGAAATAGTCCGCATGGACCGTCTCGTCATTGACCAGGCGCAGCCCGCCAGCGCTGGTGCCGGCGCGCTTGATGGCGCGCAGGTCGGCGCGCCGGCGCGGATCGGGCGGAATGCGGATCAGCCCGCGCTCAAAGCCATCGAGCAGCGCCAGGCCGAGGTTGAGCCGCATCGGCCCGGTCAGCAGAAAGCCGACGATCCGCTCGCCCCAGCGCAATTTGGCGTCCTCTACCACCTTCTCGCCCATTCCGGTCTGATCGATCCCGAACTGGACCACGCGGCGGTCGGCAAAGCGGTCGTCCATCCACGCATCCTGGTGCGCGAAGGTGACGGCGACCTCGTCATAAAAGTCGCGCTCCCACATCACATCGCCGACCATTTCCAGCCCGCTTTGCACGGCCCCGTCGCGCCGCCGCGCAACGTCGCGCCCGCCAAAATACAGGCCGCCGCCGTAAAGCTCCGGCCGCCCGGCCTCGGGATGCTCTGCCGCTGCAATGTCCTCAGGCTTGATCAGGCTGCCGCTGCCGGCCTTGGGAATGCAGTCCAGCTCCTCCTCGGCGGCATCGCCGTAGGTGGCGCGGATATCGGCTTCCCATTCTTCAAGCGGGGCAAGGGCGCCGCCCTTGATCTCGGTCACCAGCTTGATCCGGTCGTAGAGGCCCTGCTCGATGGCATCACGGAAGGTGATGGTGCGCACCACGCCGCGCCGCCGCCCGGCGCGCACTTCGTCGATCAGCTCGTTGAATGGGTTGCCGATGCCATCGTGCGTCGAAACCACAACCACCTGGCCGCCCCACATCAGAAAGGCGAGTGCGGCCTTCAGCACTTCAGCGAGGCTCTTGTGGAACGCGGCTTCATCGATGATCACCAGCCCCTGCTTGCCGCGCAGCGCCCGCGCCACGCTGGGCAGCGCCACAATCTTGAAGCCGCTGGGAAAGCGAATGCGAAAGGCGCCAATCGCACCCTTTTCGTCGTCCTCGATCAGCTCTTGATCCTGCGCCTCGGCCGCCAGCTTGAAGGCGCGCACCCACATCGCGCAGGCATCGACAAATTCCCGCGCCATCTCCTGATCATAGCCCATGTACCAGACGTTCATGCCGCCGGCCGAGCCGTGGGCAGCGGCGCGCAGCACAGCGGCTGCCGCCAACCCCCAGGTCAAGCCGATGCGGCGGCTCTTCTCGATCACCACCAGCGCCGTGCCGGCCTTCAGCTCCGCCACCGACGAGACCTGATATTTCAGCAGCAGCTCGCCCGGCGGCAGCTTTTCAAACGCCACCGTCGCTGCCTCACGCTCAGCCGCGCCCTGGGCAGGCGAGGTCTGCGCCGGCGCGCTCACGGCTTCACCTCGACCACGCGGTAGTCCGGCCCGCCGAAGCGGCGGCGGCTGTTCTTGTAGTGCACCGCGTCCCACTGCTGGGCGAACGGCCCGGCGAAAAACACCCAGCGTTTTTCGCCCAGTTTCGAGACGTGCAGCACCTCGACATTCCAGCGCTCGCCGGCAATCGCGGCGGCCTCACCAGTGAGCGGGAGCGGTGCGGGGCGCATCAGAACGACGCCTCGCGCAGCAGTGCCACCGCAAGCTGCTCGGCATCACCAGTCCCGCCGCGCGCCTGGACGCTCGCTGCCGCCAGAATGGCAGCGCCTGCGTCCATCAGCTCGGCCGCGCGGCCAGCCTTGCTCAGCTGCGCCAGCACCGTCTCCGCCAGTGCGGCCACCGCCTCGACCGGGATCAGCGCAACATCGCTGCCCTCCACCAAAGCATTGGCGCGGATCGAGGCGAGGTGCGCCTCCGCCTCGGCCCAGCTTTCCGGCCCCAGCAGCATGAAGGCAAAGCGCCGCCCCTCGTGCAGATAGTCGATCAGGAAAGGCGGCTTGCGGTCCATCACTGCACCCCCAGAACGGCGTGATAAATCGCGTCCACCGTCTCCTTGGTCAGGCCCTTCGACTTGTCGGCGGCGACCTTGTCGATCGCCTTCAGCGCCTGCTTCAGCCAATATTCGCGGGCCTTGCGTCGCAGATCGAGCAGCATGGCCTTGGCGCTGACCAGGTTCTTGATGGCCGAGGTGAAGAACATCGTCTCCTTGGCATCGAGCTGCGCGCCTTCGCCGTTCATCGCGGCGAGCTGCACGGTGGTGAGCGCGGAGTGCGCCAGCTCGATATTCATCTCGGCAAGCTTGCCCTCATCGCCGGGGTCGACATTCTCGGACAGCGCCTTGGCCAGCGAGCGCTGCTCGTTGATCACCGCGCTGGTCTTGCGGTAGTCGAGCGCAAACCGCCCCAGCGCCGACCGGCTGACCTCGGTCCCAAGCTCGCGCAGCTTGGCCTTGATGTCGTCGAGGATCACATTCTGGTCGAGCAGCTCCTGCACAAGGTCGCGCAGCTCCTTGTCCAGCAGGTCGACCGTGCTGGGCTGGTGGCGGCCACGCCGGCGACGCACAACCATCAGATCACCGCCGAGGGCGGAGCGACCCCGTCCAGCTTGAGCGCGCCGTCAACGACCAGCCGCCCACGGTCGGTGATGCGGGCGACCATGATCGTGTCGCTGACGATCTCGGTGGTCAGACAGGCGCGCGCTTCCAGCCAGACCAGCAGCGCGCGGACGCCTGCCTGCTCCAGCCCGGTGCCCAGGCCCAGCGCCCGCAGCGCCTGAAACAGCACCCGCTCATTGGCGCGGTCGCTGCCGTCCACCATCAGCGCCAGGATGGCGCGCCGGCGCTCGGCGGCCAGATTGTCGGCATAGCTCGTCATGGCTTGCTCATCCTCAGCAAAAAGTCCTCGATCCGCGTGATCCCGCCGCGCACCAGCCGCACATCGTCCTGCACGGCCTCCATCTCGCTCGACAGCGTGGCGATCTCCGCCTTTGTGGGCATGTGGCGCAGCTGCTGCTCAACATCGCGCAGCCGGTCGTTCATCGTGCCGATCTTGGCCGGCAAGCCCTCGATCTGGTGCTCGAGCTTCGACACCCGGCCATCGATCGCCAGAATGTTGTCGTGCGCCTGTTTGCCCGCCTCGGTCTTGCGCCAGTCCCCGGCGCGGCGGAACGTGGCCACCGAGATGGCGCAGCTCGCCAGCGAAATGCACACCGCCAGCAGCCAGTAAGTGCCCTGCGGCAGGCCGATCATCTCCACGTTCACCACTCCACCTCAAATCGCCCGCTGCGGCCGCGCGATGGCTGCGCCGCTCTCTCCGTCTCCTCCTGGCAGCGCGCACAGCGCACCGCCGAAGGCAGCGCCGCCCGCCGACGGGCGGCAATCTCATCCCCGCACGTCGCGCAGTGCGCCCCGCCGGCGCCGGCCAGTGCCCGCTGGGCGCGCGCCACGCCCTCGGCGCGCTCGGCCTCGATCAGCACTGCGGCTTCATCGACCACGTCCATGCCGCCGCTCAAAAACATTGGGCCTGGGCGGCGCGCAGCCGCACCGCCGTGTCCTCGGCCCAGCGCGCGAAGCGCCCCAGCCAATCCATCGTCGGCCGGTCGCCTTCAAGCCAGCCACCTGCCGGGCGCGGCGGGGCGCCGGCCACCTCGCTCAGCAGCTCGGCCGGGCACTCGCGCCGCGTCTCGATCTGGCGGACGACCACCGGATCGGCAGCGCGCGGCAGCGGCTTGGCCCTACTCACCGAAGAGGCTCCGCAGGCAGTCATCATCGCAGCGCACACCGCCAGCAGGGCCAGTCGGCGCGCGGTTGAGAGCCTTGTTGGCATCGGCTTCCTTTCGCAAAATAGTCTGGGTGCGCGCCTCGGCGCGGCTGAGTGCGGCCTTGGCCTGGGCGCGGGTGCGCGCCAGCTCGGCCGCCAGCTGCGCGGCATTGTGCGTGGCGGCTGCCGCCTCGGCATCACGGCGCTTCACCGCCTCCGGGCAGGCCGCCTGCACGCCGTAAGCCTCACCGGCCGAAAGTGCGGCGTCGCAGGCATCGTAGCGGCGAGCGAGCGAGGCCGCATCGGCAATCGGCTGCGGGCAGATCAGCACGTCGCCGCCGCCCTTCACCGCCGCCACACAGGCCTTCACATCAGCCGCCTGGTCCCGCAGCCGCGCCCGCTCACCCAGCACCGACGAAAGCCAGATGCCGCCGGCAATCACCGCCCCGCCGCCGCCCAGCAGGGCAAAGAGCCTGAACTGGCTAATCACCACGGGTCTTGCCCCGGCACAGTGTCTGTCACGCCGCCCGCAACCACCGTGTAAGCCGCGCCGCTGCCGAAGTTGATCCCGCCGCCCGCGTTCCACTGGCCAGCGTTGCCAACCAGCAAAGTGTGCGGTTGTGTGCCCGTCACGCCCGAACCATCGTTGGCGATATTGGCCGGGGTGAAGTTGCCGCGCACCGTCGCACTGGTCAGGTCTGCACGCTCGGTGATGTTTGCATAAAACATCTTGTGCCCATAGTCGTTGATCTTTGCCGCCTGCCCACCAAAAGCGGTCTGGATTGCGCCAGCAGTCCGGCTGTAGCCAATGACCACGCCCGGCCCACCTGCCCAAGCGCCCGTGGTGGTGAGCTGGTCAACCCCGTCAAGATACAGGCTGGCACCCGCCGCTTTGGTCGTCTGCTCCATGTCAATCGAAACAAGAAACTCATGCTCCAGTCCATCGCAAACCGAAGCGCCGTTGTGGTCGATAGTGGCCACAGCGGTCCCGGCAGCGTTTCGCAATATCAGGCGCATTTTGCCGGTGGTCAGCAGGCTCCACATCACACCAGCACTTCCGTTGACGCTGTTAAACAGGTTAGTATTGGCAGCGGGATTGCTGGCCGGGAAGCGACCACGGAGAGCTATAGTCAGGTAGCGCCCGTCCGTGCCCATTGCGCCGACTGGCTGTGCATAAGCCGTCAGCCCGTCAAACTCCACCTGCGGAAACTCGCTGTTGTCGATGGTCGTCACCGAGAAGCCGAACGAATAGCCATCAATATCCAGCGTTTTCGTCACAGTCGCGCCGTCGCCCGCATCGCTGGTCAGCGTCACCTGCAAAAACTTGTCGCGGAAATCGGCCGTGTGCGAGCCGGGATTGTAGGTGGTGGGCGAAGCGCCGTCAGCCGTGTCGCTCACCTGCATGGTAGCGCCGCTTGGCACCACAATCGTCTTGCTCACAGGCCCACCCATCAGATAGGCAAACCCGCTTCCATAGGGCGTTGAGGGGTCGGCGTCCGTCACATCGTAAAACCGCACAAAGGGCGGCTCGATAGCCTCGTTGATCGTGCGGGCGCTGTAATTGATATAGCCCGTTTTCGTCGCGCCCTTGTCGGCGTGCGCGGGCATTGGCTGATAATAGGCAATCGCTTCGTCCAGCGTCACCGGCAGCGGCGATCCTGCATTGACCCCGGCAAACACGGTAGAATAAGCCGTCGATGCGCCCAGCGTGCCGAGCGCGAGGTTCGGATAGGTCGTGGTGTCCACATCAGCCGGGTCTGTGCCATCGCTCACATTGGGTGGATTGCTGATAATCCCTTCCGAAATATTGTTCCCAATCATCGTCGTGCGCGTGCCAGAAACCCGGACATTTACCGCCGCAAGGTTGTCAGGGTCCGCAAGGTCATACCGGACAGTGGTGTTGGCATAGACAAAGCTGTTTTTCAGGGGGTCGGCGGAAAGGCCGTTCGTCAGCACCGCAGAGGCCACGATGTTGCCCCTGATCTTCATGTTGTTGTAGTAGTAATAGGGCGGACCCACCGGGAAGTCGCTGATAAGGCGGCCTTGGATGCCAGCACCCTGCCGCACGTTTCCGTCGATGTGGACGTTGCCGTAATCGTCGATGTTCGACCAGTCGGTGTTGGTGTTCGGCAAGCTGCCCTTGTT
>Ga0100403_1000980_pt1 | contig 27135 bp, 25 predicted proteins | sample CryGeymet201501t_FD_83663 | JGI IMG/M metagenome (GOLD analysis project Ga0100403, IMG submission 83663) | Groundwater microbial communities from Crystal Geyser aquifers in Utah, USA - Crystal Geyser metaG 2015-01t | ecosystem: Environmental > Aquatic > Deep subsurface > Groundwater | place... | reverse complement strand
TCGACGTTTGAGAATGTGGACAGCCAAGCTAGCCGACGGTTCGAGGGGCAGTTGCAGAGAAAGTACGACGCGTACTGGGCAACCCACCCGTCGAGTGAAGCGCCAGTGTCGTACAGTAAGTCGCCAGAAATCGACATTTCACAAGATATAGATTACGGACGTCTCCAAGACGATACGCCCAACCTTACTTAATACATTATGATTGCGAAAGATTTTCAAGGATACATAGAAGGACACGACATTACGAAGATACCCGTAAACAATTTATCGTACCCTTCAAAAAATGTATTCGTTAACAAACGGAAAATCACTACTCGTGGTGGCTTGGTAAACGACGGTGTTGCCTCAACTGGGAATAATCCTATTCACTCGGAGTTTGTGTGGAAGGACGCTCTAGGCGGAACACGTCCGATACGGTGTACAGGTCAGAAGGTGCAGGTTAAGTTTGAGAGCAAGTGGTATACGATTTTTGAGAGTTTGGACAGTAACGTAACCCGCGTTTTCTTTGCAACGTGGGTCGATAACAACGGCACTCTGGTAAAGAAGCGTCTGTTTTTTGTGGACGGTTCAGCAAATATGTACCAGTGGAACGGAGCTATTGCGAAAGTTTCGAGTTATTCGTCAGACGTCATTACCATTGCAGGTACAAAAACACTCTTGCAAGAGGGCTTCGACGTTGGAAATACTACGTATACAAACTCTGGAGACGCTACTACTCGCTTCGACATTACCAACCCTTCGGGGTCTACTTTTAGATATACATACGACGGAACAGGAACAGATCCAGTAATTACTTCTGCAAACTTTCCTATCGGTGCGACCGTGATTGTAAACGGTGCAAACTTTAATGCCAGTAACAACGGAACTTTTATTATTACAGGTGTTGGAGCAAGCTACTTCGAAGTAACTAACGCTTCGGGGGTAGCAGAGAACGATAAGACACTCGGCGCAGGTTCGATAGCCGTACACGTCGCGACAACCGTGCGTGTTTATTCACTCGACGGAAGTGGAGAAGTGGACGACACAAGCGAATATACATATACAGACGACCCAACCGCAGGACAGAATATTACACTCGACAATACGCCAGACCCAGTACCAGTTGCGGACGATATTGTTATCCAAAAGCCGACCGTATTCGAGGACGAAATCAGTGCAGACTTCGACCTTGACGTTATTTATAGCTACCAGAACCATATTATTGTCGGAAACTACAACAGTGTGGAGCTATTCTTTTCTCACTTGGAAACATACTCAAATAAAACAGGGCTTGATTTTACAATGCCGACAGCGGTCTCTCGTACTGCACTTACACCGATTTATATGCGACTGGACGGAAACCTTACGGCTCTTACTAGCCGAAAAAACGTGCTCTGGGTCAGCGACGCGGACGACTGGTACAAAGTTACCAAGACAATCGAGCAGAACGCGTACGACTTGTGGGTAAATGTTGAGAAGTTCGAGACAGGGGAACGGAAGGGCGCATTGCCTATGGCGACAGCCAAGCACAAGGGAGACATTATCTACGTTGCGCAGGATAAAACACTCCAGCGCGTAACCAGTGTGGAGGTTCTCGGTACAGACGAAATACGCCAAATCAGCGACGACGTGGAGGCGCTATTTAATCGCGTAGACCTTGACGACGTACGTGTCTACTACGTGGAGAGAGCTATTTATATAATTTGCCCGCAGGACAGTACGCTTATTATTCTCGACCTTATAGAAGGATATTTCCAACCACCGCAAATAATACCTATCCAGTGTATGTCGGTAATAGACGGCGTGAAGTATGGACACCACAACGCAGTCGACGAAACCTATGTACTCTTTAGTGGACGCAACGACCTCGGTACTCCGATCGAGGCGAAGATTGCTTTCGGGTATCAGAGCGGAAAGCACGGCTTCCGTTACAAACAGCACACTATGTTCGGCGTATCTTGTCGTCTTACAGGGGATACGAACGTAACCGTGGACGAATACTTCGAGGAGGACGGTGCAAAAACTAGCACTAACTTTGAGATTGTCGGGTCTGCAATTAAGACCTATTCAATCGACGACGACGTAAGCTGGGCGACCCACCCGTACGCGGAGCGGTCGTGGGGAGGAGCAGATATGGAGAGCGTGGAGCTTAAACGAGCAATGGTGTTCGATAAGTTCGACGCCGTCTCCTACTTTGACTTCCGACCTATTTTCACAATATCGGGAGACGATAACGAGTTCCACTTGCTCGGCTGGTTCATAGACGACAGCATTGCAAAGAGGAAAATTGGTAACGACTTATTTATCAGTAAATAGTACAATAAAAGTATGGCAAACTATATCGCAAAAGCATTAAAAACTTACTTAAAATCTCCGCTCTCAATGAGTGCAACTTCGGTCATTCTACGCGCTCTCAATGACAGCAAAGGCAATGCCCTTGCAATGGCAGACTTCGGAGACTTCGGTGTTGTCGTAGTGAAGCAGGGAGACAATATAGAAATGATTAAGTTTGACGGTCTCACTGTTAACGCGGACGGTTCAGTTACTCTTGACGTAGCAACCAGCGGACGACACATAGACCCTACGACGCCATACGCAGGTTCTTCTACTGGTCTCTCCTTCCAGTCTGGGGCGGACGTTATCGTTACCAACGACCCACTTACAACCGCACAGTTTGCAGTGCTCGGAAATGCTCAATCTTGGACTGCGCTACAAACTTTTACGGTTATTCCAGTGCTTCCAGCGTCAGACCCTACTACCGACAACCAAGCGGTGCGCAAAGCGTATGTAGACGGTAACTTTGTTGCAAATACAGGAAGCGAAACAGTGGCAGGTGTAAAGACCTTCACTAGCTCACCGATCGTACCCACTCCGACTACGGAGTTTCAAGCGTCAACAAAAGGATATGTTGACGACAATGCAGTTTTTCTTACAGGAGCACAGACAGTCGCGGGAGTAAAAACATTCTCTAGCTCTCCGATTGTTCCAACACCGACAACCGACTACCAAATAGCGACTAAAAAGTACGTTGACGACGTAGCCCTTGCAGGTGCGCCAGACGCGAGCACTACAACAAAAGGTGTAGTTGAAGAAGCAACCGAAGCAGAAGTAAATGCTGGTACTGCCACAGGTGGCACAGGTGCACGACTTTACATTCCAGCAGAACTTGGAGGACGCCTTCCTTCACAAGACGAAAACGACGCGCAAGCAGGTGGCGGATACCTCGGTACTCCGAGTACCTCAAATAAATATCTTACAGAGGACGGTGCACGTAGTCTGTTCGGTAATGGTTCAGACGGAGACGTAACAATCTCTACAAACACAACTCTTTCTGCGGATATGTATTATCGAAACCTCACTGTTAATGGTGGTGTGGTTCTTAATACAGGTGGCTACCGTATCTATGTACTTGATACGTTTACAAACAACGGAACGATACGAAATAATGGCGAGGACGGAGCAAACGGAACAAACGCAGTAAGCATTGCTAGCGGTGGTACTGGAGGTGCGGGAGGTGCTGGCGCTCCTTCTGGAACTCTTGCAGGAGGCGCAAACGGTGGCGCAGGTGGCGACGGTTCAGACAGTGGCGGAGGAGCAACTAACGGAGTTAATGGAGGAAACGCAAACCCTTCTCTTGGTGGTAATGGTACAGCGGGAGCAACTGGGTCGAGCAGTTCTTGTACAGCGGGTACAGCAGGTACAGCAGGTACAGCTACGGGAGAAACGGTCAAACTATTAAACGGTATATTACAATCCGTAAACATTTCCGCAGGAACACCAGCCGAGTTTTTCCAGTCTCTTGCGTTCTACGCTTCCTCTAGCGAATACGCACTATCTAGTTCCGCTGGTTCAGGCGGTGGTGGCGGTTCGTGCCACTTTGATACGGGCAACCGTTCCTGCGGTGGCTCAGGTGGAGGCGGAGGCGGAGGCGGTATTGTCTACATAATCGCGCGAACTATCGTCAACGCTGGAACGATTGAAGCCAACGGTGGTTCTGGTGGTTCTGGAGGTACTGGTTTCAATAGTGGTTTCGCTGGTGTCAGTGGCGGTAAAGGTTCTGGAGGAGTTATTCTTCTCGGATATGAGACAATTACCGTAGGAACAATCCAAGCGCTAGCGGGCACTTCTGGTAATGGAACGGGAGTAGCGGGGTCAATTTACCGCGTTAAGTTAACTCCAACAATCACATAATATGGCTTTTGTTTATACAGTAAAAAAAGGAGACACCCTTAACAAAATTGCACAGCAATACGGCTTTTCGAACTACAAAGAAGCTGGTGTTTCTTCTGTACCTTCTGGGAACTTCGACCTTATCCGCGAGGGCGAGCAGGTCTCACTAGGTAACTACGATCCAAATAAAGTTACTGGTATCAAAGAAGGAAGTCCTGTTGTTTCTTCACAAGACGACGCACAAGGTTTCCGCGAAAACTCCAACGAACTCGACCGACTTCTTGGTTCATATAATACTGGCAAAGATAAGACAGAAACAAACAAAGATAAAAACGAATATACTGTAAATGATAAAGGACAGGTCGAGAGTTCTGGAGACCCAGTGCTCGATAAACTAAATGCGTGGGAAACTGCGCAAAAGGTGCAGTATGAAAGAGAGACGGAGAAGAATAAGAGGGAGTACGAAAAACTCTACCAGACACAACTTGCTTCGATAGACGCGACAGCCGACGCCACTATTCAGCGTATTAACAGTTCGTACGAAAAGCGCCTTGACGAGCAGGCACGTATAAACGACCTCAATATCGCTCGCGTGAAAGCGTACGGTCTTGGTAACGGCGGTCAGTACACACCTATTTCTTTTGGAGACGCAATAACCAACCGAGAAAAAGAGGCGTCGGATAAAATAAACTCTCTCGAAAATGAGCGCAACTCTTTAATTGCACAAGCAGATCAAGCCAGATTACAGGGTCAGTCTGCACTTCTTGCAGACAAAATGGACGCTATCTTCAATATAAATAAGCAACTTCGCGAGAGCTTGACGAAGGTTGAACAAGAGGCGGAAGCACAATACAAACTACTTCGAACGCTACGAGAGGAGGAAGAAGCAAAGCACAAGGAGAATGTCGACGAAATGATACAGCGACTTTCAGCACTTGCGCCGAAGTTTACCGACGACTACGAACAAATGTCAGAGGACGAAAAAGACGCGTTCCTACAAAAATTGGCACAGCAAACAGGTGTCGACTACGCAACTATTTACGGGATTATGCAGGGGTCTATCGCGAGCGGAGCAGAGAGCGCACTTAAAACCCGAAAGGCAGAAGCAGATATTCTTGCTTCACAAGCTCTCGCATATCAGCGAAATACTGCGGGTAATAAGAACCTTCGCGAAACTGGCGACGACAATACTATGAGTGGAGACGTTCCCGACACATTCGTTGACGACGCCGACTTCAAGAAGAAACAGCAAGAGTTCGTAAAGAAGCACGGTACTAAAGGTAAAGACTACTGGGACGCAATCTTCTACGACGACAGCGTCGAAGAATACAGTTACGAAACTGGCGGGTCGAGCAGTGGAGGAGGAGACGTAAAGAGCCGTGCCGAAAGCGCAGGGTACGATTATGCTTCAATGCGTGCGCAAGGTTACAGCGACGAGGAAATCCGACAAGCGCTGGACGACGCGGGAGTGTAAAATATATAGACTATGGCACTTAACCTTAATGACTTCAAAAAATCAACAACAACTCCACCTTCTAGTGCTCCAAAAACAAACGCAAAAACTGGTCTTGATCTAAACGCTTTCAAGAAACCAGAGGAGAAGAAGGAGGGATTGTTAAAGAAGGTATCGCAGGGGATACAGAGTACCCTTGACGTTACTTCGGCGAACCTCTTTTCTGGGGTTGCTTCTACGGCTGGTGCAGTCGAAGAAGGTCTCGGTAAAATACTCGGTCTTGGTTCTAAAGGAGCAGGATATGCGGGAGACGCGTATTACAGCGGTCTCGGTAAAGCCGTGGGCTTGTTTAATAAGGACGCAGGCAAAGTGCTCGACCAACTAGGGCAGGACTTCAAGAAAAATCAGTTCGAGTTCGCAGACCTCGCGAGTGAAACAGGGCAGGACGTAAACCAGTTCCTATCGCAAGCTGGACGTGAAGCAAAAGATACAATTCTCAAAGACAATAAGGGTTATCAAGATTACCTCAAACGACAAGCGGAAGAAGGAGAGGACGCACAGAAGTTCGAATGGAAAGACCTTACGAGCAAGGACTTTCTCGCGTATGAACTTTACGGCTCTCTTATCGAGAACGCGCCGACAATGGTTGCCACTCTTTATACTGGTGGAGCAGTCGGAGCTTCAACGAAGGTCGGGACAGTGTCAAACTTCTTGGCGAAAGTCGGGGGGTCTACTCTATTCTCAACTGGTGTAAACGCACTTCGAGAAAGTGAAAGTGCATACAGCCAAGCACTCGACGAAGGATACAATAAAGACGAAGCACGGGAGCGAGCGAACCGCGTGTTCGAGCGAAACTCTACGGGAAACCTCGGACTGGAAGCGCTACAAATGCTTCTCGTATTCGCGCCACCTCTAAAGTCAGCGTCGCCGTGGTTGAAATCTATTCTTACTACTGGAAAGTATGCAGGTGCAGGTGCAATCGAAGCAGGACAGGAACGAGGAGAGGACGCTATCCAGAACCAAGCAGGGAACGAGGACTTCCAACTAGGACAGTTCCTAGAGGACGTATCAAAGGCAGGTATCACAAAGACCGACGCTATTTCCTTCTTGCTCGGTGTCGGCTTCCAAGGAATGGGTAACGTAATGGTAGACCGAAGCCAGCTAGAAAAGGCACAGGAGCAACAGGTCGAGCTTATTGCCGACAAGCTACCAGACGACGGCAAGGGAGGAACAGCCGAAGAACGTCTCGAACGGGCTATTCAGAACGACCCAGAGGGCACAGAAGCTATTGTACGAGAGGTTCAAACCCAGATACGACAGACACCTCAAAATATCGAGCAGAGGGCGCAGGCAGAGCAATTACGGGACGGTGCACGGCAAGCCCTAGAAGGGGGCGCTACGCCCGCACAGGTCGCCCTAGAGCTATCTAAACGGCTTGGTTCAGTGGAAGCACAGTCGCTCGTAGAGGAAATCGTCAGCGAGCGAGCAGACCGTTTTGTTTCCCGTGAAACACCAGAGGACAGCACTATTGCACCACCAAAGCGAAGCACCGCGGGCGACGAAACCGTGGCTAAACTTAACGATATTCTGGATAAGACACCGTCAGAACTCCAGAGTGATTTTAATAACGACCAAAAACAGTTCGAGAGTACCGTTGCGGATCTACGCGAAACAGTAAACGACCTCAAAAAGAAGGTTGCAGAAGCGCCAGACCGAAGCGCCGTAAAGAAGAAGCTAAAGACACAGCTTACCGAGGCGCGTAAGGAACTGGAGCAAGGAGAGCGTAGTTTCACGGACAAGATTACCGAGAAGGCAGAGACCTTCCGAAGCGAGCTTGCCGATTTTGTGAAAAACACTCCGAACGTCAACCTTACCGTTGAACAGCAACAGGAACTCGTCGAGCGTGTAGCAGAGCGTGTAACCAACCCTTCACTAGAGGGTGGTATTTCAACGTCAGTGCGCCAGATTTTGCGCAACGAATACACTCGTATCAAGAACCCAAAAGTTGATAAGAGAAAAGAAGAACCTTCGAAAAAGCCAGCAAATAAGCCACAAAAAGAGGAGAAAAAGCCACTTGCTCAATCAAATGAACAAGTAGAGGAGCGCCAGACCAAGAAGGGTACGCTATGGACGAACAAGGCGGGTATCGAAAAGGACAATAAGGACGTGAAGGAAGGCGACACCGTTACTTTCAACGGCAAGCAGTGGACAGTCGGCAGTGTCCTCGAACTCCAGAGCGATACCAAATACGAGCTTATACCAGCAGAGGAACAGAAAAATACCGAAAAAGACAAAAAACCAGAGAAAAAGACACAAAAAGACGCCGTTGCCGAGTTCCTCGACAAAGAAGGTGTGGCTTCGATCAAGGACGTTGCAGACGCAACGGGTATTCTCGTGCCGAACATTCGACGTATTCTCGGAGTGGGAGCGAAGGAAGGAGAGTTCGAACGTGTCGACGACGGTGTCTACCGTATCAAAGGAAAGAACGGCGAGGACGTTGCCGTTGTTATTCCGAAGGACGCAGTCGAGACCTTGCCGAAACTTGCGAAGGAGGGCTTCAAAGCCGATATGGTTTTCTTGGATATTCCGTACGACACTCCAGCCGTGAAGGGTGGAAATCGTGGCGTGAACTACAACCTGCTTTCGGTGGAGGACTTCGGAAAAGTGCTCGACGCAGTGAACACAATTCTTAAAGACGCCAACTCTCCAGTAATCCATTTCTACTCACAAGCACCGAGCGGACTAAAGGCAATGCAGAAGTACAACGACCTATTCGTTGAGAAGAAACTTATTCCAGTTGCCAAGGGCGAGTATCAAAAAACATTCAAAGACGGGAAACCAGTAACCAGCCCGAACGGGAAGGTGGCAAAGCCAGAAGGTATCCTCGTGTTTACACAGAGCGGACAGACCGACAAGCAAATCGACGACTTGCAGTTTAAGCTCGTGCGACCGAAGGGCTACCAGACCGAAAAGCCAGCGGAAATGCTCTCACAACTTATCGAAATGACGACCGACGAAGGCGACGTGGTTCTTGATCCGTTCGCAGGTTCGGGAGTAACAGGCGCAGAGGCAGTAAAGAAGGGGCGTAAAGCAGTGCTCTTGGAGAAAGACGAGAAGGTTGCCAAGGAAGTTACAAAGCCACGCGTGGAGGAAGCGGTAAAGGAGACGAAGAAGAAGCCAGAGAAGAAAGAGGAAGTCGCAAAGGACGTTCTCACAGGCGAGAAACTTCTTTCAATGAACAAAAAGGAGATTGCACCACTGCTTATCGACCGTCTTAATATCGTGGACGAGGGCGGAAAAGCCATTCAGAAAGTAGGTACTGCTACACCGCTAAAATCTTTCGACTTGCCGAGGGTAAAACAGAGTGGCGGTCTTATGAAGCTCGCGGAGAGTGGAGTATTTACCGACAGTTTCGTTCTTATAAATGACAAAGCCGAGAGCAAGAAGCTACTCGACGAAACCAAAAAGCGCACCGAGCGTATCGAGAGTGTCGACCGCGAAGTTCCAGAATGGGAGCGCATTATAACGAAAGACCGAAGCAAGGCAAAGATACAGGGGTATGTTGTCGAGGGAACATTCCAACCTCGTGTATGGACTGCTCTTACCGACGGAGACGTACAAATGTTTTTCGATACCGACAAACTCGCGTACGTAATGAAGGCGTTTCCCGACGCAGAAATGTCATTCACTGGTTATAAAAAACCGCTTGTGTTCGAGCAGGACGGAGAAGTCAAAGCGCTGGTAATGCCAGTAAACCTTTCTCCTAAAGGAAACCAGTTCGCAATCGAGAAGGCGGAAGATATAGCGCCAGTAAAGACAAAAATAAAGAAGTCCGAGGATACTATCGCCGACACGGGAGAGAAAATCGGAGGCGCTCGTAAAGACCTATTCCAAAAACAGCAAGACAAATACAACGAGGAGTATTCCAACAATGATATTCTCGCAATGAAATTGTCGGAGGCACTACCTGCACTCGACTATCAGAACCTACTCGACAACGGAGTAAGCGAAGAAGCACTCGCAATTTATACATACGGACGTTCACGACTTGGAAACAAACCAACTGGACGACACCAGCGCGGAAAAAGGGAACGCTGGGTTCAAGGCGTAATGGCACTACGAGAAGTAGGGCAGGCGCTCTTTGTTGGTGGCGATCGAATGAACGAAGTTATCGACAGGGCAATGTCTACCTTCGGGCAGGTTGAACGAAACATTGAGTTCTACAAAGCACTCGACTTCATAAACGAACCAGCAGTACGAAACTACACTGTACGTCGAGCAGAGACGAGCACGGAAGAAGTATTCATAGTCCAAAAGAACGGACGGGACGCAAGCGTACGTAACGCAGACGGTCGCTGGGCTAGAAGTATCGAAGAAGCCGTAGCAAATACCAAAAGACATATCGAGGAGACCAGCAGAAAGGGTCAAAAGAAAGGGGAGCTAGACGTTACAGACGGACTTTCTGTATTCCGTCGCGGTGCAGAGTATCTCACTGCGTACAAGAAGGGTTCTCGTTTTGTAGAGTTCGAAGTATTCGCCAACCTTCAAGACGCACGCGAAGCACGACAGGATAAGGAGGCAATACAGCGATACCAGAAGCAACTAGAGGAGCTTGTAAACTTCGATAAAAACTCTTTCCGTGTCGCAGAAAACAAAGTTGCAGACAGAAGCTATCGAACAGGAGACGTTGGAGCAAACGACTTTATGGACGAGTTCGGCTTCCGTGGAGTGGAGTTCGGCAACTGGGTTAATCAGTCAGAGCGACAGGAGCGCTTGAACTTTGCGTACGACGCACTTAAAGACCTAGCAACTATCCTCGAAATACCTTCAAAGGCAATCTCTCTTAATGGGGAGCTTGGTTTTGCGTTCGGATCAAGAGGACGAAAAGGAGCGCTCGCACACTACGAGCCAGACAAAGTAGTAATCAACCTAACCAAAGAAAACGGTTCGGGTACTATTGCGCACGAATGGTGGCACGCTCTCGACAACTACCTTGCTCGAAGGAATGGAGACAAAACGCAGTTCCTCACAGAGACACTCCGATACGAACGAACGGAGGTAAAGGACGCGTTCTACGACCTTATGACTTCAATAGCAAAGTCAGACCTATATAAGCGTTCACAAAAAGCAGACAAGATAAAAGGACGCTCTTACTTCACAAATAGAACAGAGCTTGGAGCGCGAGCGTTCGAAGTGTACGTATCTAAAAAGTTGCGAGACAGGGAGTTGCAGAACGACTACCTAGTCAATCTCAAAGACACAACCGAGCTTACGAGTGAACTTAACGACGTGTACCCGTACGCAGTCGGCGAAGAAGTCGCAATGGTTACAGAGAAGTTGGATAAAGTATTCGACGAATTGCAGGTAGAAAGTAGCCCTGCACAGGCACTTTATTCTTTGAAGGAAGGGTTAAACCTAACGCCAGAGCAAGGAAATCTACAAGCGGAAATGCTCGCAGTTCTTATGGATATGCGAAGTGGAGCGCTTACAGAAGCGGAAGCACAGGCACAAATGCGACCACTCTGGACAAAGGCAAAAGCTACTCTTACAAAAGAACAGCTTGCGATACTCGACGTAGACGCTCGCTTCCAGTTGAAGCAACACGATCAAAATAACAGTCAGCTAGAGGAGCGGTTCAAGTTCCTAAACGAGATTAAGAAGCGCTGGGGTATCGACTTCGACGTGTTCTTTGTCGACACTATCCTTGCAGGTATTCACACCGACAAGCTAAAAAATAAGTCATTCGTTGAAGCGTGGGGAGCATACGCCGACAACTCTATCGCTATCGCCAGAGACGCACTCGAAAATACAGACCGCCACGAAGTAGTACACCTTACGCTCGACAACGCGTACCGTATTCCGATTATGCAGAAGAACGGTATTACCAAGGAAAAAGTGCTACGAGCACAGGCGGAGGAAATGGGTATCGACTTCGACAAAACCACACGAACACAGCGGGTAGAAATCGAGGAGGAGGTCGCAAAAAACTTCGAGAACTACCGCAACGACAAGTACACGCCTAAAGGTATCCTTCGAAAGTTCTTCGTACTCTTGAAGAGACTTATTGCGCAAGCTCGCGGAATGGTAAACCGCAACGACAATATCGTGCGCGACTACTACGACCTCTTGGAAGAAGGTACAGACGTCAACGCTCAAATGGCGTTCTTCGAAAACCAAGGGCTATTAAAATCGTATATTACCGACGGCACACTCGACCTTCGCGGATCTAAACTAGCCGTCAACTTTGACGAAGCACCAGCAACTAAAAAGCTCACTGTAACCCGTCTTAAAAAGAAGGAAGGGGACGACGCTTACTTGCAGAAAGTAACAGCGGAATATAACAAGGTAGCCAGCGAGCAGGAAGCTCTCGAAACAAATACCGAGAAGTGGAAGGCAGACCTAGACCAAACAATCCAGAAGAAAGCAGACCTTGCCGAAGAAGTAGGACAGACACCAGAGCAGGTAAAGGAACTACGCAAGAACGTAACCAAGACACCGCCACCAAAACTAACCGAGGCAGGAAAGGCGAAGCTCGACAACCTAGAGTTCGCAAACGAAGCGGAGGCAGAGGCAGAAATCCGCGCATATATGGAGCGTAAGACAGAACTTGTCGAGACCCGTAACCGACTTCGAACTATTCGAAAGGATATTGCGCAAGCTCGCAAACTTGGAAAAGAAAATCGAGGAGCACTACGGGATATTGAACGACGCCTCAAAGCTCGAAAGCAATACCTCGAACGAAAAGACCGACACAAGAAAATCGGACGCAACGAACAAATGAGAATGATTGCCCGACGTGGTCGCGTGCTTCGTGAAATGCAGGACTTTATCGGACTATCCGACAGTAAGGCGAAAGACCTTATCGGCGGAATTGGACGACAGCGAATACACACAATGACGGAAAAGGAGTTCAACGACTTTATGATTAAGTTCGTGAACCAAGGTACGGATATAACAAACCGTCTCGACGCACAGGACAGCGTACGCGCTCTTATACAAGAAATGCAGTTCCAGAACGAGGACAACGTACGCAAGGCGCTTAAATTGCCAACCATTGCAAAAATGTCGCAGGCGCAGGCAGAGCAGTTCTACCGAGTGCTTGAACAGTACGAGCTTGGAGACAAGTTCCTTACGCAACGCCAACTGGAAACTATCCACCGTACCCAGTGGGGAGACGCTCGAACCGAGCGCGAAATGCACGCACGTATCGAGGAAGCGACGGGTATTACCCGCGAGGACTTGGAGAAAGTAGAGGTGCAGTCAGACATTCAGAAGTTCAAGAACTGGCTTGTCCTTTCACGTTCGAACCCTATGTTCGCGTGGCTTGTTGATCGTCGCATTAAGGCGAAGATACAGCAGAAAGCAGAGCTTGTTGCCTTCGAGAAGGAGCTTAACCCACTTGTGAACAAAGCTCGCAAGAGCCGAGAGCGCGGAATAAAGGGTGGTCTTATAAACGCACTCGCACCGTCAGACGAGGTAGTGTTCGACTATATCGAGAACGAAAACAAGGAGGAGTTCGCTAAAGAAAAACAAATGACGCAAGCGGAACTCGACCTCGCGCACTTCCTTATGGGACGTCTCTTTGAACCTGCACGTCAATATATGACGACCGAGTACGCAATGAACAGCCGAGACAACTACATTACGCACATTCGTCGCGACATTGTAGAGACCTTCTTCGACGCAGTCCGAGAGGGACGCGGAGCAGTGGCAGGAACGAAAGACGCAATCCGCGAAATCCTTACTTCACAGAAGGAGACCGAACAGCAGTTCAAAATCCTTGCAGGAAAGACAGGAGAGGTGGTCGCGTTCGAAAAGTTCTTCCAGTTCGCAATGCCTCGTACGGGAGAGTTGAAGCCGACAAAGAACGTCGCGCGTGCTTCGCTTGCCTACGCTTCGGCTTACTACAACAAGAAGGCACTCGACGAGCTTGTGCCAGAAGTTACCGCACTCGTTAAAGTGCAGGAGCAAATCAAGGGTTACACAGAGCGGGGATTGCCGAAAGACCCTACTGTAAAGCAGTTCGTGGATCAGTTCCTAAACGACGCCAAGGGACGAAAGATTGAGTTTATTACCCAGCAGGGAAGCGCACTCGATAGTGCACTCAAACTCGGCGTGGCGTGGACAGCATTTAAGTACCTCGGTTTCCGACCGCTTATTGGTATGGTCAACTTTATTGGAGAGTTCGTCGGTACTATGCGAGCAACGACCACCGTAGAGAAGTGGCGGGGTATCTCTCGTACTCTCAACTTGAAGAAGGCACACCGCGTCCACCAAGCACACCAGTATTTCACTGGACGAAACCCACTCGTGGAACTATTCGACCCACAGCACGGCGTCGCAACTCGAATAAAGAATACGGCAATGGTCTTGTTCTCTCTTTCAACCTACTTCAACAACCAGTTCTACCTACGGGCAAAAATGACAAAGGCGGAATGGGAGGCGGAAGTTATGCAGGACGAACGCACAGTGGAAATCGTAAAGGAAATGTCGAAGTGGCGAAACGGCGAGTTCTACGTCAAATCTCTTGCGGGTAATACTGCGACAGGTTCAGTGTTTAATCAGTTCGCAACGTGGGCTGTTCCAATCGTTACGACTACAATGTCAGACACACACCAGATACTAATAAATATAAATAAGAGAAACCTTAAAGAGAACCTAACTAGCGAGGAGATTAAATCTTTTGGTAAAACATTCTTGTATCTCGGTACGATTGCAATGATTGCGAATATGATTAAGCAGGGTATGGACGTCGACGAGGACGACCGCGATATATGGTTTTACATTACACGAGAGCTTAATACCCTTATGGGAGCGTTTGAAACCGTCTGGAACTTCGAAGGTCGAGCACCTATTCTTCGAGATATAATAAATCTCCAGAAACTTATTATCCAGACACTCACTGCCGAGAAGTACAAAGCAGACGGCGAGGGCTACGGTATCGGCGACTGGAAAGCGCGGGTAACAGGACAGAAGCTCGTAGAGCCAGTGTTTATACGCGACTTTAGGGAAATGATAAAGGGCGAGCCAGAGCGCGAGGATACGAAGGAACGTCTTATACAAGAGGCAATCGAGAGCGGAGAAGAACCGAACCCAGACGAAATCCTTAACTTCGTATCGCCCGACGAGTGGAATAACGTAGAAGGCAAACGAGATCCAGCGGAACAGGTAGAGTACCAAGAGAAAAAGCGCGGAGAGATTATGGCGCTTTACCACCTTCGTAAGACATATCCAGAAAGTACAATCGGGCAAATCGTTCTGGACGAGAATAATAATGACGACCGCATAGCGAAAATGGTCGAGTATGCACAAGAAGTCGGCGTTGACACTGCGTACGCGGAGCTTCAAGACCTCTATAAAGACAAGAAACTATGCTCAAACACCAAAGACAAAACAGGGTGTCTTGTTTCTGGACAGTTGTATAAAGGTTTTCAGAAAGCGAAGCGGGACTTGCAATAGTGTTGGTGGTGTTGTAGGATAACTTTATATGGAAAATATACAAAACCTATGGCAAAACTACCTATATCCAGCCGTAATGCTGGTGTGGGTAACTTATGGCTTAATCTGGTTATCACACTTTCTTGTACTTGTTTTCGCTTCCTTTGTCCACCAAATGTTCGGGGGACAACCACTCGACGTATTCGAACTGGTTATTCCCTTCTGGTGGGTTTTTAACTAGCAGTGTTTGTACAGCAAGTGGTATAATGAAAATGTCGGATACATTTTATTAACATAAAGAGATAACCACTATGGCGGAAAACATAAACAAAGTCATTCGCGAGAAAGGAGACGAACTCCTTGCGAAAAAGAATGTGGTCGGCGTCGCAAAAGGACGTAAGAACATTGACGGCGACGAAGCCGTTGTTGTGCTCGTAAAGAGCAAAGTAACTGCGGACGAACTCTCGCAGGAAGATTTAATACCAGCAGAAATTGACGGGGAGATTACAGACGTAATCGAAGTCGGCGAAATCACAGCCGACGCCGTGCACACCGAGAAAGAGCGACCTGTTTACGGGGGGCTTTCTTGTATATGGGAGAAGGGCACTGCCTGCACTCTCGGAGCTATCGTCTACAAAGACGGTAAGCCGTATCTTTTAATGAACACTCACTGTATGAACCCTCACTGGAAGGGCGCAGAAGTGGGAGACGAAATAAGACAACCAAGTCCGAACGACGGAGGACGAAATAAAGACCGTGTCGGCGTCTCAACCGATATGTTCGAGACCTTGAAGTTCGACGGATCAGAGAACGCCCACGACGTCGGGCTTGTAGCAGTAGACAAAGACATTGACGTTAAACCTCTTTTCCAAGAAGGTATCGGCGCAATCAGCGACACACCACGCACAGCGCAGGTCGGCGAAGTTGTTAAGAAAAGCGGACGCACAACGGGAGTAACGCAGAGTAAGGTGCTTCTTACGAACGCCACTGTAACCGTGAACTACGACGGAAACATTGCAAAGTTCGTCGGGCAAACAATATGCGAGAACGCAAACCGCCACTTCTCCGCAGGTGGAGACAGTAGCTCTCTTATTGTCGACGCGAACAATAACCCAGTCGGAGTAAACTACGCAGGAAGCGAAACGATAGAGATTTTCTGCCCGATTAAACCGATTATTGAAAAGTACCAGTTCACTTTCAGCGACAAGCCGTACACAAAGCCGAAGTTTATTTTTACTCTCACTCTTAAAGTCGGGGACTTTGGAGACGAGGTTGTAGAATTGCAGGCGCTTCTTAAAGAGCTTGGTTTCTTCACATACCCGCAGAACACGGGATACTTCGGAGTTATTACCGAGACCGCAGTAAAGGACTTCCAGACCGCCTACGGTCTCATTCCAGACGGAATAGTCGGTACGAAAACACGGGAATTACTCAACAACGATAACCGCGTACCAGTAACGCCGAACAATCCAGAGTATCTTATCGTGCACCACACGGGAGGAACTGCCAGCGATCCGCTCGCAGACACTTCGCACCATACCTTCGAAATCGTAGACGCGTACCACAAGTCGCTTGGCTGGGGTAAAATCGGCTACCACTACTTTATCGAGAAGGACGGAAAGACCACGCAGGGACGCGAGGAGAGCGAACAGGGGGCACATACAATCGGGTACAACGACAAGAGTATCGGTATCTGCTTGGCTGGTAACTTCGACGCTACATTGCCAACCCACGAACAGAAGCTCGCTCTTAAAGCGCTTATGCAGGATATTCTTACTCGCTTCGAAATCTCGCCAGACAGAATAGTTCCGCACCGAAACTTCGCGAACAAATCTTGTTACGGAAATCGCATAGGCGATAACTGGGCGCGGGAGATACTCAACTTCAACCAGCCACCAGAAGAAGTTACGTTGACAGACGCAACCGACGACGAGTTGCTTGCCGAGGTCAAAAAGCGAATGGCGTAACGTGTGGAAAACTATTGTATCCTTTTGTGGGGGATAACGTGGTATACTTTTAGTAAGCGGTCTGTTGCAAGACGTGTCCGCCGAGTTGTCCAAACGCAAGAACGCTTCCTACTGGGGGCGTTTTTGTTTATACTGGAGTGGTAAAACCTATGGCAAATAAAGTAGAAGAACTGGATAGAGTATTTTCGATATTTATTCGATTGAGCCACTCCCGCCACGACGGGTACGTTACTTGTTATACGTGCGATATCCAACTACCGTGGCAAGAAGCCCAGAACGGGCACTGGATACCCAGAGGAACGCACGCTACGCGCTTCCACGAAGATAACTGCCGACCGCAGTGTTCCAACTGTAACGAGTTTCGAGGGGGTATGGTTGATAGCTTCGAGGAGCACTTACGGGAAGAACTCGGAGACGAAGCCGTCGACGCTCTTGTTGAAACAGCCCGTGTAGGAGGTAGGCAATCAGAGGAAGAAATCTCCACAATGATTAAGCATTACAAGGTGCTTGTTCGGAAAATGGGTGCTACAATATAGAAGTCCGCAAGGACGCCATAGGTTGTCTCTTTTGACGACCACTCGTGTAACTCACGGCACAGAGACCCTTCGGGGTCTTTTGTGTTTCTAGGCAATAAACAGGTCGACGCTTGCGTCGAAAAGTATGTTATATAGATTGAGTTATACTGTATTGAGTTAGTATGCCACTCTGGCACTACCCGAAGTGCCACTCTGGCACTACCGTAGTGCCACACAGGCACGTCCTCATAGGAAGTGTCAGAGGTGCACGTCCCTTATACAATAGTTTTCCACACTCTATCCACACAACGCAGTTATGAAGATAGAATGAAAAGAGTTATACTCTAGTTAGGTAAACAACCTATGGCAATATGAAATACACTAAAGGCAGTTTTATAACCGTCCCAAATAAGGAAGCCCTGCGGGGAATGAAACCACAGACGCAATGTTTGTTTTTGTGGTTATGTTCCTACGCCAACGAAACTGGTAAGTGCTTCCCTGCACAAAAGACACTCTCTCGCGATACGGGAATGAGTGTTCGTTCTATCGTACGGGCTACCGACGAACTTATCGAAGCAGGGATATTGGAGAAGGAAGTACGAAGCGGAAAGGATCGCACCAAGTCGAACAACTACTTTGTACTTTACGGAGGGGATACAAACGAGCCAGTGAAGAAAAAATCAAAACCGAAACCAGAGCCAGTGCAAGCGGAGGTGGTCGAGGAGAAAGTAGCGGGCGCAGATATAAATAAGTTGATTGACGCCTTCGTCGACGTGAACCCTTCTTTCAATCGCTTGTACAAAATGAAAGGACAGAGAGACGCGTGCCGTCGTCTTATCGAGCAACACGGTCTGGAGAAAATGGTCGCCACTGCGCACTTCTTGCCGAAATCAAATACAAACCGCTTCGCGCCGACAATCACAACACCGTACGAACTCGAAATGAACCTCGGCAAACTTGTTGCGTGGGGAGAGAAGCAGAAGGACTTTAGCCATAAGGGTAAGAAAATAGTTGTATGAGTGAAGTACGAAGAACAAAAGCATACCTAGTCGTAATGTCGAATAAAGACCCGATCAAGATTGACGAGGAGGAGTTGCAGAAGGTGGTCGAGGGTTCAGCGGGAGGCGCTGGGCTTATCGTCTGCAAGAAGGGAGTAATCAACCCAAGCTACATAGTCGATATTCAACTGGATAAAGAGCGTATGCGGGAATGGAACGACCGTTGCCAGTACGGGCACGGACAGGGAGAGGAGTACAACCGCAAAGGAATAGAGCCACTCACTCGTATTTATAGCGAAGGAAGCCCGATAGCAGTGCTCCTAGAGAAGAAACAAGTAGAGCTAGAAAGATTGCTACCTCAACGAAAGAAAGAGTTGTCCACAGGTAAAGTTGACAACAACCAAGGCGAAGGAGTACAATAAGCATATTATAAATCATTAAGAAATAACCTATGGCAGAAGATAATAAGAAAAACACCGCTACTGCACCAGCGGAAGAAACAAAGGGCAAAGAAGGGAAGGAGAAAATCGAGTATGTTACACACCAGAATATATGGCGTGCGTTCTCTTGGTTTCAAGGGGAACTCGAAGTTCTGGAGAAAGACGGGCACGTTTATTTCAAGAAGAAGAACTCCGACGAAATGGTGGACTTCTGGTACACCACTCTCGGTAAGACAATGGACTTCTTGTATCCGATACTTGCAAAGCACGGTCTCTCTGTTCGACACGAGATTACCGATAAGAGTATCGAGGCAATCCTAAACCACGAGACAACGAAGGAGGAACTTATGACAGTGAAATCACACACCGTTATTGTTCCAAAGAACACCGTCGGAGGACACACCGAAGCAGGTTCAGACAAGAACATTACCGAAGAAAAGGACATTATTATCTCTGGGGAAATCCGTTCTGGAAAACTTCCGCTAGACCTTACCAAGCCAGATATGAAGGACGTAGGGGCGCAGATCACATACGGTCGTCGCTACACTCTCGGACTGGTTCTAGGTATCGCTACCGAGGAGGACAAAGATACGGAAATCTTGGAACAGGGACGAAAGAACGTCGAGAACTTCGCGTTCAAACAAGCAAAGTCAACCATTGAAAAAGTGGAAGTCGGCGAGGAGTTGGAAAAGCAAATCGAGTTCTTGAAAAAAGAGCTTGAACTAGCAGAGCAGTTGGAAGCTGGAAAAGGTACAAAAGCACCGTCTCTTGGATTGAAGGCGGAGCAGTACAAGACATTGCTAAAGACAGCAGAAGAAAAGCGAGACGGGGTCGGAGAAGAAAGCCAAGACAACGAAGCGGGAGGTGCAGGCGGTTATCAAGGCGAAGGCGGTGGAAGTAACGGAGCAAAAAAATAGTATGTCAGACTTAAACATTGAGAAGTTCAATCCAACTATTGCAGAGTTAAACAACTTAGTTGCTCTTACGAGTGGAGTAAAAGTTACCGACCCAACCGACAAGAAGCAACTTGAAGAAGTGAAGAAGAACCGTCTTATGCTTCGAGACGCACGCGTGAACATTACCAAAAAGGGTAAAGAGCTTCGCGAGGACGCAGTGAAGTTCCAGAAGGCAGTTATTGAAAAGGAGAAAGAGTTGATTGCCATTATTGAACCAGAAGAAAACCGCTTAAAGGAAGTCGAGGACGACGCGAAGAAGGCAAAGCTACGCGCAGAGCGTATCGCAGTCCTACCTATGCGGAAGGAAAAGCTGGAAGCAATCGGCGACCAAGTTACCGTATCCGACAATGAGTTGCTTGATATGGACGACACCGCCTTTACCGAGCACTACAACACTCGCGTATCTCTAAAGAACGAAGCGGATCGTGAAGCACTCGACGAAGAAAAACGACAGGCAGAGCGAGACAAGGAGAAGCGAGAAGCCGAAGAAAAGGCACGTCAAGAAGAACGGGAGCGCCACGAACGAGAGCAGAAAGAAAAAGAGGAGCGAGAAGAACGGGAGCGTGAAGAAGCCCGATTACGCAAAGAAAAGGCACGTATCAACGACCTTGTAATGCTTGGATTGCAGTACGACCAAGAGCACAACAGCTACGTCAAAGAGGACTTTAACGTCTCAATCATAGAGCTTAAAACAGACGACGACGCAACGTGGGCGCTCAAAATGAAGAAGATACAGGACGAAATGTACCGTCGCCGAGAGCAGGCACGTATTGAAAAGGAACAGCGAGAGGAGCAGGAGCGTATCGAAGCAGAGGAGAAGAAGCGAAACGCGGACTTGAAGTACCAGAAGTTCCTAGCCGACCACGGCTACAACGAAGAAACGAAGGATAAGTTCCACCTTGAAAAGTCGGGCAATGTGGTTCGTATCTATATGCTTACTGGCGAAATAACTCTCGACTAATATGTTTTACCCAGACGTTAAAAAACACTTGTCGCCTTCGGCACACGCCACTTGGCACAACAGCAAGTCAGCTTTCATTAAGTCCTACTTCAAGGGCGAGCGTTCGAAAGATACTTCCGCAATGCTTGCAGGTACGAAGATCCACGGACTTATCGAAGGAGGTTTCCTAAAAGCACAGGTACGATACGACCACCACGAAATCACGCTGGAAAAAATGTTCCGCGATACAGGCACTCTTATTCTTGGAACTCCAGACAGCTACGGACTTCTCAACGGTCGCGCAGAGTTCGTCGATTACAAGAGTGGTCGAGAGAATACGTGGACACGAGAGGAACTTGCGGGCGATATTAAAATGAAAACGACCGCGTGGCTCGTATGGAAGGAGCTAGGCGAGCCAGAAGAAGTGGTCGGATACATTCACTGGTTCGGTACAGAGTGGAACGGTACAGAAGTTGTGCCTTCCGACAACGAATACGCTCTCGTTAAGTGTGTGTACACAGGAGACGAAATGCGTGCCTTCGAAAATATCATTGCGAAAACAATCGAGGACGTAAACAAATTGTGGGAGGCGTTCAACGCAGGTAAAGAAGATTTTGTGGACGAAATGCTTGCGAAAGAATACGCAGACCTCGACGCAGAAGTGAAGGCGAAGGAAGAAGAACACATTGCACCGCTCAAAGCTAAAATGTCGGAAATCAAAGACACGATTGCAGAGCAAATGGAGTTCGGGCAGGCGCAAAGCTACGAGGCAGACTTCGGTACTTTCTACTGGAGAACGACTGCAAAGTACGACTACCCAAGCACTCTAAAGTTTCAGCTACCGAACGGGGAAGTTCACGACCTCGAATACGGGGAGCAGGTTACTACCGCATTATCAGCAGTGAAAAAGCACTTTGAAATGGAGAACGACCCTATCAACGAGAAGAAGTCGCTTCAATTCAGAGGTAAAAAGAAAAAGTAGTATGGCAAAGGAAATAGACAAAATGCTTGAAGGTATTGTAGAGAACGCGGAAAAAGACGCGAAGGAGGCAGTCGACGCGGGTACAGACGAGGCACACAACGCTCTTGTTCACGACCTCGAAGGGTTGCTTATGGAAGCACAGGACGGAAAGTTCCACGACTTCCACCCGAACGGCTATCCTGCTCCGAAGGTAACGCTTATGCAGAAACTCGACATTATTAAGAACGCAGTAATGGAAGGTAAGTACGACTAGATATGGCAAAGAAAAAATCCATTCGAAAAGAAGCCGTACTCACAAACTACCAGTTCCTTATTGTGGATCAGAGCGCGAAGCACTCGTGGTTTCTCAAAGACAAAAAGGAGGTCGACAGAATGATTGAGACGGGGGAAATCGGAGACGGCGACTACATTGTCGAAATCAACGCCGAGAACCTGCGCATTGCAGAGAGGCAGGACTTTATCGAACTAATATAAACAGAACAATGATTATTCAAGCAATAAAAAAACAAATCAAACTATCCAAGGCGGGGAAGCCCTACGCTTCGGTGCTCGTTCAATTCGACGAGTACAAAGACGGGAAGGGCAACTACAAATGGATAAGCGGGTTCGGCAATAAAAGTACGTGGGCGTGGAAAGTCGGCGACGACGTAGCGCCGAACATAGAGGAAAAGGGGCAGTACCTCAACTTCTCTTTTGCAGACGAAAAGGAAAATGCGCTCGACGTGTACCGTTTACCAGCGACAATCGGCTTCGTTATGGAGCTACTCGAAGGTAAGGGAGGTCGAGAGGGTACGGACGACACCACACCGCAGGAACAGTCGGGGGGTTCACAGGTCGACGACGACGAGATTAACTCAGAGGATATACCTTTCTAGCAGTTATATGAAACGCATACCGCTTACAAAAAACAAATATGCTTTAGTAGACGACAGAGATTATAAAAATCTTTCGCAGTTTCCTTGGCACATTTTTATAACTGGTGCTCCAAAGGGAATGGTTGTAGATCATATAAACAATAATGGACTAGACAACAGACGCTCTAATCTCCGTGTATGTACACAGAGTGAAAACGCCAGAAACAGCAAGGTTGGTCGAGGTAAAGTACCTACTCGTGGGGTTTATGTCAGTAATTGCGGAGAAAAGTATATGGCTTCTATAGGTCTTGGTACTTTCAAAACGGAGAAAGAAGCAAGCGAAGCATATAAAAGAGCGTCTAAACTTTTATTCAAAAAGTAGTTATGAAAACGAAATCTATTACATTGTTTTATGAAGTAACCCAGAAGGAGGTAAAACCTCCGAGTGTTCGCGAATTGGAGAGGAAGGAGAGGTGGGTAAAAGACTTGCAACAGACAGTGGAGGCAGACTGGAAACCGCTTTACATAAAGGTTCGGTACGAGATACATAACCCAGACGTAGAGAGACAGCGACGCTTCTTTCATACCTGCGTCAAATGGTATGCGATCCAGAACGAGGATATGACGAGTGGAGTACCGAGTAACGAAGTGCTCAAAAAGTACCGAGAAGAAATACTCGACGAAATGCTCGGATACGACACTCAACTTATCACTCGAACCATTCGACAAAGGAAGTCGACGTCAGACTTTAAGACCGTACAGGCGTGGAATAAGTTTCTTGCAACCTTGGAGGAAACATTATTCGCGAGTGCGGGGTACGAGTTCCCAGACAGCGAGGCGTTCTGGAAGCTCGTAAAGGAAGTCGGGTACGACGAAGCAGACCGCATTTCAACAGAAAGATTACAAACCAACACTAAACGTAAGTCATAATAATATGTCAACAGTAGACGAAATCGCAGTGTACAAAGCGTACATTGAAGCAAAATCAGATAAGAAAAAAACGGTAACGAGTGTCGCAACCGACTTCGGTATCACTCGTAACGGTCTCTATGAGATTGTGCGGAGAATTGAGAGCGGGAATACGCACAAGATAAGAACCTGTACCGAAAAGTCTCGGCTTGACTGCTTGTGGCAGTACAAATACAAAGCCCGCTTTATGGCGATACCAAACAACCGAAAGGAAGGCAGTATCGAACTTCTTACTAAACTCGTACGCGAAATGAACAAGGACAAGTTTCCTACGTCTCAAATCGCTACGCTAATCGGTAAAGACCGCTCAACGGTTCTTCACCACCTTGAAAAATAATATATGGCAAGCAAAAACAAAAACATTCTACAAAAGACCCACGAGAATAAGCGTACTTTCAGCTACTCAAAGGGCAACGTGAACCTATCGTTCACACTCAACGTCGATACCAAGAGCGAGCTAAAGGACTTCTTGGATCTACTCAAAGCGGGACAGAAAGACGTAGAGGAGGCAATTAACTCAATTAAGTAGGTATGAAGTGGCGCAATCTCGAAAAAAGCAAATGTCCGAAATGCAGTAAAGACCTTACTGGAAGCGACACAATGATTGTCTGCACCAAATGCGACTTCAAAATAGGTGCTCTTAAAATGAGTGAGATTATCGGAAAAACTCGTGCGGGTAAGAGTTTCAATCCCAGTGCCGAAAGCGAGGTCGAAGCAAACTTATCAGCGTTAAATAACTTGTAATATGGCAGAGAAACTCACCGAAAAAGAAAACGAGGATATTTCAAACTTTCTTCGAGACGCTCAAAACAAAATGGCAGGCGTTCTTATTATGCAAGCCCGCGCCTATGGTATGAAGGAAAACACAATTCATACCGAGGTGTATGCAAAAGACGAGGAAGGGGAAGGAAAGTCGAAGTATCTTATTACGAGCACAGTACGTCCATTAACCAAGAAGTTGCAGGACGAAATATCAAAGAAAAAATAATGGAACTTTTCGATTATCAGAAAAAAGCCGTGGGCTTCATACAGGAGAAAAAGAGAGCATATCTTGCGCTCGATATGGGAATGGGAAAGACACTCACGTCGCTTGCTTCTGTATCGGACAAAGGAAACATTCTGCTCGTAGCAGAGAAGAACGAGATTGTGAACTCGCAGAACTTCAAGAAAGAAGTAACTGCGTTTTTTCCGAACCTCGAATACTTCAACCTTCGGGAAGAAGTACCAGAGGGCGACGCGTGGGTAGGGGGTATCAACCCAGACGGAATAGAAAAGCTGGACGATAAACTATTCGACGACGTGAAGGCGCTTATCGTGGACGAAGCGACACTCGCAAAGAACACGAATACAAAGCGTTTCAGAAAGGTACACAAGATAGCGAAGCAGGTCGACCACCTCGTTTTAATGTCGGGTACTCCGATAATGAACGGGGCGGGAGAACTCTACGCGCCATTGCTCCTTATGGATCACTGGCTGGTTGCGGGGAAAAAAGCGCAGGGCAAAAAGGCGTTCGAGAAAGTCTTTGCTGGCGGTTTCTACAAGCAAATCAGAAGCAAGAAGGGCTACTCGGACGAGTACGTGCGCAAAAACTACTGGAAGTTTTACGGCTGGTGGGCGAAGGGCGCGAACAATCTGCGTGAACTTCGATACCTACTTTCCGACAGCTTCTTTATTATGTCGAAGGGAGAGACGGACGTTTTCAAAAAGAAAACGCGACGTCTCGAAAAGGTCGAAATGTCTCTACCGTGGCTCGGAGAGTATACGCAGGCGTGGAAGAACTACCTTGTCGACGCTAAAAAGCGAAAGGTCGATATGGACAATGTACTTGAACTTCGACGTCTCATAGAGAATGGGCAGTGTTATCAAGTGAACTCGCGCTGGAAGGCAAAGCAGGTAGCGAAAGATATTGCCGACGGGAAGTACGGAGACAAGCGTATCGTCGTCTTTACTCTCTTTATCGAGAGCGACCAAATACTACAAGAGGAACTCGCGCGTCTCGGTGTAACCTACCGCACCTTCGAAGAACTCAACGAGTGGAAGGAAGGAACGGAACAGGTACTTTGCGGGCGTATCAAGAGCCACAACAAAGGCGGGAACGTACCACAGGCGAATATCTGCATTATGGCGGATATGGACTTCGTGCCGTCGAACAACTTGCAGGCAGAGAACCGTATCGACCGACCAGAGCAGACGCAAGATATGGAGATTATTTACTATATGACAGAGGGCGACGACGTGGTAGATAAGCACGTTCGGAATATCAATCGCGACAAGATACGCAAGATCGAGGAGTTTATGCGCCCACTTACCGAGGAGGAGTTGATAGAAATGCCAGCACGCCTCGGAGCATTACGAGCCAAGTTTCCAAAGGAAGCAGAGCTACTGGGAATATGACAGACAAAGAACAAGCAAAAAAAGATATTGGAATGTGTAGAGAGGCGGAAAACAAGCTCATTGAGAGCATAGAACCTTTTATGGGCTATTACCAAGTTGTGCACAAGGCGAAACAGCAGATAAAAATACTCGCTAAACAACGCCGACACTTGGAGAAGCAACTGCGGGAAGAATAGTTTTCCACAGGGTAAGTTGACACCTAGTACACACGGGATTATAATACCAGTATTACAAGTCGTTAATGTAACAACCTATGGCAACAAAAGAAAAAGAGTTCGGAGTAGACAAAATGAGTAATGGTAAGTTTCGTGCGTACAGACGTAGTAACGGGAATATCCCAGACCGCGCAGTTGAGTATGATACTTACGAGGAGGCACAAGCAGACGTCGACGCAAGAAATGCTATTAATATGGCGAGAATGAAACTTTCGGATAAATTGCAGTACCTACAAGACAACCACTTCGGCGAGTGGTTGAAGGCACGGCAAGAAGCAGAGAACGAGCTTTCAGCGAAGCAATCTATGTTCTGCGTGTGTGGTCGGCTCGCGACTGGGCTTCACGAAAACGGTTGTCGGAAGTTCCGTAACCTTATCGAAAAGGAAGCGGTAAAGAAGCTAGAGCACCTTTTAACCGTAGAGGCACAATGAGTAAGAAGATAACAATGCACCAAGCAATCTTTTACCAACTCTGGAAACAGAGAGGGAAAGACGCGCAGGTGTATATTCCTATATGGCAGTTGATCGGTGAAGTCTTCGTCGAAGAACTGGGGCAATGGGCGTTTGTCTCTTACGAAGTATCACCGAGAACGTCCGAGCTATGGCAGGAGAACCCGACACTGTTCGAACGAAAGTACGTAACAGGCAAGAGCGGGAGCAAGTATTACGCGTACAGAATTGCACAGAACGTAACCGTTGACGACATAAAAGGAGAGCGCCTGCTTGCCTTCTACAAGCGATTGAAGGAGGGCGAGAGGAGGAAGCGCCTTGTCGACAATATGCAAAATGCCACAGCATAGTTGTTGGCGTGGGGTGTGGATAACTCGGTATTGCATTGAACTTTGATAATGGGGATAATAAGAGAG
>Ga0100403_1000979_pt1 | contig 27155 bp, 31 predicted proteins | sample CryGeymet201501t_FD_83663 | JGI IMG/M metagenome (GOLD analysis project Ga0100403, IMG submission 83663) | Groundwater microbial communities from Crystal Geyser aquifers in Utah, USA - Crystal Geyser metaG 2015-01t | ecosystem: Environmental > Aquatic > Deep subsurface > Groundwater | place... | reverse complement strand
CTATCTCCAGTTTTTGCTGCGGACTGAAGAACCGCTTTATGCCACCTGACATACATTCCCTTCTACTAACCCAACACTGTAATTATACTAAGTTAGTGTGTTGAGTATAGCGGGGAATTGACATCGGCAAGCTCCTCACCAATCTCTTTTCTGTGACTTTGCAAGTATTTAATTAGTTCTTGCTCATTTTTCCACTGGAAATGTTCTGCTAATTCTGATGATTCTAATAAGAGTGAAATTGCTAGGTCTTTTGGTGTATGAAATTGCTTCCAATCACGTTGATCGCGAAATTTTATAATTTGTTTGGTTAGGCCTTGTATATCTGACATGATCAAATTCTACTCCAATCGCAGAAGTTAGTTGCTTTTTTTTCTCTTCCCACCCCCACCCAACTCCTTCACTACCCCTATCAAAATCAGAGACGGATACTCTCCAGTCAGCCATTGCTTACCATCACTGGCAGCATGTTCCAAAATGGAACTAACTGATTTTATACTTTTTACCATCGCTGGTGGTTGTTTCCAAAATGGAAATAACCACTTCATGCCAAAGCTTCCTTCATTCTACCCCCAAAAAACCCGCCACAATCAGCCCTTCCGCCTTCTTCCGACTCAGGCCACGACTCATGAGGTAAAACAACTGCTCTTCTGGTATAGAGCTGATGCTCGCGGCGTGTGAGCACTTGACGTCATCAGTCAAAATCTCAAGCTCGGGCACTGCTTCGGCTCGGGCAGTGGGAGATAGCAGTAAAATACGCTCGGTGAGAAATGAGTTGGTGTCAGGACACTCAGGATCAATCTGTATTTTGCCCCAAAACGAAAGAAACGCCTTATCACTCACGACGCCATGTAGTTTAGTTTTGGCTATGGTGTGGGGTGCTTGGTGGCGAATGATAATCGAGACTTTTTTGCTCTCGCTACCAGCTGCGCGGAAACTACCCGAAATACTCAGCTCGACCCCAGGTTTGGTGATGGAAAACTCGTACTTGCCTGGCTTGGTTAGTACGACTTCTTGTGAGGTAGTGATGGTTTGTGCGACGGGTATCATTAGCCGATACTGCCTTCCATTTCGTGGTCGATCAGGCGGTTCATCTCGACTGCGTACTCGAGTGGAAGTTTTTTGACCAAGTCGCCGATGAAGCCATGCACAATCATTTTGCGGGCGGCTTCTTCGTTGACACCACGACTCATGAGGTAAAACAGCTGCTCGTCGCCGATCTTGGAGACAGTGGCTTCGTGCTGGACAGCGACGTCGCTGGCAAAAACTTTATCGACTGGGTACGTGTCGGAGCGCGACTCAGGGTCGAGCAACAGTGCATCGCAGATGACAGAGTTCTGGCTATGGTGCGCCTTAGGACCGACCGAGACGAGGCCGCGGTAGCTGGTGCGGCCGCCATTTTTGCTAATAGACTTGGACACAATCGTTGAGCTGGTGTAGGGTGCGAGGTGTATAGCCTTGCTACCCGTATCTTGGTGTTGACCTTCACCCGCGAGCGCCATGCTCAGCGTCTCACCGCGGGCACCTTTGCCCGCCAAAATAAAACTTGGGTACTTCATAGTTACTTTGGAGCCCATATTAAAATCTGTCCAGATCATTTCGCCTTCTTCGGCCACGTGCGCGCGTTTGGTAACTAGGTTGTAGACGTTTTTGTACCAGTTCTGGATGGTGGTGTACTGGCAGCGAGCACCTTTCTTTACAAAAATCTCAACAACGGCAGAATGCAGCGAGCCACTCGAGAAACTTGGGGCAGTGCAGCCTTCCGAATAATGCACTTTTGCCCCTTCATCAACAATAATCAATGTACGCTCAAACTGGCCAGCATTGGGAGAGTTGATGCGAAAATAGGTTTGCAGCGGCATTTGTACATGGACCCCTTTCGGCACATATACAAACGAACCGCCTGACCATACAGCCGAGTTAAGCGCCGCGAAAACATTGTCACCAGCAGGGATCAGTTTGCCAAAGTATTCTTTTACCAAATCGGGGTACTGCGCCACTCCCTCATCCATCGAAAGAAAAACGACCCCATCCTTGGCATAGGCAGCCTTGAGCGAGCCGTAGACAACTTCACTGTCGTACTGGGCTTTGACTCCAGCCAAAACACCACGTTCTGCCTCGGGAATACCGAGTTTATCAAAAGTAGCTTTTACCTCTGCTGGAACATCGTCCCAGGACTTTGACTGTACGTCGGTTGGCTTGAGGTAGTAATGAATATCTGCAAAAGCAATGTTTGATAAATCCGCTCCCCACTTGGGCAGCTGCATATGTTGGTACTGCACTAGGGCTTTTTGCCGAAATTGACGCATCCAATCTGGTTCACTCTTGTGCTCGGCAATCTCGGAGACAACCGACTGAGACAAACCTGGCTTGGAAATATGCGAATAGCCAGCCGTCGAAGATGAGTAGCCGTGCTCGTAGGTAGCATCCTGACTCGGGGTAAAGGCGGTGGTGTGCTTTTGAGCGAAACGGGCCATTAGACAAAACTCCGACTGAGAATTTGGCGAATAAAACCATTTGCCTCACCAGCAAAACCAAAGTCGTACAACTCTACTTCGGATCTCGTAACCCAAACAAACTCTGTATGCTCTGAGCTCAATTGCACTTTTGGTACGTGAGACAACTGAGTTTTCCAACCGACGATAACTGTGTATAGCTGGTTTTGACCGTCAAAGTAGGTGTCAAAAAAAATCGGCTGACTAAACATACTCTTTGCGGTAGAAATACTAGTCTCTTCCAAGATTTCGCGAGAGATATCCTCTTGATGCAAGCCTTGTTTTGTTTCGTTTGAGTCTGGCCACTCACTGTTGCCACCGGGCAAATCCCATTGACCAGCTCGAGTCTTGGCATTGTCTGCTCGCTTGAGTATCAAAATCTGCTTGTCTGCTACAAGCGCGGCCTTCTGCAAAATTTTTACGGTTTCTGTCAGTTGATGCATGTTACTCCTCGAGGGCTGTATAGCCTGATTTTTCCAGCTCATCAACAAGGTCGGCACCGCCAGATTGTTTGATCTTGCCGGCAACCAGCACGTGCACTCTATCTGGCTTGAGGTACTGCAAAATCCGCTGATAATGAGTGATGACAATCACACCAAATTTGAGCTTCTTTTGGAGAACGCTCACACTACCCGCTACTTTTTTGATAGCATCGATATCGAGTCCTGAGTCAGTTTCGTCGAGAATAACGTACTTTGGCTCAAGTACGGCAAGTTGCAAAATTTCTAATTGTTTCTTCTCGCCCCCACTAAAACCTTCATTGAGTCCGCGTTTGAGAAAATCTTGGCTTATCTTGAGAGCATCGGTAATTTTTTGTAAGTGCTTGCGAAACTCGAGTACTGTCTTGAACAATCGTTTTGGCTGCTTCTCGAATCGTGCTTGGTAAGCTTGGCGCAAGAAATTTTGGACCGAGACACCAGGTACTTCGACTGGATACTGGAAAGCCAAAAATAGACCTTTTTGGGCTCGCTCATCGGGAGAAAGTTCAATAATATTTTCACCGTTGAGCATGGCTTTTGAGCCAGATAAAATTGTATAAGCAGGATGGCCAGCGAGCGCATACGCCAAGGTGCTCTTGCCCGAGCCATTGGGACCCATGATGGCATGGAGTTCGCCTGGTTTAACCAAAAGCGAAACACCCTTGAGTATGTGCTTGTTATCTATCGAAACTGCGAGGTTGGTGAGTTGTAATCCGTTTGCCATGCGCAGAGGGGATTATAACAGGATGTGTTTCATCCTCCTTTTTCGGATACACGCTGTCTTCGGTGGTCTTCGACCAATTTGCGAAAAAACTCTGACTTACTCAGGTGTTCGACTTTGGCTGCCTGGGTGATGTAACGATTGAGTTTGGCAGAAATAAGACAATTAAAACGAATGGCTTCTGGCAAATCTTGTGCATCTCGTATACCAAAGCGCAAGACTTGCTCTAGGTTATGTTCATCGTACTCACAAAAAATTGGATCAGCAAGCCCAGTTTCTTCGAGTAAAAATGGCTTTGTTTTTTCTTTATAAAGCAAAACTGTTGGCTTGTCTTGATCAAGTGAAAATTTCACAAAGTGTGCTTGGGTCAGGCTTGGGTGCGTTACTTCAAATAAGCAAATGTGTGAATCTGAAATTGTTTGCAAACTTGTTTTGTAGAACTCATCTTTTTGCGAACTGTTCCAATTGCTCACTGAGTATGGGTCTAGCGTCTCCAAGTAGGTTTCAGTTAGTTGTAGTGAACTCTGGTGGAGAAAACGATAAATTCTGGCACAAACCAACGGATAGAGAATTTTTGCTTTCGGACTAGTAGAAAAGAATAGCGTTGTACTCTCACCCATACTGATTGAATCTTCTCGCTCTTTTGCGCTATCATACAACAGATGCATAAAACTGAGGAAGGTTTCGTCGTTATTGTCACCATGCTTGTCATGGCAGGGCTGTTGGGAATAGGTCTTTCGGTAGCCAACCAAAGCACTCAAGACATAGCTGACTCTGGTAATGAGTCTGAGTCAGTACGTGTTTTCAACGCGGCAGAAGCAGAAGTAGAAAGTGTCCTAGCAAATCCAGACAATTTTACTGCTACGGCAATTCCCCTGACTGGAGCAACTGATGGTCTCAATGGTGCCCTGACTCGCCATAGCGTCACCCCACAAACATCCCTCAAGACATATCTGCCTGCAGGCGGCGTCGCCACCATTGACCTGCCAAGTGGGTATGGCTCTACAGTTACACTCAATTGGGACTCGGCTGCCGCACTGATGATAGCTGTCTACTACGAAGACGCTGGCACAATCAAGGTTCGTTACGAAGGCGTAACCGCCAATGGCGCCACAACCATTGGTGGTTTTGCCGCAGCTAGCGGATCGCCAACTGCAAGCATCCACACTTTTAATCCAACATCCGACGTACGGATGATTCGTATCAAGTCACTGTTGACTGGAACTAATCTTTCGGTACCCAATTCATTCAGTGATCCACAGTATCACTTGGTTCGATCCGAAGCGACAGGAACTGATGGGGTCAGTCGAGCGATCGAAATTGCCAAGATGATAGAAGTGCCACCTGCAATCCTCGACTACGCCGTGTATAGTGGAGAGAGTATTATTAAACCTTAGCGCCTATGCCTGCTGCCCTAGCCATAGATATCGGTACTTACAGTGTCAAGGCCATCGCTGGTGAACCCGGAGATGTTGTGCATGTGCAACGGGTGGCTGAGGTGTTCAATACGACTGGCTTGGCAGTACCAACCGACGACGCTTCGGCTAGTAAGTTAGCACAAATCGTTGATGCACTCTTTTCTGACTACAGTCTGCCACGAGACAGTGTGCATCTTTCACTACCCGAGACAGTTGTCTCCTCCAAGGTTATTAGCATTCCTCGCCTCAATGACTCAGAACTCGCCTCAGCCATTGGCTGGCAGGCAGAACAACACATTCCCATTCCCCCCGAAGAATTGTCGCTTGAATACCAGGTTTTGTATCGTCCTAAAAAAAATGAGCAAGCACTTATGCGAGTACTGTTGGTTGGTGTGCGCAAACAAGTGGTCGAACAATACATCTCAATTTTTACCCAGATTGGTATTGAGCCCGTGCGTGTCGAGACGCAGATGCTCTCGGTACTGCGATCGCTACACTTTACACCCGAAGATCCTACTACACTGGTGGTTCACCTGGGTGCCTCGAGCATGAATCTGCTCATGATGCATGGAGGGGAACTGCAGTTTGTGCTATCACAACTCAATGGTGGACAGCTTTTGACCAAAACACTCGAACAGCGCGTCGGTCTTGATGTCACACAGGCAGAACAATACAAACGAACATATGGTCTGCGACCCGATCAGTTTGAGGGCAAAGTCAGTCAGGCGCTACTGCCAGCTTTGCAGGTTCTATTTGCAGAAGTCAAAAAAGCAATCCAATACTTTGTCAGCCAACACCCACAAGCTACCGTCGAGCGCATCGTACTTTCTGGTGGATCCGCTCTTTTACCTGATCTAGTGCAGTATGTAGCTACTGAGACTGGCACTGAGGTGCTTATTGCTGCCCCGTTTGCCAATGCGTCTGGAGAAATTCCCGAAAAAATTAACCAACCAGGGATGATCGTCTGCATGGGATTGCTCTCACAGATGAAGTAATTACCATGCCAAGCAGTATCAATTTTGTCCGTGAGCGCCAGAGAAAAGTAGCCAAGGTCGAAATCCTCGACCAGAAAATTCTCATGATTACAATCATGGTTTTTGCTGTGTTGTTGGTGCTCTCGACTGCAGCATTTTTCGGTCGCTGGTGGTTGACTCGCCAGGTAGCAGATGTGCAAGCTCAGCAAAAAACACAAGAATCTGCCATTTTGCAACAGCAACCAATCGAAGAATCCTACACCATTTTTGCTCACAAACTGCGGGTACTGCGCGATTTGTTTGGCAATCGCAAGAATAAGCAAAATAGTATTGCTTTTTTTAGCGAGTACTTTGGTTCAGACGTGATCGTCAGCCAACTCTCGTACAATAGCGAAGAGGAAGTACTCACCTTTGTTCTTGACTCCAAAGATATTTTTGTACTTGATACCGTGTTCGCCAAGTTGCAGGCAGACGAATTGCGCTCGCTCTACCCGACACTTCAGTATGGCGGGCTAACTCGCTCGCAAGGTGGACGCTATGGACTCAAGCTTACGGTTACGCTACCCAAGTATGTCTTGGAGAAATCCTCATGAAAGAAAAAAAACAAAACTTCAATCTTCAACTATTTCTGCATATCCGACAACGGTTGGTTATTGCCATTGGCGTCTGCTTGGGAACACTACTAGTTGTGTTCCTATTTGGCGTGCCGCAGCTTCAGCAAGCATTTGAGACACGCGCAAAGTTGCAGAAAGAATCTGCTCGACTTGATAAACTCAAACAAAAGCTGAGCGAACTCGACAGTGTTAGCTATGAACCCGCATTTGGACAAGTAGAGTTTATTTCTGAGACACTTCCTTCCAAAAAACCATTACTCGAGCTGCTTACTAGTCTCTATGCGGTAACACAAAAATCTGGTGTTATTGTTGACGACTTTTCTGTTCGACCGGGGTTAGTTGCCACTACTGCAGCAGAATTAAGCAAAGTAACCAAAAACAAAAATGCTGGCTACGATACGATTGACCTTACACTAACAATCACGGGATCTTTTGACCAAATTCAGGACTTTATTCTTTTAACCGAGACAGTGACGCCGTTTACAACGATTAGTTCTTTTTCGCTCAATGCCACATTTGGTGAAAGTACCAGCCAGAAAGAGCGAAATGTCTTTACAGCTGATTTGGCAACCAGCACTTTTTTCTTTACGCAGCCAATCTCTGTTTCACTCGAACAACCCTTGCCAAAATTGGCTGAACAAGATTACATTGTCTTATCTGAGCTTTCTGAGTACGAGAGAATCAATCTGCCAGAACAATCTACCGTATTTGGTGGTGGTTCAATCGATTTCTTCCAGGTGGAAGGTTTTAAGTTTCCAAGCAATTAAGCTTGCTGTGTTTCTGTTTCGGCAGGATCTGCTACCACGACGTGGGCACGAATCCCTTCTTTGACGGCGCGAATACGGCTAATGTTGCGAATCGATTGAATAACAGAGCCACCTTTGCCGATAACTCGACCCATGTCCTCTGGGTGAACGTGAATGACATATTGAGTAGTATCACCCATTTCGCGCTCAGTAATACTGACTTCTTCGGGATGTTCGACCAAGTGAATGAGGATAAATTCAAGTAGGTTTTTCATTCTTTGGCAGCTGCTTGTTTTGCAATCGCTTTCTTGGAAAGACGAGGCTTTTTTGGAGGAAATGGAGTCTTGCTGGCTGCGCGTTTGGCGAGCGATGCTACTGTGTCGGTAGGTTGGGCTCCTTTGGTTATCCAAAGCTTGTACTCCTTGAGATCGAGTTCCAAAATTTTTGGAGTTTGAGTCGGAGCATAATGACCGAGCAAAGCAGTGTATTGACCATCGCGCTTACTTTTTGCTTCATTCACCACGATGCGATAATGTGGTTGATTGCGCTTGCCAAAACGAGCTAATTTTATTTTTAACATAGTGTTATTCCCACGAGGACAGGATTATACCCTCCAAGTTGGCTATTCTCAAGTCTTGTACTGAACAAGCGCTTTTTCTGCCGCGTCTTGCTGGGCTTGCTGTTTACTTTTACCAATGCCAGTTGCAACATCTTTTTTGCCTATACGAACTATGATAGTAAATTCTTTATCGTGATCTGGTCCGCGCTCATCGGTTACTTTATATGTTGGTGCAGAGAAACCCTTTGCCTGCACTATCTCTTGCAATTCGCTTTTGGCATCTTTATAGGTACCTTCCTTGAGAATGCGATCCAGCTCAACAAATAAGTGCTCGGCCAAAAACGTTTTGACTGCCTTGAAACCTGCATCAAGATAGAGTGCTCCCACAATGGCTTCGAATGTATCTGCTAATAAGCCATCATTATCTCTGCCACCAGACTCTGCTTCACCTGCACTCATAGTTATGGCCTCGCCAAGATTGAGCTTTCTAGCAACCTGCGCAAGAGTAGTAGTCTTGACTAATGAGCTGCGATAAGTCGTGAGGACGCCTTCCGATTCGGTTGTAAATTGTTTGTAGAGAAAGTTGGTCGTGGCAAGTTCAAGCACAGCATCTCCAAGAAACTCGAGTCGTTCGTTAGATTCATGGCGTTCGAAACTAGAATTGCCAGACAATGCGCTGCGATGACGCAAGGCTTTTTCAAGTAATTCTGGCGAAATTGGGAGTTTAAGCATGGTGATTTAGCCGAGTTCTGTTTCTTCCGCAACCATCTGGGCGAGCGCGCCAACGTCTTCTATACCTTCACTTAGAACAGTTTCAAGCTGTAGGTTGATGCCAAGTTTCTTGTTGAGAGTTCTAATAACTTTTTCAAGTTCAAGCTCGCTCATGCCAAGATCGTCCTCAAACAGTGCTTCGGCCACAACTTCTTCGATGTCATTGCCAGTTATTTCGGCAATGGTGTTACTTACTTGAGCTAAGATTGCGGCGGCTGCGGTCATACGTTTTGTGCTCTCTCGTTATGGTAATAATAATTTGGCGAGCACTCCATTCATAAATTTTGGCGAGCTATCTCCGCCATAGGCTTTGGCGAGCTCGATCGCCTCGTCAACCAAAACTTTCTTTGGAGTGGATTCGTGTTTTGATTCAAACATAATTAGTCGCATGATTGCAAGATCAATTTTGGCAATCTGCGCCAAAGGTCGCTCTGGAGCAGCCGATTGGATGAGTGCATCAAGCTCTGGCAGCTTTTTCAATATCGACAACACTTTGCTCGCATTTTCTGGATGTTCGATACGATCTAGGGTAAAATCAGAAAAAGTGCACGCAAACAGATCTTGCAGAAGATCTCTGCGCTCTTGATGTCTCCGGTCCATATGATTTACCCTTTGTGCTGTGTTTGGCGACGAGCTTTTGTTTTGACAGCTCCCACTGGTTTTGCAGCTTTGTTTACTGCCGCTGCAGTAGTCTGCATAGCGCTTGTTTTGGCTGCGGCAATTTTTTTGGGTTCTGTAGTTGCTGGCTTTTCTGAGCTCAACCCGACACTACGCAAAATACTGGCAACAAGACCTCGCTTATAAGGAGGAATGCTGGCTGTCTTGATATCTTTGGTAATGTTTGGTTTGTTACCCGCTCGGCGTTTGCCGCGTTCAACTCTGGTTATTTTATTTTTTGGTAATGCACCCATGATTGCCTTTCACTAAGCACTCGATTGTACCGCCTGGTATGAAAACTGGCAAGCTCTATCTAGCGCTAGTTTGTTGCAGTCAGTTTTGGAAGTGTAGCAAAAAATAATTTTGATCGCCAGCTATCCGGCAAGCGCTCTTCAATCGCTCTTGCTTGACCAAGCAACTCGAGGTTGGTCCAGGATGCGAATCGCAAAAAACTAAAGCCGTGTTGCGTCGTGCCAAATAAATTGCCTGCTCCGCGATTGTCAAGATCAAGCTCTGCCAGTTTATGTCCATCGGTTGTGGCGACGAATTGCTTGAGGCGCTTACTAGTAATTGGCGAGTTTGAATCATTGAAAACATAGCAGTACCCCTGCTGCCCTGCTCTACCAACTCGACCACGTAGTTGATGTAGACTTGCCAAACCGTACTGTCCAGCTGACTCAATCACCAGTGTACTAGCCTGGGGCAAGTCGATGCCTACTTCAATAATTGGTGTACAAACCAACATAGTAACTTTTTGACGACGGAGTGCTTCGAGCACTTCATTTTGTTCTTTTGGTGATTGCTTGCCGTGCAAAAGAGCGACTGGATACTTAAGCTTGAATCGCTGACGCAACTCTATAAAACGCGCTTTGGCTGCGGCAATCTTGGCAAGTCCTGGATCTTTGGACTGCTCAATAAATGGGCAGACGAGCAGGACAAGATAGTGCGGATTTTCTGCAATCTGATGCTCAATCCAGTCATACAGCTTAGCTCGTTTTGCCTCCGGGAGAATCCAGGTTTTGGTCGGGATTCTGTTGCTCGGTAACTCAATAATCTGCGAGTGATCGAGGTAGGCAAAGAGTGCAAGACTAAGTGATCTAGGGATAGGTGTGGCGGTCATAGTTAGACGGTGCGCGATAATACCTGCCTCACCCAAGCGTTGTTTAACCCCAAAGCGATGTTGCTCGTCGTAGATGAGGAGGGCTGGATTGATGGCTTCCAAACGAGAAAATAATGCATGAGTGCCAACAAATACTTGTGGTTTTTGGAGTAAGTTAGAGTTTTTTTGTGCCCCTGTTATGAGTGTAATGGGAATATCTGGAAATAACGCTTGCAGTGTTTTGGTGTGTTGCTCTGCCAAAACGCGAGTGGGAGCGATTAGGCAAGTGTTTCTTTTTTGTAGCACTACTTGTCGGGCTGCAATGCCAGCCACGACTGTTTTGCCCGAGCCAACATCACCAGTGAGCAGTCTGTTCATTGGCTGGGTACGACCAAGATCATGGAGTATCTCTTTGCTCGCTTTTTGTTGTGACTTAGTAAGCTCAAAGGGAATACTCTTGGGAATTATGGGCTTTGTAACTATGATCACAGACGCATCATGCCGCTTGGCCCATGATTTTTTATTTTCCTTTGCTTGACGAATCAAGACGAGTAGTTCTTCGACAGTTAATCGCTCTCGAGCTGCCACAACAGCATTTGTTTCTGAAGGAAAATGAAGTTCCTTGAGCGCTCGATTGAGTGGTGGGAGTGTCTCAGTGGCAAAAATCATATCGTCGTCACCAGACTTGTCTGTGTCGAGATGGTCGATGATATGTTTGCAAATTCTTCGCACTCTACCCTGCTGAATACCGAGCGTACTGGTATACATTGGCACGAGACGATTGGTGTGAATGGTGTCTTCAGATACTTTTTCGAACGCAGGATGAACCATGCCGCCACGATCACTAATGGTGCCACTAAAGAAATACTCTTGGTCTTTTATCAGGCTTTGCAAGCTGTGTTTGGCATTGAACCAGAGTAAGTCAAGTTTGCCCGTTTTGTCTACAATCGTTGCCCTCAGAATAGATTTCCCGCCTCGATAGTACTTGCTCGTTTGTAGAACTTTGGCTCGAATAGTGTAAGACTGTCCTGCTACTGCGGCAGCAATGGTCGTTTGCTTTGAGAGATCATTGTAGCGGGTGGGAAGTTGGAGCAAGAGATCTCGCACAAACAACACTTCACTTTTGGCAAACTGAGCCTGCAGCTTCGGCCCGATGCCTTTGACAGCCCGAAGCGGAGTATCAAGGCTATACATAGTTACAAGAGTAGCAAACCACCAGCAAATGTGCTGAGTAGCATGCCAATGATTGCCAGGATTACAAATGTATTGACAATACGTTGACGAGTTTTCTTAGTCATGTTGGAGCTTGAAGTACTTTCGCTTACCGATACGAACAGCCTCAATCTTTGTCGTATCGAGTACTTGTTCAGGATTAATCACTTTTTCTTCGTCTGGGGCATACATAGCCATACCCCCTTGGGTGATGAGGCGGCGTAAGTTGCTCTTACTTTCTTGTGAGAGGCAGGCTACAGCGAGTTCAAGTGCGGTGAGGCTGTCTGCAACTGTAATGCTTGGGGCAGAGCCAGGCACAGACTTGCGTTGCACAGTAGTACTAAAGTGAGCTGCTGCTTGATTCGCTAGATCTGTCGAGTGGTATTGACGAACAATTGTCTTGGCTAGCTGCTGCTTGAACTCCATCGGATTATCCCCCGCTTGCATAGCTTGTTCTATTTGGGAAATTTCCTCAAGTGGTGTATCAGTCAGCAGTGTGAAGTACTGGATGATTTGTTCGTCAGCTATGCGCATAAGTTTACCGTACATTTCGTTTGGTTTCTCGGTCAACGCTACAAAGTTATCGTACGACTTGCTCATCTTGCGCCCGTCGGTACCATCGATGATTGGTGTGGTGAGAACCCATTTCTCTCGATTACTGTAGGCTTTCTGTAGGGTGCGGCCCATCAGCATGTTAAAAAGTTGATCAGAACCACCGATCTCGAGATCAACATCCATAGCAACGCTGTCATAGCCTTGTAGTAAGGGATAGATAATTTCATGACCAAAAATTGGTAGTTCTTTTTTGATTCGCTCTTGAAACATGTCTCGCTCTGTCAGCTGCTGAATCGTAGTTTTGGCCAATAACTTAACAATATCTTGGTAAGTCAGTTTATCGAGCCAGTCTCCATTGTAGCGAATTGCGATTTTGTCAAAGTCGAGAATACTGCTAGCCTGGGATTTCCAGTTTTTGAAATTTTCTTGGATTGCAACATCGGTGAGTTCTGGGCGAGTGCTATCTCTGCCCGTTGGGTCGCCGATACGGACCGTACCATTGCCGATGAGCAAAATAACCTCATGACCTGCTGTGGCAAATTGCTGGAGTTTTCGCAACACGACTGAGTGACCAAGTGTCAGCACACTGCCAGTTGGGTCAATACCAAGGTAAACACGAATTTTTTTTTGCTCCATGAGCTTGAGCAAGCCAACTGCATCGGGGACAATTTGTTCTATACCTCTAGTTAGTAGTTTGGGAAGTTGTGTGGTCACAGCCCTATTGTAACGTATCTTCTGGGGCTTCAACCATTTTTTTTCTTTGTGATAGGAGGAACACTCCGCTTGAGAGCGATAGCAGACCAAAGAAAATCAGGACTAACGTTTGACTGGCTGAACCAGAATTTGGAAGTGTATCGGCTCCTTGTGCGCCAGCAATAGCCTCTCCAGTACAAGTACAGCTGGTGGTAGTACTACAGCTTGGATTACGACACTTACCAGAGGAGCAGCTCAGTCCCGCATTGCAGTCTGCGTTGGTTGTGCAAGTCCCATCACATGCTTGGGTGGTTGAACTTGAGCCGCTCGAGAATGAGTATGTACCACCAACATTGGCGGCGCACTGAGCTGTTGAAGTCAGCAAATTAGTACCAGTAGTGGTGATAAGATTCGAGTCATCTGAGCTTGACTCTAGACAACGAAATGCAAGAGTTGGCGAGCCAGTGGCGCCCGAGATAGGTTTGACAGTCAGTGTAGCCAACGTGCCCGAGCCAGTTACTCCTGTTGTATCACCAATTGGTAGTGTGCCAGAGATGACTATCTCTCCTGCTGTAGTCGTGTCTGTCGTGACATTTGGAAAGAAACTTCCGTTTGCAACTGTGATCGTGAGTTTTGTTGCGTCGTAGGTGATGACGGCGCTAACTGATTTGAGAGAGTTAGTTTCGGCATCGACAGTAACTGCAACATTGGTTCCTGTGGTTTTAATCTCGCCAGAAGTTGGCGTTACACCAAGATGTGGTGCTGCTTGAACCGCCGAGACGGTGAACAAGCTGAGCGAAAAAAAGAGTAGTGCTGCGCTACAGTAATGAAGTGTTTTGATCATCTTATTTGTACCATAAGATCTTTGGTTTGCTCGAGTACATTCTGTCCTTGGTTGCCTGCGACAAGTGTGGCCGCAGTTGTAAATCCAAGTGTTGTCTCGCCCGCAACTCGTGGAGTAAATGAGATTAAACCTAAGACAATATTAGTGTCACTACTCACTACTTCCTCTGGTTCACGAACTAAGGCAAGGGTAATTATGCCTTCCTCTTGCCGCACAGATTGATGTACGACTGATGAAAATGCATGACTTGGTTCTAGTCTGAGATTTGCGAGTGCTGTTGGATCAAAACGAATTTGTAGTTCTACACCGTCAATTACTTCTCCCGCCAGGGAAGACTGCAACACAATGTTTACTTTTGCGCTTTGGCCAACAGATACCTCATAGGGAATAAGCGAGCCTGCTTGGGCTGGTAAAAGAGCAAGTGTTGCGAATGGCGAAGCTTGTGGATCATTGATACTCGGCAAATCAGAAATTTGTTTGAGAGTAATTGGCTGTGCTTGACTACCTTGCTTATTATTTGGAAAAAGTGAAAACATCCACATACCACCAGATACTAGCAAGAGTAAGATGATAATAATTCCTTTTATTTTGACAGCGGTGGGCAGTGGCATAAGTTAATTTCTTTTATTGATCATACGCGATACTCAGTGTCTCGAGCAAGAGATCCATATCTAGATTAGTGACAGAACCATCACTATTGCAATCAGCTCGGGCAACACAAGCAGCATCTTTTCGTTTGCCAAGACAACTGAGCATAAATGAGTAGTCGGTAACACGGACAATACCATCTTGCTTATCTCTATTTGTACCTGATATTGGAAGATCTCCACAAGAAAGCGGTCTGGCTGCAAACTCAAGTTGATGTTCCTCCTGTGCCGTGATCGCTATACCTTCTATCAAGCCACAGCGGTCAGTGGCTGTTTGGTTATTTTTACAAAAACGAATCTGCTGATGCAGTGGTCCTTTTATCAAAATATTGTAGGTACCTGTGGGGATTTCTTCGTTCTTCCAAGCAGTATCCAAACTAAATATACCGACTTTTGGGTCGGAGGTCGCCACCTGTTTGAACGAGGCTGTCATTTTGGTTGGCGTGGTTATTTCTCCTGTCTTGATATTTTGTAGCGAAACAGCAACACGTTGACTCTTGGCTGCCTGTTGAAGAAACTGCCCATTGCCTTCTGCAGGAGTACCCGCAAATGAGAAATTCATTTGGACATCTGTAGTTGGTGTAGTAGTCTCGCCAATAACTGTAAAATTATACGGCTCTACGCTCGACGAGGTTAGCACATTTGTCTGATAACCAACTGCTGCGACCTGCGAGTTCAGGCCAAGTTTTATTTTGGAATCACCGGCAGTATTTTTTACTTTGAAACCAATGACGGCAATCTTGCTATCACTAATACCAGAGATTTCTGGATTTTTGCCGACAGCAATGCGGACAATACCTGCCTCTTGGTTTAGGTGTTCCATCAAGACAATTGAGAACGGTTTAGTAGAGCGATCAAGCTTGGTATACTCGAGAACATTAGGGTCAAATTCGAGCGTGAAATCGGCGGCAGTCACTTGCAAACTACTGGGTTGTTTCTCTACTATGAGCGCAAATTCCGCGCCCTGCTTGAGCGTACTGGCAGATTCACTTTTCAATGTAAAAACAATAGACTCTTCACTTGCCTGCTGTCTTGGGTCTTGACTCGTTTTGATTAAGGTCATGAGAGTAATTAGCCCGGTAAAAACAATGGCGAAAACGAGCAAGCTCTGGGCATTTTTGGCAAATTGTTGTGTGAGTGTGTTCATTGGCTTGTTGTCCCAAAGTAACTTGCAAATTTCTCCAAATCTTGCAAGTCAATCATACAGTTGGAGCCAGCCAGGTTGAAGCTACAATCTTCGGTACCAATTTTTGCAAAAACCGCATTGTAATCAAACACATTTACTGTCTTGTTGTTATCAAAGTCTCCGGGCAGTTCCGAACCTGGATTCGGTGTTGGCGTAGGAGCGATTCCTTCTTCGCAACCACTGGCAGAAATGCCCAAGGCATGACAGACACTAACTGGCTGATCCCAGGTTATGTCGAGTAAATCGGGCCTGCTGCCTGTCTTGTTGGTGTAGCTCCAACAGTAACCTTCATTACAAAGAGTGCTCTTGTTGTTTAGGTTATTCGTCCAACCGACAGTGGGTCCGTTGCTGCCAAACAGCGTTGCGCCAGAACTATGTGGTGATATTGTGAAAATGCTCGACATGTCAAATGGCCTGCCCTTGCTCGCGCTATCCTGGTTATGCCAACGCAGCTCTTCATAGTTGAAAACCCAACACCACTTGCCATTACAAAAGTACTCACGACTATTTACCTTATCGGTCCAGGCAGCTGTAATGCCTGATCCAGAAAATAGTGTCGTGCCATCGGCGGCTGGGACAGTGAAGTTCCAGTACTCTTGCTGTGATAAATCAATGCCATTTACATCCTTGTTTATCCACGAACCATTGGCCCAGAGCCAGAGGTATTTCTGATTTGTTAGTGAAATGAAATTATTTTTGTACTCTTCCCAGCCAGCATTTGGACCACCATTTGACCAAAGAAATAAATCGTTCGAGCCTGACTCTGAACCAAAACTAGTTTTGAGATTTTTGGCACTGCCGTCGTTAGCTAGTTTGTTGTTTGAGAAATTGAGCTGCCAACACCAGATACCATTGCAAATGCTGCCAATATTTTGTTGTATATCTGTCCAAGCTGCAGTTGGTCCGATTCGGTTTTGGCCTGCATTTCTACTCCACGGCAGCGTGCCATCACTTGCCGCAATGATCTCCGGGGTTGGAGTCGGAGTTGGAGTTGGCGTCGGAGTTAGCGTGCCTTCGGCCAATTTTGTCACAATTTTTTTTGCTAGAATCGAGCTAACGACATTGAAAGAGCCTTCTTTGCTCAGTTGCCAATTTCCAACCGCACTTTCTACAAATTCTTTGTCGAACGCCTTTACCATACCATTTTGCTCAGAATTGCTCACACCTTCCGCATTGACCAAACCAAAGTCGAAGTAAAAATTGTTTGCAAGGGTGGACGCTTGATTCGACTCCGAGGCGGGAGTGAGAGTTTCGATAAGCGCTCCACTTGGGGTAAAAAATTCGACTTTGGTGATGGCTACCTCCCGATCGGTGGCGGGAGTAGTATTTGGATTCCAGTAGTCATTTAAAAATACATATGAAAGCTTAGAGACCATGAAGTCTCCCTCCGATTGGTTAGGCTGTATCACCAGCTTTCCGGCTGAGATTTGTGTGTCTATTGCCTGCGTTGTAGCAGTAGGACAAAAATAACTGCCACAGTTACCTGGTTGGATTTTGTCACTGTAAAGATTTGGAGTCCCACAACCATTGCCGCCTTGGGTACAACTACCATAGTCCTGAGCACCATCATAGTTTGTGCCGTTATTGATATATAAAGCTAGTTTTGGCCAGGAAGAACCATCTGCTTGGTTGAGACCAGACTGTGATACAAAGTGGGTACGAACAGTAATGAGTGTGTTTGCTTGATCACTGTTGGCAAATGGTGCGCTTGCTTGCGCTTGGACGGCAAGAACGTTCAAACCCAGAAGTGTTGCGCTAACAAGACTAATTGTTAGTAAGGCGAGAACTACCGTCTTTACCATATCGTACTACTATAAGGTCATTTATAGGGGAAATGCAATGGCTGATTGACAAAAAAATAACCGTTGCAACTTCCTTGACCTGAGCTATAATTAGTCTCGTTATGCTACACAAGCGTGCCTTTATTACTCTTTATTGGTTTATTGCCAAATAAACATGGTGAGGGAGCGCACGTATTCATAACAAACAATAGTAAAAATAAAAAAACACTGCACACAAGCTCCCAAACCGGAGCTTTTTTTGTGTGCGGAAAGGGAAAAATGTCAAAGTTGAAAGAGTCAGGAGTTTCTGTTGCAGACATACGAGCGGCTCAAGATGCTGGTGTTACACTGAATGAAATTAGGCAACTTGTAGCTGATGAAGGAACTGACGCGCTAGGTCTGGCTGCAGCGATTTTGGAGTTTGGTCGTCAATCTCGTCAAGCTTCAGCTGCATCTCCTGAGCAAGAAGAAAAAGAGCCTGATCTTATCTTTGGCGCATAGCTTGCTACAATAGACGCGTGACCCTACCGCCACGCCTGCAACACTACTCGCTAGTTTTCTCTGGTCGCTTGCGGTACCATTGGTACCGCATGCGGAGAAAATGGTCTCGAAGAAGTCGTCTGACTCCCCCAACTAATTTGCGTGGGAAATTGCTGTGGTACAAAATACTTCGTTTTGGCGCATTGGCTGGCATGGTGGCGACAGTACTCGGGATTTTGCTCTTTTTTATTCTCTTTGCCTGGTTTTCGCGCAGTTTACCCAAACCTGGTGAAGTAATTCGTCGCTCTGGCTTTAGCACCAAAATTCTCGATCGCAACGGCGTGTTGTTGTTTGATTTGTTTGACCAAGAACGCCGCACACCGGTGACTATTTCAGAATTGCCCCAAGATTTACTCAACGCCACAGTCGCGACCGAAGATAAGGATTTTTATAAACACGGTGGGTTCGACATGCTCACCATCCTGCGTATTCCCTACAACATGATTGCTCGCCAGCGAGTTGTCGGTGGCTCTACACTAACCCAGCAGTTAGTCAAAAACGCACTTCTTACCAATGAGCGGACATTAACGCGCAAGTTTAAAGAATTTGTCTTGTCACTTCAGCTCGAGCGAACCTTTACCAAAGATGAGATTCTCGAGATGTACCTCAACGAGGCGCCATATGGCGGAACTGCTTGGGGTGTTGGCACAGCAGCCGAGGTGTACTTCAATAAACCTGCCAAGGACCTCACGCTGGTAGAGTCGGCTATTTTGGCTGGTTTGCCACAGCGGCCTTCGGCATACTCGCCGTACACGGGCAAGTCAGACGAGGACGGCACGCCGTTGTGGAAAGTTCGAGCAAAAGGCGTACTACGGCGAATGCAAGAAGATGACTACATTACAGATCTGGCCTACGAAAATGCTTTGGCAGAACTCGATACTGTCGAGTTTTCACGCTCACAACTGTCTATTAAGGCGCCGCACTTTGTCTTTTATATTCGTGATATTCTCGAGGAGCTATACGGCGAAGATGTGGTGGCAAGTTCTGGTTTTAAGGTAACAACATCACTCGATTTGGCGCTACACGAGAAAGCCCAGGAAATAGTGTTTGAAGAAATCGACAAAGTAGAGGACCTCAATATCACTAATGGTGCAGTCATGGTGATGGACCCAAGAACTGGTGAAATCCTCAGCATGGTGGGGAGCAAAAATTTTGAGAGCAAAGATATTGACGGGCAGTACAACGTAGCGGTCGATGGTCTCAGGCAACCAGGGTCGTCGATCAAGCCAGTGACGTATCTAACACTCTTGCAGCAAGGATATAACCCCGCCTCTATTTTGATCGACACGCCAACGGTGTTTACACCAAATGAATCTGCCGATGCCTACGAACCCAAAAACTACGATGGCAAGTTCCATGGCCCAGTCTCGGTTCGCAATAGTCTTGGTAGTTCACTCAATGTCCCTGCGGTTAAGGCACTAGCAATAGTTGGTATCGACTCATTTTTGCAACAAGCGTATGACATGGGTTTTGTCACGCTCGAACCGACAGCAGCCAACAAAAAACGCTTTGGTTTGGCAGTAACGCTTGGTGGTGCCGAAGTACACCTAATAGACACGGTCACTGCATATAGTGCTTTTGCGACAGGTGGCAAAAAAGTCGATCCAGTCGGTATTCTCAAAATTGAAGACAAAAGTGGTCGCACAGTGTTTGAACACAAGCAGGTCGAAGGACAACGCTTATTTTCTGAGGCAGCAGCCTTTCTCATCAATCATATTTTGTCTGATAATACTGCCCGCACCATTGCTTTTGGCACACGTTCGCTACTCAATGTTAGTCCCCAGGTAGCAGTCAAAACAGGAACAACCAACGACCAGCGTGATAACTGGGCAATCGGTTGGTCACAAGAAGTTATTGTTGGTGCTTGGGTGGGAAATAACGATAACTCTGCCATGAAAACTGTTGCTTCTGGTGTGTCGGGTGCAACACCAATCTGGCGACGTATTATGCTTCTGGCGCTCGACAGTGGTTACGGTGCGCCAGAGTGGGAGGTACCAGAAGATGTAGATCAGGTACTAGTTGATGCTGTGTCTGGGTATCCAGAGCATGACGGCTTCCCGAGCAAAAGCGACTTTGCCATCAAAGGTACGTTGCCGAGTTTGCCGGATCCAATTCATACCAAGATCAAACTTTGTCGAGGTGAAGACAAACTAGCTCCCGATGCTCGCATTGCCTCGGGCGATTATGATGAGCGAGAGGCGATTGTTTTGCAAGAAAACGACCCAGTTTCTCTCGATGGTGTCAATCGCTGGCAAGCAGGGATTCTGGCTTGGATCGCTGGCCAAGAAGACTCGAGATACAAAATCCCTACTGAGTACTGTGGCGACCAAAGTGAGATTTTTCTCAACCTTAGCCAACCGGAAAACGAAAAATCATACGATACTGAAGATATCGAAGTAAAAATTGAGTCTGATTCTGGTGATGGCATCGAGAAAATCGAACTAATCGTCAATGATTCGGTTCGAGAGACAATCAATAACCGCAATTACTCTGGCAAAATCAAGCTGTCCAAAGGACGTTACGAAATTTGGGCTAAGGTCTACTCTCGTTCTGGTAAGACAAAAGAAAGTGGTCGCAAAAAAATTGGTACAGGTGGTGAGAGCTGGAAGGCACCTGATCCAACCCCAACACCGACACCAACTCCTTCTCCCACACCTACGCCTTCACTTGTCCCAACTCCTTCTGCTTCGGTTTCTGCAACACAATAAGTAGCAACAACACCATGCTGAGTCTGCCACTTTCGAGTGTGTACAGATAATGATCAAGACTAAGCAGCGGCACGACAAGACAACTGAAAATAATCAGTGTATCTAGCGAATAGCGTTGTCGCCGTAGCCAAACAAATATCCCGAGTACCCCAAACACACCGACAAGACCAGTTTCTGCCAAAACCAATAATGGCACGTTGTGAGCCGGTTGAATAAAACGCTCTAATGCTCGAAAAGAGTTGTTGGTCGCTAGGTTGCTCGTAAATGAGTTTAAACCAACACCAAAGAGCGGTTGCTGCCAAAACTGTCCGATAGCAACTTGGTTCAAAACTGCTCGTCGAACAATGCTTGGGTTGGTGCTGACTGCTGTCAGCTGCGATATCGTCAACGGCACAATCAAGATCAGTGACCACAATCCCGATAACAGCAGTTTTTTTTGCACTTGATCAAGTCTTTCTTTACCGAATACAAAGCCAAGCACAAACCCTCCAGCAAGCAATGCAGATATAGAAGTTGTCAAAATGAGTGCTGCAAAAGTTAGTGCAAAAACAATTTGAGTGAGCCAATGGGGAACATTTTGTCGTCGTTGCCAGAAAACAATTGCACCAATAACCAGTATTCCAGCAAGGACATTTGGGTGCGACGTCGTCCCACTCGGCAAAATAAATTCTCTCCCTATGATCGTTTGAGTAGCAATACCTGCAAAATTGAACAGATTTGTCTCGCCCAAAAACCAGTAGCCAAAGAGTGATTTTTGCAAAACAAACTGCCAGATTGCAACACCAGATTGAAACACCAACATGGTCGTTACGCCCCAAATGATTTGCTTGCTTTCTAATAGTTTTTCTGGCAACTGTCGCACGCTCCAAGCTACAGCGGCCACAAGTATCAGCTCTGCCAAAAACCAGTTATGCCAAACACTTACTGCAAGCAGTAGCAACCAGCATACTAGCCAGCGCTTTTTATACACCATTGCAGTAAACACAACGAAAATTGCTGCGACTACAGCACTCAGATACAGCTTAGGGATAAGGTAATCGATCCTGATACCACTCACATAGGCATTTGGTTCGTACAGTACCAAAAATAAATTGCTCGGGATAAGAAAGATAAGCAGGCTAAGCCAACTCACCAACCAGCGATCCGCTCCAGTGCTGCTCCACTGCTGCCACCAATTGTTTGCGAATTGGTGCGACTTGGTCGCTAGTGAGGTTTTCTTTTGGATCATGGTAGTAGCAGGTGAAAGTATAATTGTCATTATAGACGGTGCTCAATTCGAGCCTGGTGATACGTTTGTCTAGCTTCTGCAGCTCAGTCATGAGTGCACCCACAGCTGTTTTTTTTGGCAAACCAAAAGTGAGGTCTTCGCGAATCGTGGCTGTTTTGGCCTGAGGTTCATAAACCGGATGAGACTTGGCGTGCTCTACAAGTGATTGAACTTGTACTTGGATTGCTGTTATCCCCGCTTGCTGTGTGATGGTACCTACGACTTGGTTTTTGTGCCCGAGTACCAGAATTGCCTGATTACTCCCTGCTGTTGTTTCGATTGAAAACTGTTTAATATGCAATTTTGTTAGCAATGCCTCGAGGACACCGCGGACAGTTCTATATGAGTCAGACGAAACAATGCCGAGTGTCAAAACCTGATCTGGCAGTGATGGGCCACTTGGATGATACACATTGGCAATTTCAAAAACGCTCAGGGGTTGGCGCATTGGGTTGGCGGTTAGCACTGCAACTAGCGAAGGAACAAGTGAGCGGCGCAAGTAAACTTTGTCTTCAGTCAGTGGATTGGCAAGCCTAAGGTGCTCGTTGATTGCAAATCCAGAGTCTGTAGCTTCTGCCTCACTCACCATCGAGTAAGTATAGACTTCTTGCCAGCCAATGGTGGCTAAGAATTCTTTCAGTGATTGCTCAAGAATAAAATTAGTGTCTGCCGGTCGATTAATTGGAATGGGTGTTGCCATCAACATACTCGGAATGTTGTGATAACCATAAAGCCTGGCGACTTCCTCAACAATATCGGCTGGTATCCTGAGATCAGGACGGAAGCTCGCAGGGGTCACAACAAGTGAGTCACTTTTTATCTCGACTACACACCCAAGTCGCTCGAGCATTTTTTTGGCTTCTTTGAGTGGAATTTCGATACCGAGATACCGTAGTAGCTCGGTGCTTGTCGTAATCACTTTGTCAGGCTTGACTAAGCTAGGAAAGTGGTCATACACCTCACTTGCTACTCTTGCATCACAAACTTCCTGGTAGAGCTTGACGCCAAGTTGTAACACGTCGGTTGCCAGATTTGGATCGATGTTTTTTTCTAACAATTGGGCAGCAGTCGTGCGAATAGCATGCGACATACTAGCAAAACGAACTTTTTTGGCATCAATAGACTCCATGAGAAGAAGAATATTCTTGGTGCTACTGTCGACTGAAGTATTTGCGGTTCCCTTGATTGACGGCAGGTCGATAATTGTCCCTGATCCATCTTTAAACACGACTTCCCCTCCCACCGTCCTATATGTTTCGCCATCTAAGGTGGTGAATGATTCGCCAGCAGTAGCTTCAGTGATTATAATTTTATTGCCCGTTGCTACTAACTTGTCGTAATCAAAAGCATGACACGGATGCCCGAGTTCGTGTGTAATGTAGTTGGTGATATCTATGGCTGCATCGTGTACATTCATCTCGATAGCTTCGAGACGCCGCGCCATCCAAGCTGGTGTTTGAGCACGTTTGATGTCGGAGAGCACAATACATAGTGTGCGTTTATTCAACTGGTTATTTTCGGTAATACTTGGGAGCTCAAGTTTTTTACTGGGTTTTGGTACAACTGGAACAGTCAGCGGTCGCAACTTTGCAGGTACTCCAAACTGCGGCAAGATAGCGGCAGCTTCTCTGGCTATGCCACGAACCGACATGGCATCAGATCGGTTGGTTGTGACTTCAATGTCGTAGATAGAGTCGCCAGCTCGCTCATAAATTTGCTCTACAGATGGTCCGCAGAGTGAAAGATACTCTTGTAGTTTTTTTGGTTTGATAGCCACATCGAGATGTTCCAGCAACCAAGAGTGTGGGATTAAAATATTCATACTAAAATTGCTCCAAAAATTGCAAATCACCGCTATACAACAAGCGAATATCATCTATCGCCAATCCCTCCTTGAGGGTGTATGTTCTCTCTATCCCCCAACCAAAGGCAAAACCTGTGTAGACATCGGGATTGAGACCTCCTGCCTTGAGAACATTGGGGTGTACCATGCCACAGCCACCAACTTCGTGCCAACCAGATTTGCAGAAGCGACAACCCTTGCCTGCACAGAGATGACAGCTAAAGTCGACCTCAAACGATGGCTCGGTAAACTGAAAGTGAAACGGCCTAATTCGACTCTTGGTACCAGGTCCATAGAACTGTTCGGCGAAGTAGTCGAGCGTGCCCTTGAGGTGTTGAATGGTAATGCCTTTATCTACCACCAAACCTTCAAACTGATGAAACATCTGGGTGTGTGTCACATCTTGTTGGCGACGATAACAGCGGGCAATGTTGATCATCCGAATAGGTGGCTTGCCCAAACGTTCCATCTCACGTACCTGTCCGTTTGAGGTGTGGGTTGTGAGAACCATTTGCCCTTTTTTCTTGTCTGGTTTGTGATCGACAAAAAACGTCTCCCACTCATCACGCGCCGGGTGATCCGGAGGCATATTGAGACTCTCAAAAACGTACCAATCCCAATCAACCTCTGGATAGCGGACGCGAGTAAAGCCAATCGAAGTAAAAATGTTGGTAATCTCTGCCATGGCTTGCGAAATAGGATGCACATGCCCGACAGCTGGTTTTTCACCTGGTAGGCTGAGATCTATCCACGTGTCAGTAGTAGTATGATTGCAAGCAGCAGTGATTGCTTCTGCCAGCATATTTTTGAGCTCATTGAGTGGTCGACCAGCCAGCTTGCGATCACTGGGGTCTATTTCGGTGATTTGTTTGGCCAAAAGAGTGAATGCGCCATTTGAGCCAAGGTATTTTTGTTGCAGCTCGGCTGCGGACAAAGCAGCATCTTTTTTTACTGCCTGCTGCAACTGAGAGATCTGCTGAATATACTCTGATCCGGTCATGAATCCTATTCTACCAAGAAAAAACCCCGCTGGCGGCGGGGTTTTAAGTTTCTTGTTTTTTGTTGTACTTTACTTGCCCCGCACTGTTTTTACTACTTCGGTAAAGCTGCTAAAGTCACGGATGGCAAGCTCTGATAACATCTTGCGATTGATCTGGACGTTGGCCTTTTTCATCGCACTAATAAACCACGAGTACTTGAGCGACTGGTCTACCTCTTGGAGTGCTGCATTAATGCGAATAATCCAGAGTTTGCGCTGATCTCGTTTGCGTAGTTTGCGGCCAATGAAAGCATACTGACCTGCGTGTAACAATGCTTCTTTGGCTCTTTTGTAAAGACGATTATTGGTGCCGCGAAATCCTTTGGTTAGGGATAACACTTTTTTGTGTCTGCGACGACGAACAACACCGGTTTTTACTCTTGGCATAAATTACTTCCTTTTTCTATTCGAGACCGAGCATGCGCTTGATCTTGCGCGCCCATTTACCATGTACTTGCTGTGGAATACGATACTTGCGGATCGTGCGCTTACTCTTTTTTCTGCGCAAATGGCGCATGTTTTGTGAGCGCATGAGTACTTTGCCAGTGGCTGTTACTTTGAACCTTTTGGCAACGCCGGATCGTGTTTTTTGCTTATGTAATGCTTTCATATTATTTCTTGCTTGGCAGTAATTGGGCGATGAGTTTTTTGCCCATCAGCTTTGGTTCGAGCTCAACGGATGCAATGTCTGCTGTGCCAGCTACTACTCTCTCTAGTACATTATAGCCAAACTCCTTTTTCGTTATTGCTCTGCCTTTGAACTGCAAACTGAGCCTGACTTTGTCTCCCTTTTCGAGAAACGTGCGGACCTTTTTCAATTTTGCCTCGAAGTCTCCTTCGCTCAGAAACGGCGAGAAGCGCATTTCTTTGAGTTCTTGAGCCTTGGCTCTCTTCCTGCCTGCAGCTGCTTTTTGTTGCTGCTGGTACTTGAACTTACTCAGCTCAATCACCTTGACGATCGGCGGCTCCACCTGGCCATTGACGAGGACAACGTCCTTGTTTATGGCGCGCGCTTTTTCGATAGCTTCGACAAGCGTTACAATACCTATCGCCGTGCCATCTGGACCAATCAACCGGACTTCTTTTGCGCGAATGCGCTCATTGGCGACGACACGCACTGCGCGCTCTTGTCGTCTGAATGGCGTTTTTTTAATCACGAATTGGTTGGTTTCCTTTGCACCGCTGGTATTGTACACGAGTTATCGCCAAAGACAACTCGAGAGAAGTAGTATACCAGAACTGTAGAAAACAGCTAGATGTTATAATCCATCTCGTTGCGAACTCGTAGCTCAGTTGGTTAGAGCGCCACATTGACATTGTGGAGGCCAGAGGTTCGAGTCCTCTCGAGTTCACGGTAAGAATCTATAATTCTCATCAAGGAGATAACATAAGCAAACAGCCAAATCCAGCCTCGAAAGTGGTTCGGGAGGGAGGCAATTATGCAAATGTTGGGGATTTCGAGGGTCTAGTAGTTTTTCTTGCTCACCTTGGAATGTAGCTAAAGACGAGATTAGTATTGTACCTTGGTGCGGTCGTAATCCAACTATCTAGCTCGGGTATTGCAGCAAGGTGAGGAAACGCTTGATGTAGTTGCTCTACCAAATCATGAGGATTAAAAGAAGCAGCAGTATCGGGGTATTCTTTAAACAGAAAATTACTTGCCAACATGACAAAGGAAACAGGGGTAAAAATCTGCAGGAGATCATCATCTTCTGGCTTGTGCTTCTCTTGTGTTCTTATCATGCAAAGCTGCGGCCCATTGTGTCTTGAAATCACTACTAATCGATGCACATACCCGTAAGGACTTTTGACTCTAATTAGTTGTCTGCCTGCATTTATTGCATCGAGAAATTCTGTGCTTCTCTTTCCTTCTCGATCAATCGCTGCTTGCTCACTAGCAATTGCTTTTGGGTCAGTTTCGTCTGGATCAACCTTGCCAATTCTATTCAGCATGAGCTTTTTCATCCAAGCCTTTTCTTCTGGAGTCAGAGGAGGTTTACTGTTTTTAGGCATAGAAAAATAGCTATCTATGTTTACGCCGAGGCTGAATCTCAGCGTATCATTGTTAAATGGAGGCTGTGCTTTGGCGAGCGTATCAAACGCATCAAAAAGTTGGGGAAGCATTGGACCGTTACTTGGATGCACTTCCCATACAGAATCAACAAGAAATCCTAATAGCTTTTGCTGGGATGAAGCCACTCCCGCGACCTTACGGTCGGGGTTTCAGCTTCTCAAACGCTGAACAGCGTTTGCCCTAAATCTTTTTTACCTTGTTCCTCTATATATTTTCCAATAGCTTGTTCGTTAGCT
>Ga0100403_1000978_pt1 | contig 27156 bp, 29 predicted proteins | sample CryGeymet201501t_FD_83663 | JGI IMG/M metagenome (GOLD analysis project Ga0100403, IMG submission 83663) | Groundwater microbial communities from Crystal Geyser aquifers in Utah, USA - Crystal Geyser metaG 2015-01t | ecosystem: Environmental > Aquatic > Deep subsurface > Groundwater | place... | reverse complement strand
GGTTAGGGTGAGCCCTCTTCGGAGGGACAGAGCCACAATTCCGTGGCGAGTTGCCCGATCTGTCAGGTCACTTCACCGGCGCCATATAGGCGTGTGACCTGGCTTTTATTTGGCCGGTGAATAGGGAGGTTTGCCGTGCAAACCAAAACCAAACCCACCACTACCACCACCACCACCACCACCAAGATCGACGGGCGTGCCCGTCGATCTTGGGATCGACTCGAGGCTCGAGCCCGAGCCGCTGCGGCGGCGCGGGCTCGAGCCGCTGAGCGGCTCGAGTCGGTAAAGCGGCTCGAGTCGGTCTCGCCCCTTCCCGTCTTGCCGGAGACGGGAAGGGCGGTTCCGGTCCTCGAGGACCGGAACGCCGCCCGGGCCGCTTTGGCCCGGGCGATCCGCGAGGACGGCCTGACTGAGGCCGTGTCCTCGCGGTACGCCGCCCACGTGGCGGCGATGACGGCAGCGCGAGCCAAGCCTCGCGCCGCCCGTCTCGTCGAGGCGCTCGAGCGCCTCGATGACGTCGCTAGCGATGTCGTTTCGGCCGCCGTAGCGGCCGAGCTGGCGCAGCGCCAGCGCATAGAGGGCCCGGCGTCTGCGTCGCTGCGGGCGCTGCCCTTCGAGTTGCTGACCGGCTTGACGCCGGTCAGCCGTGGCAGCCGCAAGGCTGCCGCGCGTCGCGCCCGCAAGTAGCGCGGGCGCGGGCGCGATCGTGAACAGGGTCAAGGGCAAAAGGGTCGTCATGCCGGCTGTTATCGGCGACCTTTTTGATGCGGAGAAAGCGTCTGAGGCCGAGTGGAACGCTTTCCCGTGGGTTCAGCTGTTCGGGTGGAAGGCCGTGGCGGCTTGTGCCGCCATCGGCCTGGAAACCCTCCAGGCGGCGAGGCCGTGGAGCCGCATCGCACCCCGCAGTCGCGGGGTGGTCGTTTGCGTCGCCGGGCGCACGTTCAGGGCGACGTACCGACCCGACTGCATGGGGGTTGGGCTGGGCCTCGCCAAGATCGTCTGAGGCGTAGCGTGAAGACCTACAAGGCCTATAAGGTCTTCACCGTGTCCCACGGACACGTCGAAGAGGGCGCCTTCGTGGATGCGTTCTCGATCAAGAACGCTGGGGTAACCATCCCGGCGATCTTGTTTGGAGAACAGGGTCGAGGCCGCAAGCTGGGAGTGCTCCCACTTGATGGCTGTCCGACCCCCACGGAGGGGTACCCGATCTGCCTGAAGGCAGCTTCGGTTGGCCAGACGCGGTCTGGCAAGCCCAAGCTGTTCGTAGCAGATCGAGTTACGAACACCGAAAGTGTGCTCGTTGTGCTGCATAGCCGATTTGGCTATCGCGGTGGCAACGAGCACACTGGAGATAGGGCCAGCCAGTCCTGCTGCAAGTACGGTTGCAGCGGTACGGCTGGCCCGAAGCACCAGGGGCCTTGCCCGGTGTGTGGCGGTGAGGACATGCGTTTGTCCTTTCATCCCATGCCGGGTGAGGTCCTGTGCGATGGCCGCATCGCACAGGGAGGTGCAGGCCGGATGGGGAGCGGGACGCAGCTTTGCGTCTTGCTTCCCGCCGGAGAAGTCCTGCGCATCTCCAGATCGGGGCGCCTCTATGGCGCCCCGTCCGCCCACTACCTCCAGTGGGATGGAGAAAGTCTGATGTCCGTGACGTGGGAGGAGCGTCAGCTAACGGACATTTTCTAATGATCTCCCCCGTGCCAAAACCGGGGGTGATCATCCGCGCAGGTGACATCGTCACCCTGCGAAACTGGGACGACAGCGTCTGCCGTCGTCTCATCCTGCTCGTCAACCCCGAAAGGGATCTTGTCGTCGAGCAGGATTTAGAAAACGGCGAGATGATGAGAGGGTCTCTCGCCGTGATGACCTACGAGGTCATCAAGATCATGGAGGCAAACTAATCGACCCCGGGAGCAGACGCATATGTGCGTTTGCTCCCGGGGTCTTTCTTTTAACTCGGACACTCAGATCCTCTTTTAGCTCACGCAAAAAGGCCCCGAGTAGGGGGCCGGTCCTACTCGGGGCCGCTATGCCTCAGATCGGTTGAATCGGACTTAGCCGACGCGGAGGTAACCTGATCGAAGCAAGACTAGAACTGAGCTTGTCCTTCAGGGGTGAACCCGTGCTGGTACTGCTGGAACCCGCCGCCGTAGGCCATCGGGTACTCCCCAGCCTCTGACAAGAAGTGAGCAGCTCTGGGGACACCCTTGTACAGACCGTAGGCAGCTCCGGCCATCAGAGCTCCGGGCACCAGGCTACCGATGAGGCCAGGTCCTTGACGCCCCACAGGAGGCGCTACGGGTGGAGCCGTAGGAGGAGCTCCTGTAGCAGCAGGTGCTACTTGGCCACGAGCTGCTAGGCGCTGTGACTTCCTAGCAGCCGCACGCTCTGCCTGACCAGCCGTACCAGCTCCACCCATGATGATGGGCCGTTGGGGGGGCACGGGACTTCCTGCTGGGACGCTCCGGTAGGGTGCTCCAGTGGCTGATGAGACACCTGGGGAAGCTCCCCGAGTCCTTTGGAACAGCCCCCTTATCCGACTGCCAGCAGCACGAGCTCCTCTACCCAACGCAGAGAAAGCCTGCCCAAAACCTGCCATCGTCGCGGTCTTACTGAGGTTTTGCCCGTCTGATATACCACGCTTGACTAGGGAGGGATTGACCTGAACGCCACGTGGTGAGGCATCCAAAGCATGGGGATCTGTGACAATTCCACTATTTACGTGGGTGTCCTTGGCATCCGCAGCCTCCTCTTTGGAGACTTCGGGCCCCGCCTTGTAGGCGAGACTACCCGTCCATTCTTCTGCTCGAGCCGTCTTCGCCATGAAGGCCCCTAGGAGGCTCTTCACTGCGTCGCGGTTTGCTTGCATCTCGGCTGCGAGCTTGACGTGTCCGAGGTCAAGCGGGAGCAGGGAGGTATGCATACCGGACCCTCCACTAGCCGGTAGCAGTCTGCCCTTCATGATGGCCCCCTAGAAGATGCCAGCGGCGGACCCGGTGACCAGGCTCAAGGAGCTCACGGCTACTGGCACGGCTCGCTCGAACTGGATGGCGGCGGACTCCTGCACCAGCACACCCTGTGCGTCCGTGGCCCACGTGTGGTTCGGGACGTAGCATCCCTCGACGTAGACGGCACCAAGGGTGTCTTCGTTGCTGTCGCGGATGTAGAGCAGCAGGCCGATGGGCTGGTTGAACAGGTCCGACGCCAGGTTGAGGAACATGTTCTCGTAGCCGGGTGGGATCTTGACATCGTGTGGGTTGGACACGGTAGCGGACCCGGCATTGGGGAACACGGAGTTGACCGTGGTCGGCGGGATCAAGTCCTCGTAGTAGGCGTAGAGCATGCGGAGCAAGCTCGGCCCGTGGTAGAGGATGCGAGAGATGGAGAGCTGCCCCATCGTTCGACCAGACACGAAGTAGCTGCGCTCGCTGCCGACCTCGAAGATCCGGTTGAACTGACGGTTGTGGGACAGGTTGAGGTTCTGCACCACGCCGATCGGCATGACGATCTGGTCAGCGCCAGCACCAGCCAACGCACCCGCCGCCACAGTGGCCCCGCCGATGTTGGCCAGCCGGGGCGGGCCAGCGGCGACGACGGTGAAACCAGCCGAGACGAACTGCCCATCGTTCATGCCACTTTGCACGAAACGATCGTAGGGGCTCCACTCGGAAAACTTGGACATGTTCGGACTCCTTATACCTGAGCTAAAAGAGAGGCAGAACCTCTCAGAAGACTACAGCCGCTTTGCAAGCCGCCGTAGCCGGTCCTTGAACTCCGCTCCTCTGCTCATTCCGTAGTTGATCAACTGCTCCAAGCTGGAAAGATGGTACTCCACATCGTCGATTTGTTCGTGCCCGTGCCCATGATCTGCACGGCTGCTTCGGAGCTGCAGGTTCTCGATCCTGTTGTCGTCCCTCACACCGTTGATGTGGTGGACAACCTCCTCTGGCTCGAGGTACCGACCCAGATGCTCCTCCATCACAAGACGATGCTCCAAGATGTAGCCGTCTCGATCTGCACGCGGGTGCTCCTTGGCCATCACTTTTCGATACCCGCGGCAGTAGCTTCTCCAAACACGACCTGGACGGAACTTCGGGCTTCTGATCTCGTTCCCATCCTCGTCTAGTATCCCGTTCCTGAACTGCAAGTAGTGCTTGTTGCACCACCCACGAGATCGTGCTGGCTCCGAGCACCCTTCCTGCCTGCATGTTTGCCCTTCCCAAGATCCCACCCGCACAGGTTCTCGAAGAGGCCGACCTTCTTCGTCGATCAATCCGTGCCTCGACCATTGGGCGTAGTGACGTGTGCAAAATCCCCGAGCATGAGCTGCTCGCTCGCAGCCCTGCACCTTGCATTGCATAGGTAACCTCCTTATCAGAGGTCTTATGCCTATATCTCGGGGATTTTACCATAAGCGTCAGACAACCAAGGTCAAACGAATGTAGTTGCACGGATATGGGACATCAAGCGTCACATCGATCAGCACCGTATCGGGAGCCGTCGTGTCCTGGATGATGTTGTTCAGGTCACCACCGATGAGGACCGAGTTCTCGGTCAAGAAGGTGAGCTGACCCTGGACCACCGTGGACAGTGTGTCCAGGAAGCCCTGCGTGATGTTGAACTTGCCGATGAAGTTGCGGAGCCCGGCCCGCATGAACTTCGCGGTGAAGTCCACCACGCGGGTGATCGAGAACTCACGGGTCTCGACACTCGTCAGGTCGCTGGTCAACTGATGACGACTCACCAGCGGACCATTCTTGACGGGCTGGATGATCCAGTAGATGCCACCGCCCGCACCGATGTTCATCTGCTTGTTGCTGAACACACCGGTCGAACCAACAGGACGGGTGAAGCCCGTCATTGGGAAGTTGGTGAAGCCCTGCTGCGGAGGCTGCTGACCAACCATACCGGCGATACCAGCGTTCTGGTAGAAGCCGGGGAGGAGCTGCTCGAGGCCGGAGATCGACGCTGCACACTGGTCCGGGGCCGTGACCACGACACGACGGTTACCGTAGGACGAGCCCAGATCAGCGTAGGTCTCGGCGATGGCCTGGTAGTCCGGGGCACCCGTCGAAGTCAGGAGTGCTGCTCCACGGATCTTGATGGTGAAGCTCTCACTGATGAGAGGTGTCGGGAGATTCGTCAGGCTGTAGTAGTTGTCATCATTCTCACCTGGTGCGAAGACGACACGCAGTGACAGCACCGTGCCACTGACACCGACGACAGAGTAGATCTTCGCATCCGATGCGATATCGAGAAAGACACCGTCATCCACCGTGATGGTGCCAGTCGGGTCTACACCGGCTGCCAGCAGAGCAGCCGGCAGGTTCGACAGTTTGGTATCGAACTCGTTGGTGACGCCCGTCGTGTCACCGTCCGTGCCACTCAGGACCAGAGTGTCCAACCTGCGGCTCGGCATCTCCGGGTTGATCAGAGCTACACGCTCACCCCGAGCATCCGGCTCGGACATCGCATCGACATGCGTCATGAGCGCCTGGTGAACCACTGCCTCTTGGGTCAGCGGGGCCACAGCGTAGACCTCCTCACTCTCGAGGAAGGTGAAGGCCCGTACGTAGGACTCCAAGGTCCCGTAGGGAGCGTCAGCCGAGACGGCATCGATACCCAGTCCGGTCACCGTGACACCCGGCGCGTTGAGCAGAGCGAAGAAGAGCCCGAGGCCGAGAGGGTTGTCCGCCGTGATGGGAGACAGAGCCGTCGTGAGCTCCGTCGTATCCTCGAAGGTCAGGATGGAAGGAGTGTCCGCAGTCGAGGTCACGTCGAGGCGAAGGGCCTTGTAGGTGACCAACAGTGAATTGGAAGCACTGTTGATGGGATCGCCCTTCGTGTCCCGGATGACATCATGCTTGACTGTGATGTCACCAGCCAGGTCCACCACCAGGTTCGGAGTCGGACGATTCGCCGGCAGTGTGCTGGGGATGTTCTTGGCAACGATGTACCAGTTCTTCTTCAGCGTGGTGGAGTAGGTGAGCTTTCGATCCAACCGGATATCCGTGACCACCGCACCAGGGGTGATTTGCACCGCAATGCCGAGGAGATCTCCGTCTGCGTAGACGTAGTCACCGGGTACCGGTTTGAAAGCCCGACCGTACTCGACCTGACCAGCAGTGAAACCAAGATCCGAGTTCGCCGTGCCGGAACCGATCTCGATCTTGGACTCGACACCATCCACAGCCGAGTCGAGCTGGAGCTTGTTGGAGGCGATGCTGGAGAAGCCCGTACCCATCGTAGCGTTGATGGCTGCTGCGATTTCCGCCTGGGTATTGGTCTGCTGAATGTCCACCACTCCGGTGAATCCCATGTTCGACCAGGCCGTACCCGTCGTGGCCGAGTAGTCCATGACGATCTCTCCCCCCGCATCGGTGGTGCCACCAACCTGGAAGGAGATGTAGGTACCCGCAGGGGCCTCGGCCCCTGCGTTGTCGGAGCGGTAGCAGATCGTCTGACCCGCCGCCGTATTGATGGCGAGGATAGCCGCAGTGATATCTGCGGGAGTGGCGAAGGTCACCACCAACGGTGTGCCGTTGACGATGAGGCCGAGGGAATCCGTCCCCACAGCCGAGTAGGCATTCGTCGGAACGATGGGGCCACCGTTGAATTCGATCTCCTGTCTCGTCCCACCATCGAGCTGGACCACGAAGGTCTTGCGGTGCAGATAGACCGAAGCAGCGAGGGTCGCCGTGCCGGTCATCTGAGCCGAGGTCGGATCTAGCGTGAAGTCCGCGTTCTGAATGCGGATGATCGCGGACTTGGTGTCACCGTCGCCATCGTCCACACCCTGTAGGGCGTACTGCACCACCGCAGAAGTCAGGCCGAGGGTCGCGTTCGCAGTGCCGGCGCCGATGAGAACGTAGCCGTTCCACGACGTCAGACGGAGCACCGTGGAGCTGAAGGCCACCGCGTTCGGGTAGGCCGTAGGAGCACTCAGGGCATTGTTGATCGTCCAGACGAGAGAGGAGCTCATCGAACCAGATGCCGACACGAAGCCGAGATCTGCGAAAGCGTTGCCCGTGGTACCCTCGATCACCTTCACCACTTCGCCCGTGGCGACTGCCCCGCCAACCTGGAAAGCGATGTAGGTACCAGCGCCGTCCGCCACACCTGTGACGAGAGCACGGTAGCAGACATCCTCTCCAGTGTAGACAGCGTCCCATGCAGCGTTGATAGCCACGATGGCGGCGTCGATATCTGCCGGATTGGCGAAGGTCACAGTGACGGGAGCATCACCCTCTTTCGAAATGGTGATGGCATCGGTGCCGGGGTCTGCGTAGGCAGAGCCGGGCACAACCAAGGTGCCCGACAGGGCGAAGAAGTCACCGTCGAACGTGATCGTCTGCTCGGTACCACCCTTCTCCAGCGTGAGGATGAGCGTCTTGGTGGTGAGACCGCTGGTCGGGAACGACATCGTCCCGTCGATCCAGCTCTTGCGCCCATTGACCAAGAAGGTCTCGTCACGCTTGACTTCGCTCAGCGTGGAACCGGCGTTGAGGAACACCCGGATACTGGTCTCGTCGATATCGATCTCGTCGATGTTCCCGCGCGGATCGGGGAAGTTCAACTGATTGATGAAGACGGTGTCCTGCTCGTAGCTGGATACGCCGTAGCCGGTGAAGAAGTCCTTGAACCCGAGGATCGAGTTCGCCGTACCGTCCAGGATTTTGATCTCCTGACTGGATCCGGCGGTCAGGCTCTTCAGCAACAGGTAGACGTTGGCTCCGCGCGTCACTGTGAGCACGGTGAAACCGACAGGCGCCGTCGTCGCGGACAAGATCTGCGTCTTCACCTGGTCTGCGGTGAGGTCCACGGCCGTGGGGTCTGCGAACGTGAACTCCTGCGTGATGCCGCCGTTCACACTCAGCTTCAGCGTGAGCCCGTCCAGACCCGAGTAGCTCTCGGGATTGGTCGATGCGATCATCGCAGGAACTGACGCCAGAGCATCGGTGTTGACGGTGGAGTTGCTGGTCGCGTCCGTCTCGAAGGCTTCGACGAGTTGGTGACACGGGCCAACAACGCAGGGCATGAGCGTCGGCGTCACGATGGTCGGAGACACCGTACGAAATTGCTGGATGACTTCTACCCCGGGCTCCGGAAGTTCCGTTGTGGCCATGATCTATGACTCCTTCTTGACGTTCAGTGTCTGCCTAAAAGCGATGTTCGGGATCACCCGTCCGCGAATCTTAGCTGGCCCAATGTTCACCCCCACTGGGGTGGGAGGGGGGACGTCTTCTCCCGTCCAAGGGCCTTCGTTCTGTTCTGTCGGTCCCGTGATGGAACCTCTGAGTCCGAGCCGAGCTTCAATAGATTTGATCAAAGTAGTCTTAGTCAGCAGCGGAGTAACCTTGCCACTGTTCTGGAAGTAGAAAGAGACCGACACCGGAGTGTTGATCCATTCTCCTTCCGTGTCACCGGCTACGATGGCACCAGCGGGACTGGGTGACCCTATCTGATTCCCTCTGCCAAACTCGTGGAGAGGAGTGTCTTTCAGGAAGATGTCCCGAAGAAGCCAGATGCTATTCGATACGATCCAAGCGAGGTACTCGCTCTCCAAGTCAACCTTCGAGCAGCAGTTGAAGGACAGCGTCCCACTGAGGAGATCTGTCTTGGTCTTCTCTCCAGTGATGGAGTCAGACGTTTGCCGCTCGTCTAAAGAGGTCTTTCCCCAGGCCACCGTGCCGCGTACCACGGAGATGGCGGGGCGCTTTCCAACGACCTCAGAACGAATCACAGCCTCATCCGTGATGTAGATCTCGGTGGCTTCTTGGTCTTCGCTCCACTTGAAGCAGCCCACGTCTCCAATCTCGAACAAACCCTGAAGGAAGGCCAAGGCGGTCTTCCGCAACATCAACAAAGGCTGCTCTGCCCAAGTGACGAGCGGGTTCGGACTGGAGAAAATGCCTGCGTAGGATGTAGTCATCTACGTTGAGGGCTGTCCCTCTCCTCGAATCTTGTCTATCAGTTGCCCAGTGGCCTTGCTTCTTGCCAAAGCCAATGCTGCCCCAAGACCTACCGTCGTGGGAACAGCATATCTCAAGAACTTCGCTGCGTTCGGAGATCCCATCTCCAAAAGCTTCCTCTGAAGAGGCTTGGCGACGAGCTCGCCCGAAGCATAGCCGGCTCCCATACCAGCAGCCCCTGCCAGCCCATACTGAGCGAGTCTCTTGACCTTGTCCTTGGTGATCTTGTTGTCCTGCTCCTGAGCAATCTTGGTGAGCTCGTTGAAGAAGGCCACTCTCTGCTCAGTATCCATAGGACTTGATCCAGTTTGCGAAGGCTTCATCCTCGAATGACTCGAGGTTCTGGGGGTTGGAGAAGTTTCTCTCCGGGCTTGGGTTCAGGTCTCTCAGGGATTCCACATCGATGGGGAGCTGGAACTCGATGTCTCCCTTTACGATCTCATGTAGCTGGGGCTCCTGCTTCACGACAGATCTGAGTCTCTCCGTTGCGTTGGCTTGGACTACTCTCCACCTACGGTTTTCTGCCTCCACGATTATATCGTCAGGCTTCAGCCGTGGGAAGTTACCCAGCCTAGCAGTGGTGTTCGACTGCTGTGTCGTTCCTGTCCCCATGTTCTGCACAGATTTGGGTGAGGGATCGAACTGGATCCAAAGCTCGATGGGGTCTAGGAATCCCCGCACCCATCCCGTGTCGTAGCAGGTCAGACAACCAGATCTCATCTTGCGCATCGTGGCGCCCTTGCCAGAACCATCGAAGCAGGCAGGGCAGTGCTGGCCAAACGTGCGAGCTGGGAACACCCAGCACCGACGACCCGTGTACTCCCGTAGAAGTGTCCTCTCCTGCATCTGAATTTCGCAGGCGATGAGGTCGGGTTCAGCATGCAAGGACACAGCGCTGGAGTAGACAACATCGGAGGTGTCCGCCTTGCGCTCGCTCCTGAGTCGGTAGTACAGGTCTCGCCAGCGATGAAGCAGGTTGACCCGATTGTCCACGAACCTGTAGCGGTCACTGAACGGGCCACCCATGGGATCCCAAGGTCCCATGGGAGATTCACTGCGCTCGATGTACCAGTTGAAGTCAAATGGATCGAGAGTAGTGGACGAGATCTGCCAACTCACCTCGAGCCAATCGAGGGAGAAGGATCGAACCACTAGCTTCTCGAAGACGACGTTCGGCATCTACCGATTTCCCGAGACCTTGTTGATCTCTTTGCCTACCACCTTCATGGCGCCCTTACGAACCGCAGGGGGAGCTCCCTTGGTTGTCTTCATGGCCTTCGCCAAGATGCCCGCCTTCTGCTTGGCTTCGGGAGAAGTGAACTCTCCAGTGGACTCCATACCCTCTTCTTCAACAGCAGCAGTCTTGACATGCTCTTGGGCCAAGAAGCGGGCGATCTTCTCTACAAAGGCCACCTTCGATCGAGGCTCGTCTTCCTTGAGGTACTTCTTGGCAGCTTCTTCCGTCATGTTGGGTGCCCCAAAACCACCCAATCTTTGCTCGAGCCCACGCTCCTTGAGATGCTTCTTCTCCGCTGATATCAGCCCAGTTAGAAGTCCGCCAACGCCACCAATTGTAGTGCCTATCAGCCTGCCTTTGCCGCCCGCTAGGAGGTGGCCAGCGGCGTACCCACCAGTTCCGCCGATGGCTCCACCGATGAGTCCCCTCTTCAGTCGTTGTTTCATCAAATCAGGATGAGCCAAGACGAAATCGATACCTGTGTCTCCTGCACGCATAGCCCGCATCTGAACCTTCTGACCATCCATCCAAGAGTCGGGTCGTACCGTGTATGTTGGATCACCCTTGGCGATCTTGACGACCTCTTCGATGGGAAGCATGTCGAACGCTTCTTCCAAACGCTTCGAGGCGACCTTTTCTTGTTCTTGCTGGTTCAAAGAGTCGAGCCACTGTTCCAGGGTCATTTCTTGCCTCCACGACTTGCGATGGCTTTGAAGGCACCCTTGATACCTGTGCCGATACGCGGACCAAAAGTTGCACCAGCAGCAGCCCCCGTCAGTCCAGCGAGGATGGCAGCAGAACGCGGGTGTTCACGATTCGTTTTCGCCGTTTCATAGAGAGCGCGAGTGATCGTCGTCTCGTGCTTACCAAGGGCTCCCTTTTTCTTGTCTTTCTCCAGGCCCCGCAACTTGCTTCGAAGATATGATTCCTTGGCAGACTCTCCTGTCGTGGAGTTCCGCATATCGGAGACACTCTGGATGCCTGCTCCAAGACCAGCCCCCACACCGGCTCCGATGAGGCGACTCTTGATGCCAGCCGTCTTGGGTACGCCTTGAGCTGCGGCAGCCTGTTCCTCTTGAGCCGCCGCTTGTTCTTCGGCAGCTTGCTGCTTCGCAGCTGTCATTGCGGCTTCTTGCTCTGCCTGCTGTTGCTGAGTCTGAGCTTCCTGAGTAGCCTGATCGGCCTGCTGGGCCTCCGTGATGGCTTTCTGGTCTCCTCCCATCTCCGCTACTTGTTCAGCTTGGGAAGGCTGCTGTGCCATACCCTGCTCTTCGGGAGAAGGACCTGCGAGAGCAGCCGGATCTGTGAGAGCTAGCTGTTGCAGGTTCTCTCGGTACGACTGCATGGCCTGACGCATCTGCATGATGTTGTCCTTGGCCGCCATCGTCTCTTGAGTCGCCTGCTCGAGCTGGGAGGAGAGCTGCTGGTTCTGCTGAGCCGCCTGCTGTGCCTGCTCTGCACTCTGTTGCGTAGCCATGTCGGTCTGCTGCTGGAGCATCTGGTTCTGCTCCCCCGCCTGCTGCGCAGCCATACCAGCCTCTTGAACCTGCCCTTGGAGCTGCTGCACCAAGGCACCAAGCTCGTCTGACATCTGCTTGTAGTAGGCAGCAGCGTTCTGCTCGGCAGCCTCGTCAGCTTGTGCTTCCAGAGCCAACTGCTCCTCCGCCTGCATCCTCTCCATATCTTCTGGCGTAGGAGCGGGCATGAGTTTCCCAGGGGAATTGGGAGGAGCAGGCTCCACGATCATACCGGGCTCGACAGCGGCATCGGACTGAGCAACCCCGTTCGAACCGTCCATCGCCTCCGACATGGGCTCGCCCTGCGCCATCTTCCACAAGGCACGAGCGTAGTCGATTGACGAAGTCTTGGTCTTGGGGGTGTACTTCTTGACGATCTTGGCCGCATCGGAAGCCTCTCCAATGTCTTTGCCAACTCCTCTTCCAAGGATTGCACCGATGGCCGTACCGGCAGCTCGGCTCTTCCATCCACCCTTCTTTGCGGCTCTACCCGCCAGGTACCCAGCGGTAGCGCCAGCAGCCGTACCCACGTTCTTCCCGATCCGCTCTCCCTTGGTGCGCTCGAAACGAGCCGCGTGCCCGATATCTCCAGCCACGGCACTGCGGATACCAGACAAGGCACCCTTCACCTTGGCATCTTGAACCGGGCTCAACTTCTTCTCTTCCACCGTGGCCATCTTGGTCACGTGCAAGAAGGCCGTGGCAGCACCAAGAGGGATCTCTTGATCTGGGTTCAAGAGTTTTTCTAGTTCGTCCTTCATCGTCATCTCCTCTAGGCGTCGTAGACCAGGCCATACTGGTTGGAGGCAGTGATGAGTACTTCCATCACGTCGGCTAGAGCTACAGCAGCCCCACCGACTGTCCCAGCAGAGAGACCAAGGACCGCCAGAGCAGTACCGCTTGCACACACGTTTCCATCCGTAAGGAAGGCGAACATGACGTTGTCGGCGGGGCCACCAGGTGGCTTCACGGTCTGAAGACTTCCCGAGGACTGGCTCTCCGCCTCTGCCACGATCTCCGCTGGAGTCACAGACTCGAACGGTACAGTGTTAGGGAACGTGATGGTGACCGCAGGGGTCGTGAGAACGATGGTCTTGTTCCTGACGTTGATCTTATCCAACGCCTTGAAGATCTTGCTGCCCAAGATCTTGCCTTGTAGGAACCACTCGAGTTCTTGCCGCGACGGAAATTCTTTTACGTAGAGCATGGTTCCTCCCTACTGGAACATCGACCCGTAGAAACCGTTGATGAAGTAGTACTCGGAGTGAGCCCCCTCTTCTCCGAGGATCTGAGCAATGTTCAAGGAGACCTTGATCTTCAACTTGTCTTGCTCGTACTTGTTTCGGAACATACCGATCCAAGATTGAATCTGGGGGCTCTTGTCAGAAACACCGACGCTGATACCGCCGTCAGAGAAGTTGAGCTGGTTGCGGGTCTGCAACATCCCAACTGACTCCATCATGGCGATGGACGTACCGTACCGGCACAGGTTCGAGTATCCAAGGTCCAAGAGCTGCTCGAGCGAGAACTGTCCCAAGGGAGGTGGTGTCTGGTTGAAGTCCGATAAGAAGTCCAACACAGCCCAGGCGATCAACCTATTGCTGGTTTCCTCTCCACGGATGATACGGTTCAACTGAGGATGATCTCTCGTCCACAACCGCATCATCTGAATGAAGCCGTTGAACTGATCGGATAAACCGACAACTCCACCTAGACCTTGGAGCTCAGCCATTGCGCTTCCCCTTGCCCCTGGACTTTTTGTCCACGAACTTGGTATCAGACTCGGAGAGCTCCTCGATGGGCTCTGCCTCCACTGCTGCCCCCACTGTCATCTCCAACGGAATGTCGTCGCCGATGAGAACGGACACTTTTTTGTCCTGGTCATCGGGTAGCACCTCCACAGGAGTCTGGTCACTGAGGGCGATGATCTTCTCGGGTGGAAGACTTTCGACGAAGGGGAAAGCCAGGACTCCCTCGTTCTTCAGCCTTTGCTGACGGGGCTTGAAGAGAAGATCGTCCCGGACATCCACGACCTGTCCGGGGGACAGATGAGTCCTCCCGATGTCGATGCCCTTCTTTCCTGTGTTCTTGACCTTCATCAGCCGACCTTCTCGAAGGCCGATTCGATGATCTCGTTGGCCATGTCTTCGGTCACATTCAACAGCCCAGCGAGCTTACCAGGATTCATCTCCGACAACTTCGCGAAGGTGTCAATGCCGTTGGCCACAAGCTTCTTGGCCCGGCCACCACCCACATTGGAGATCTCCGTCAAGTCATCGGGTTCGATAGGGACGTTGGCAGGAGGAACATCCTCTGCTGGGGCATCGGCTTCGACCTCTTCGTCTTTGGGGGGCTCCGGGGTTTCGACCTTCTTGGGAGCCCCGTCTTTTGGGGCTTCGGCGCGGACTTCCTGCCCCTTGCGCTGCGTCATGTTGCCGATGTGATCGACGCCGATGGTTACACCCTCTGGAGTGAGGATCTTGATGGCGCCCGCCCTGACCAACTTCTCGAGCTGGTCCTTGTACTCCTCCATCTCGGCGCGGGTGACAGAGATGGACTGCTTGCGCAGCAAACGCTTGCCACAGACGTACTGCTTGAACCGCAGACGTCCCGGAGCAGCGGCTCGACGAAGACGTGTCTCGACTCGGCGTACCACGTTGGTGATGATGAAGCGGGGCTCATCCGAGTAGAGCTCGAGCTTGCGGATAGCCTCGATGTTGATGATGCCGAGGGGCTCCTTCTCCGGAGCGTCTTTGATCTCTTGGGTCTTGTCCTGGTTTGCCATGGAAATCCTCCAGTAAGAACCATCGTACCGATGGCTCGCTCTTCAGAGAAGCAGCTTTTTCTCCAGCCAGGGGATCGCGGGCACGACCATCCGGTAGCTGGAGAAGGGAGGGGGGCGTGGTGCCCCCCTCCCGAGGGGAAAGGAACGAGGAGGCGGCGTCCTAGAAGGACTCGACCTGCGGGTAGTGCAGACCTTCCGCGACCTTGTTGTTGACGGCGCCGAGGTCTTCCTCGTCCATCGGGGAAACCGAGGAGAGGACGCTGTCGGTGTCGTTGATCGTGGCGTCACCCGAGTAGAGCTCGAGCTTGCGGACCGCCGCGATGTTGATGATGCCGATGGCGATGTCCTCCCAGGACTGCCAGGTGATCAAGTTCGCGATCTTGTCGATGTAGAACTTGGTGTTGTTCAACACGTAGAACTTGCCGAAGAACTCCGGCTTGGTGAACGTGTAGAGGTTGCCTGGACGAAGCAGGTCGGTCTTGATCGTGCGGCAGTACGAACGACCCAGGAGGGTGTTGTACTTGTAGCCGTCGATCGCCGTCTCCGACTGCACCTTGTCACCGAAGTCCTCGACGGTCCACTGAAGGAGATCGTCGAAGTCCACCTCGGTGATGAGGGTCATCTCCGCGCGGAGACGGTTGCCGTCGAGCAGCTTGTAGAGGTTGACGACGTCGGGACGCTGGAGGGGCAGCGGAACCGAGGTGTCCGTGGTTGAAGCGCGAGCGAGCTCACCCTTACGAACCGAGAACTCCACCGGAGGCGAGCCGCCCTGGAGCGCCGTGGCGTTGAGGGCAGGAGCCGTACCGACGCCATTGGCCTCGGCCTGGAGGGCCTGGACAGCGGCTTCGATGTGGATGAGGAACTCGCGGTCCTCGATCTCCTGGATGTCCTTGACCGAGTTGTCCTCGATCACCTTCGTGATGGGCATCTCGTAGGCCAGGAGCTCCTGCTCCACCTTCTCGAACTTCTCCGAGCTGATGGTGAAGAAGGGGATCTCGGCGCGGGGGGCGGAGATGAAGTTGGCGCTGGGCTGACCACGGAAACTCATGGCCATGGCGCGGCTGCGCGGCTCGACGTCCACAATCTTGACGAGCGTGTCGTGGTTCGTCGAACGCTGACAGTCGGTGCGGGTCACCGGATCGGGCGGTACGATCTTCCGGGCGAAGCTGACCTCGCGCAGACGATCACGAACGTAGTTGCCGCCGTACTCGGCGATCTTTTCTTTGCCTTCGTTGGTATCCAGACGCTGAGCGAAGAGCTCGGTCAGAACACGTGCGGGAGTCGACATGTTTGCCTTCCTTCTTTCCCTGGTGCCTAGACCAGCGTCTGGATGAAGCGAAGCTTCTGGCCATTGACAGCCGGAAGCCGGGTTACGTAGCCAACCACGAGGTCGCTACCACCCGCGTGGAGCACCAAGCCCGACCGGGTGAGGGACTCGAAGGTGACGTTGTCGACCTTCAGGGGAGATCCCAGCGCGAGGCTGGTGGCGGTGAAGACGAGGGTATCGGCTTCGTAGGCGCCCATGTACAAGACAGGGACCTTGCCGAGAGCCTGGATGTCGCTGCGGCCCTTTTCGGCCCACACGACCCAAGAGAGAGCGGCGCCGCCGGAACGGATGGCCTTCTTGTTCCCGTCATACTCGAGCCACTCGCCTTCGACGAGCGGGTTCGCGTTGGACGGATGCGTGAGGGTCCGATCGGCCAGCGGGAGATCTTTGCGGTTCAGCCCTTCTACGGCGCTGACCAGCGTCAAGTTCGCTGCCATGGTTACTTTCCTTCCTTCTGAGTCAACAAACTGGTTTCCGAGCCAAGAATCTTCGAGTCACGTCTAGCGGTGCAGTTCTCCGAGCAGGTACGCCTCGAGCTGAGTTCCGCCCGAGCCACCTTCCAGCTCATCGCCGCTGAGGCCAGCGAGATCTCCACGCGGAGAACTCATCTTGATAGCCTCTTCCATGACGTCCAGGGATTTCCCCTTGCTCATGGCCGCCTCGATCGAAGCCACCTTCTCCTCGTAGCTTTCACCCAAGGAGTCGATGCCTTTCGCCTCTGCGGTCTTGGCGACCTGGTTCACCCGGTCACGGCGGCGGTACTCCTGCACCTGACGATCGAGTTGAGCATTCTTTTCGAGAAGCTCGTCACGCTCGCTTGCCAGGGTCCTGAGCATGCCAGGCACCGTGGAGAGGACCGAAGCCACTTTCTGAGAGCTGATCTTTTCCATGTCTTCTCCTTCAGGCCGTGGGCCTACAGCATCCCACCAGTCTGAGTGGTACCCATGGGTGCCGAAGGAGATCCCATGCCCATGCTGGCCTTCTCCTTGTCACCCTCACCGTTCTGCTTGGCCAGTGCTTCCTTCAGCTTCTTGGCCTTTTCCTTGTCCTCCGGGGAAGCGTTGGGGTCTTCCTCGGCCTGCGCAATCTTGCGCAGGTAACTCCTAGCGGCAGCCGCCTGAACCGACGAGATCTTCACGCCGGCACTGGAAGCCGCAGCCAGGTTGTTTTGAAGGACCGGGTCCGTTGACTTCTTCTGAGCTGGTTCGGAAAGAACCTCACCCATCCGTGCTTTGGGCTCCGCCTTCGCCTGTCCCTTGTCGTAGTTGATCGCAGAGTCGTTCGAGCCGATCATGCTGCGCTGCTTCTCGAACGCACCGGGCTGCTTCGGAACACTATCTTCCGAGCCACTCGCGCTGGGAGGATCGATGGGCTCCGAACTGGCGCTGATCGACGTGCCGCCCTCTTCCGCCTGCTTGTACAGACGGCGAACCATGCGGATGCTAGCGGCCTTGTCGACGGTCAGGTTTCCTGGCTCATCGAGCGTGGGCTGCATGCCGGTGCCGCCGGGGACCGCGTTCATGTCGGTCTCGAGACTGGTCACCGGATTGGTGTTGCCGTCCGCCTTGGTGGTCTTGTCCGTGCCGGGGTTCATCGGGGGCTGGTTGTTTGACGCCTGCCCCGTCTGATACGACTGCGCACCCGTCGTTGGCGTCTTCAGCGTGGTCTCCAGGAGAGATCCAGCGCCGGTACCGGGGCCTTCACCCTCGGCAGCGACCTTTGCCCAGTCGATGGCGTCGAGGTTTTCACCGATGAAGCGAACAGCTTGGGCCACCTTTTCCACCAGGCTGGTGGAGATGGAAGCGGTCTTGCTCGAGCAACCCGCGCTGTCCTTCTCTTTGGTCTCGGCCGCACCCTTCGGAGGACACTTGCAGTCCGCCTTGGAGTTCTCGCACTCGGGGCACTTCTCGCCACCGGGCATGGGATCTTCGGCGGCCAACTTCTCTCGCTCGGTGGCCTCTTCGATCGCGCCCGAGACCATTTCCTGCAAGGTCATCCGCATCGTCGTTCTCCTTCTCACATCCGAATCGGGGGTGGAGTGATTGTCTTCTGTGACATGGTGACACTCAAGTCCGTTCCGGGTGCCTCCACGTTTACTCTGCTACCACCGTTGGTGGCTTGGTTCTGGAACCGTGGGGGAGACATGGGCATCTTCACTTCACCAGACTTGGCTGGTGTTGGGGTCGCAGGAGCACTTATCGCTTCTTCAGCGATCTTCTCCAGCTCATCCAAGAAAGAAGCGATCATGTGTTCCATTACGAATCCACAACCAAGTCACCGCTCCGGGCCATTCTACATGGCCCGGAGCGGTGATGGGAACTACCTACGACCAGTTGACCGGATAGCCGGACGCCTCGAGGATCTGGAGGGCGCGGGTTTCGACATCCGCCTCCGCCACCTTCTCGACGTCATAGCCAGCCTCGGCCAGCATCTCGAGAGCCCGCTCCGAAGCCGCCTCTTCGATGGCCTCGTTGTAGGACTTCTTCTCGCTTCCACCGCCGAGAGCCTTGTACCCCCCATAGCCAGCACCACCAGTCAGAGCAACCGCACCACCAGCGGTTGCGCCACCGATGAGCTTCTGCCGACTGGCCATGGCCTTGCCGCCGGCCGCCGTCGCCTCACTACGGAGAGCGCGAGCGATGCGGGCGTCACGCTTCTTCAGACCACCAGCATTCGGCTGCTTCAGCGCGTGCATGGCCCTCCGGACCTTGTCCATGCCACCCAGACCTTCAGCACGAGAAGCCAGTTGACCTTCGTATGCCTTCTTCCCCGCGCCCTGGATGTTCCGACTGGCCGCACCACTCACGCGAGCAACGCGACCACCGAGGGCCTGAAGCTTGTCACCGACCCAGCCGACAGCCCTCTTGGCGCCGCCCTTGATGTCGAGAGCCTGCTTCTCGATCTCGCTGAGCTCGTTCACGTAGGCATGCGCCATCGCGCGGCCCAGGAAGTCGGCCTCGGCCAGCTTCTCCTGCGCTTCGTCCTCGACGGCATACCCGCCGAACTCGCCAGCGGCGGCCGATTTCTCGACCTCATACAACAGCGCCCCGACTTCGTCGTCGCTGAGCTGGTTGAGATCGATGCCCTCGTCCTGAGCCATCTTGACGAGGAACTCTGCCGCAGCCTGCTTCTCCAGGTCTTCGCCGCCAGCGTTGATCGTCTCGGTGGTTCCATACAGTTCTGCCAAAAAGTCGTCCATGATTCTTTTCTCTCTTTCGGGATCAGAGGTTCGTTACTTTTCCTTCGGTGACGAGGTCTTCGAGGTACTAAGCCCCTCTCGATCACCCGAGTCCGGCTAGGCGCTTACCTGCCGTCCAAACTGTCTTGAGTAGCTTCTCTGGAACGTCAGATCCAGATGCTTTCAACGCGCCCAGACCAACTGCTGTCGCAGCAATGTTGGGATGGTCAGCGAGCATCTGCATGAGGAGACCAGTCGTTTCCCCTCGAGCCACGTTCCGACGCATCTTCATCCGTGCCAACGCAGAAGCCAAGTACGTAGCGGGGACCGCTCCCAGCAATAGACCTGGATCGATCTTTGCGAGCTTAGTCTTCTCTACGAACACGTCTTCCAAATCCACACCGTAGATCTCTGCTTGAACGTCCGGGAACCTACTCAGCTCCTCGGACAAACTAGCGATCTTCTCGATCGCTAGTTCGCGGTACCCATTATAAGCAGCCGAAACCTTGTCAAGCAACTCATCTTGAACTTCTCTCGGCTCCGGTTCCGCTTCCGGCATCTGGGAGATGGTGATCCTGATCATACGACGGCGTAGAGGAGGACCAAACGCGCTCCGCTCTGACACTGAGTCCTTCAGCAGAGAGGCAAGCACTTTGCTGATGAACTCACCACCCATGGATACGGACTTGTCCACCTCATCCGAATGACCAAATACCTCTCCACGTCGATCCAGATCGTCAGCCAGGTCCTTCTTACCAAGGCGAACCAAGGTGATGCGCTGGAACTCGCGCGGCTTCAGCGTGATGCCCATCATGGTCGGAGTCGACAGCGACTCACGCAGAGGGCATTCTCCCATGCGATCCAGCGTGTCGTTGGACAGGCTGGGCTCCGACTTTTCCAGGAGCGGCACGGCTTTGTTCATAAACTGAGATGGCACAATGTCCTTTGTAATCTCAGCTCGCTTCTGTTGGGAAGCCTTTTTCTCACGGATCTCCTGGAGCTTGGCCCGCAGAGAGAAAGCCCCGGCGACTTTCTCCACCCCTGAGAACTCCTTATGAGTCATCGGCTGCTCGAAGTCACAAGATGAATCACCATGCCCGCATGCCTCCGCAACGTAGCTCGAGGGAACTACGATCATGGACTTGCTTGCCAGCTTCGCCATCATCTTCGACGTCTTCTCTGCTCCGATGAATACGAAGCTGATGTCGAAGAAGCGGGGGAACGGATTGTACACAAAGACCTTCCGGCCATCCGGTAAGATCTGGTTCATCTTGTTCTTGGCGTACTCGCTGTAGTCGTTCCTCGTGATGGATAGCCCACGAATGGGCTTCACCGTCTTATGGTAGATGAGTGCAGCGACGCCTGGATGACGATGGACTTTGGGGTCGTAGGTGGCGAGAGCTTTCCGATACAGCTCCCAGTCGGTCGTGATGGAACACAGATCGTAGGGGACCTTGCAGTTGTGAACGGACTGGCCTTCCGCCAGGTAGCTCTCGTCCTCCTCCACCTCCAGGTTGAACACATCTGTCTCGACGTACAGCCTGGAGACTTCACGAATGGGAGACACTACGTACCCATCAATGACTGCTCGGGGAAACCTGGGCTTGATCAGGTCAATCTCACCGATCTTAGAACACGTCTTCTTGAACACTCCGGCTTGTGACTTGCCGATGTGGACGATCCACTCATACGTGTCGTGGTTGTTGAACCCACCTCCAGCCTTGTGTGTCACACACTGTACCGACGGGACGACGCCGATACGCGGTAGAAGGCCCGCTAGCTGCCAAGCGAGATCTTCAGAAGACGTCGAGAAGGACAAGCACTCGGAGCTAAAACATCCGTCGCCAGTGCCATACTTTCCTAGTAGCTCGAGCACTAACTCGGATTTCAGCCTCAGCATTTCTGGGGACAGCTTCTTAGCTGATGCGCCCCTTCCTGCATGGGTGACGCAGAACTCAGCCACCTTCGAGCTGAAGATGTGGATGTAGACTCCGGACCTTTCCTCTTGAGAGAACGCCCAAGGTTCTGGCAGACCAAGGGCAGCGCACACCTCATCTATCTCATCGTGGATGGGATCGTTCCATTCAGTACAGAGACAGATGCCACAAGCAGCGCCATTCTTGTTCCAAAGTGGGTATCCCTCCGCGAGATAGAATCCCAGTAGACGGACCATATTCACGTCGTATTCGACCGGATCATCGACGTCTGGAACGGGGGACAAGAGAAACTGATCTCGGAGATTTCTGGCCTCCACCCACTCCGGGTGAAGGGACGCGCCTCGGTCCCATTGAGGGCACGCCTTGTGATCTTTTGGCCGAACAACGCTTTCCGTTTCCGTGAAGAACGGATGCTGACGAGTAGGTCTAAGAATCCGCCCACCTTCGGGCTTCACGGAGTAGAGGTCTCCAGAGTACTTTCTCTTGTGGACCTCTGTGACTTTTCTGGCCCTTCCCCTGTGGGTGATAACCATGTCACCCACCTGAACTTCCTCGATCGGTTTTTTGGTCCAGTCCGCCATTGTTACCAGAGTACCTGCTGGGAAGCACCCCATGGAGGTCTCGGGTAGCTCACCATGGTCGATCTTGTCGATGACTCGGGTGGCGTTGACCTTGATTGCCTCTTCTCTGTCCAGCCGTACAACGAGCTCGACCCGCTTCATCTGGGGATGCCATGCAGCGAGCTCTACAGAACCAAACGCTCGAGCGTTTGGTCCCTTGTTGCAGTTATGTACCAGGGCCTCCCCAGCTATGTACTCCGGCTTCCCTTCCACCTCGAGGTTGTACAGATCTTCATTGAGTACCGTGTCCTCTCTCCCGATGACACGCACCAAGAAAAAGTCACCCACGACGGTCCTCGGTCTGAAAGACTGCACGTCCTTGACGTGATGTTTTCTGGAACGTCGTGTGATCTCCGGTGAGAACTGAGGGGTCACGGTTACCGTACCACTACCTGCACACCAGTATGTCTCCCCGTGTGGGAATGTTCTGTACCCAGGTTTCTGGTCCCACTGAACTGTGGTAGGTACACAGAATGCACGCATCACATCCGATAGGATGTGCAGCATCTGCGTAGAAGAGGATCGGATCCTTAGTTGCCCTTCGTTCTTTCCTCGAATTGGGACATGCCCATCTCCGTCAACGTACGCGCCAAGCAAAAACTCCAACGCACGCTCGTCCCAGGTCAGTACCTTTCCAGTCAGATGCTTCTCAGACTTGGTCCCGACCACGTACTCCTGGAGCTTGTCCCATAACTCCACCGACCAAGACGATAATACCACCCGCTCTTTGTCTGGGAGATCTGTTCTGGTAACGTGCAACCCATTGGACACCAAACAGTCGTTGACAGACTTGATATCCTCGTAGTTGAACTCGCAGAACGTAAACTGGATCATGCCGCGTTGGCCGGCACAGTACCCCTCGGAAGCAGCCCAACCAACAAGTTCCGCAAACTTGTCCGAGACCCGTTCTCCTCCCAGCTTTGGACGAGGGAAGACCATGTAGTCTCCCGGCAGTACCTCTCCGAGAGGAATCTCTTCAGGGGATGGACCGACCTCTGAGAGACAAGACGGATATTCCTCGAAATGTTTCTGACCTGGTCGGAGCCTAGAGTACTTGTGGGAGCAGTGGATCCTATCGCGCTGAAAAACGAAAACCGGGTGGTCCCAACTACCCTCGAGATCTTCCGCCACTCCCGCTAGGGACAGACGTACTCCAGGGCCGTTGTAGGGACGAGCCATGGCTCGCTTAACCGGTCTTGGTCCAAGCCTTGTTTCTACCAACTCGCCCTGCTTAACTAAAGCAATGGGCTTTCGCGTACGGTCGCCCATCACCACCTCTGTTCCGGCTCGAAAACAGTGGTGCATGAACGGGCGGGCGTAGTGCTCGAAGGTCTCGTAGCCCCAAACGGGACCTCGGTGGATGAGCATTTCTTCTTCGAAGGCATCTCCGTTGATATTCGAGCTCCAGTACTCGTAGGCACCGAGGGCATTCACCAGAGCGTAGATCGATCTGCTATCTGGTACCAATCGATCAATGTACTCCCGAACTCGAGGAAGGAACGGAGCCGCCACCTTGTCCATGTAGGAATGGTGGAACTGGTCCGGGTGGTTGAACACCTCGATGATCTGATTTCCCTGCGTGTCTATGGCAGGGAATTGGCACAGCTTGATCATCAGAACGGTGACTTTACTCTGCTCGGGCTCCGACTACTACGCAGTTGTGCTTTGTACCGCTCCAGTTTGCTCTCCGACTGATAGTCCTTACCGGGAGGCATGGGACGAGGAGTTTCTGGAGTTTCTGGGAGACGGGGACGCCCCGATCTGAACGAATCACGGACTGGGCGATACTGATCTTGACCACCGCGCTGGAGATCTTTGGCCGTCTGAATATCGACGAAGGATCGTTCCTGCCCACCCATGTCTGCTCGAGTGATGGACCGAGCCACGAACGAAGCAGCGATAAGTGGATCTCTGGCGAGCTGTGGGTTGAGGTTGTGCAGCGTGTTGAAGGTCATCTGCACAGCCTTTTGATCCATTTTCCCAAGACTGGGGTTCGCCTCAACCATGGCTTTGAAGGCCATGGGTTTACGTACCTTGTCCGACAACGCGGTGATCCCACTACCCACCGCCTCACCAATACTGGCCATAGCAGCAGAGGCGATACCCTCGGTCATGCCAGAACCAAGAGAATGACCGATGTTCTTTCCAGTCATGGAACTCTTGAACCCCTGCCAGAACCCCGCGTTCTTCTCGATGGCGGTACGCAAGATCTCGAACCCCATGTTAGTGGACTTCATCAGTACTCGCCCCTTTGCTGTGCTTCCATGGCTTTGCGCTGAGCACGAACAGCCATGCGGTACTTGAGTTTTTGGTAGGTCTCGGAGTTCTCGATGCCCTCCTTTGCCTTCACTCCACCGTATGCTGTGGCAGCATACGGAGCGGCCTTGGCGACGAAGTGAGCGGTAGGACTCTGAACGCCATTCTGAGCCATCACGTTGGAGATGTGCTTCCCAGAACCGAGGAATCCCTTACCAGCGGCGTAGATCCCCTGTCCCACACCAGCAGTCTTCTCGGTGCTGCGCAAGAGAAGAAAGGCTACCTGTAGAGCTCGGCTCATCGTCCAACTCCAGCTTGCTCGAGGTGACTCTTCATGGCAGAGGCTACCTTGGACTTGTTCTCGTCCAAGACCTCCACGGCCCGTCGCAGTTTCTTGATCTCCGCTGCCACCTTGGAGAACTCGATGAACCTGGATACGATGGGGTGTGCTGGATTAGGAACACGGGAGGCGGCGGTCTTGGTCAGATCGTCTTTGATCTGTTGGTAGCTAGCCACCTTGTCCGTGACCAGCTTGTCTGCCACAACCTGGAGGGCTTCCTTGGTAGCGGCAGGTGACACTGTGAAGGCAGACCAGATCGACGCGATCTTGTCCATGCCCGTGCCATCCAGGACCAGCTTCTTTACCTCATCCGCGAGCTCGATGCCGAGGTGTTCTTTCGTGACCTCGAGACCGGCCACCTTCGAGAAGACGTGGCTGGCAGCCCCATTGATCGTCTCGCGCATGGCATTCAGCTCACCGAGGGACGACGGAACTTCGGAGCGGTACTCCCGACCTGTGAACCCAGAGAAGATCTCGTCCTCTACACGATTGGCGGAAGCCCTCTTCTCGACGGGGAAGTCGTAGTCGGAGGAAGTACGGACCGCATCCTGACGCGATCCATCGTTCAGCTCCTTCAAGACCCAAGAGGGATCTGCGGGGCCACCCTGGAACTCGATGTTCCGAACGGAACCGCCCTTCTCCCACTCACCCTGGTAAGCTGCCTGGTTGGCGAACTCACACACACGCTTGGTGTGCTCCGGGCCGATGTCTTCCCTGCCGACGACCTGCACAACAGCGTCGCTGAGAGGAGTACCGTTGGAAGAGTACAGGGCAGCCGCCTGCTTTCCGAGGTACTGTAGCCGGCCCGGGTCCATGGGCTTGGCTCTCGCCTGCTCGATCAACCCTTGCGGGAGAGCGCCCTGATCGTGTGTGGTGTTTGCCATTGCTGACCTCTGTGCGGATTGTATGCGGGTAGATCTACAACGTCAACGGATCTTGCCGCAGTTACGGCCACTTGATAGCTTTGAAAGTAGCATGCGGAGGTGACAGATGGGAAGCAACCAAGAAATCGTTCCGGTAGCCACCCTGGATGAATATGCCCAGGTACCGGACGCAGCCAAGATCTTGGGCAAATGCACGAGGAGCATCAAACGGTACATCTCTGGGGGAGTTCTCAGAGCTAGGAGGTTCAAGGGACAAGGAAGAGCATGGTGGATCCGCAAGACAGACCTGGAAGCACTGAAGAATCTCCAGGACTGGAAGCTCGGGACGGCAGACCTTTGGGACCTGCTCAAGACCATCAAGATCCGGCTCCACAGTATCGAGAAGAACATAGACTTCTTGATGCACGTCAACGGACTGGATGTTTCCTCCTTGAGAGATGCTCCCACAGAGCACCTCATGTTTCTGTACGAAGAGGTGTGCCACTACCTGGACATGAAGAAGACCCGAGATGTCGAGACTGCCATCATGGTCAAGTGGGCAGAGGTGTTGATCCAGGTCACAGAGGTGGAGCTCGAACGTCTCGTCGGACCCACCCAGAACGTAGAGCCTTGGCGTCCCTTCTACGACATGTGCCGCTTGTTCATGAGCGAACTACGGAAGAGGAAGTCCTTCCCCCACAGCGGTCCCATGCAGCATGCCTATCGTCTGTTGGACAAGGCACGCAAAAGTATCGGCATTGCGATCGTCGTGTTCACGGAATCCAGAGCCGCCGACATCGGACCACGGAAGATGTCACGTCTCTACCATCTAGAGGTGACCAGCGACTCTCTTACCCGCTACATCGCTGCTGAGTTCCCCAAGTCCACGATCAAGTGAAAAACGGGACGATCTTCTGCCATAAGATTAATGCCACGGGATATCTATTTTCCGTCGGTAAACAATCTTCTGCGCAGGAGAAAAAGATGGCTCTACGGAAAACGGCAACATCCCCCGCGAACAATGTCGAGGAGCGGCTCGCTGCGCTCCAAGCGGCGCACGACGAGCTGAAGGGGCAGATCTCGGGCAAGGCCCTCATTCTCGATGACAAGGTGATCGAAGCGATGTCAAAGGAGTTGGGGCCCGAGAAGTTCGAGCGCCTCATTGGAAAGCTCGCCACGTCGGCCTCGCCGAAGCTCGAAGGCTTCGGCGAGCTCGTATCGTCCACCTGGGACGGGGGATGGAAGGGGAAGACGACGGTCATCATGGCCGGCGTCGGCGTAGCAACGACCGTGGCCGTGCTGTTGGAGGGTGTAGGCGCCATCACAGGCGCCGATTCCCTACGCGTTCTCAAATCCCTCTCGGAGTGGTACTCGGCCTAGCGGCCTGGGCCCACTCCGCTGCCCCCTACACACAGGTGTAGGGGGCATCCCTCCCTCTCAGCCCTTCGGGGCTTCTTCTTAGCTACCTTCGTCTACGCCTCGGCTCATCATCCACTGCGTCCTTCAGAGGAGAGATGATGTCCGGCCTCGGGTATTTCAACATGCTGGCTAGGAAGCAGTACAAGATCGAATGGAACGTGTCGTCCGTCTTGCCGAGGGCATGGTGGTAGTCGACCATGCGTCTCGTGTTGTTGTACTCGCTGAAGATGTTGAGGATGTCCTGTCCGTACGGCTCATAGAACTCGTCCCAAGAAGGGAGGTCGATCTGCTTGCGGGTGAGGGCATTGAAGAGGTCACTCATCACCTCGGTGCGGTGAACGGCGAAGCGACGTAGACGCTCCTCGTAGTAGACCTTCCCCTTCTTCTGATTCGAGTTGTATTGGTACTTCAAGATCTTGTTGGGGCCGAAGGCACGAATGAGGTGGTCGTTTCTATCGAAGCCACCACCGTAGTCACACCCCGTGATGCAGACATTGAACTGGGTGAGGATGGTGCAGATCATCTCGAGCTGAACAGGTGGCTCTAGCTCTTTGCCGGTGAACCGGTGTGCCCAGAAGATCGTGAAGTTACCGGAGCCGAGGTAGGCACCCAGGGTGAGAACGGTGAAGGTGTTCTCACCTGTGTTCCCTTGGTACGCCACGCAGCCATTGCGCTCCGTCACGATGTAGCCCGATGGGACCTTGC
>Ga0100403_1000977_pt1 | contig 27182 bp, 30 predicted proteins | sample CryGeymet201501t_FD_83663 | JGI IMG/M metagenome (GOLD analysis project Ga0100403, IMG submission 83663) | Groundwater microbial communities from Crystal Geyser aquifers in Utah, USA - Crystal Geyser metaG 2015-01t | ecosystem: Environmental > Aquatic > Deep subsurface > Groundwater | place... | reverse complement strand
GCTGTTTTGAATCCTGATACGTGCATTCCTCCGTCTGGATTGGTGATGTTGTTGGCAAATGCATGGAGTGAATCTGAATAATCATTGGTGTATTGGAAGGCAATTTCAATGGCAATGTCATCAACGGTTTGTTCTGTGTAAAACACGGTTTCGTGTTTTGGTTCTTTATTTTTGTTGATGTGTTTGATGTAGCTTGCAATTCCTCCTTCGAAATAAAATTGATAACTCGTGTTTGGAAACATTGTCCGTGTTTCATCTTTTTCTCGTTCTTCTTCTGTGCGTTCATCAATAAGGGTAACTTTTACGCCTTTGGTAAGGTATGCTTGTTGTCTGAGATGGTTGACAACGGTTTTCCATTTATAATCAATTGTTTCAAAAATGCTGTTGTCGGCACGAAATGTGATAGTGGTTCCGTCTCCTTCTACTTTACCACCTTTTTTTATTTTCGCTTTTGGTTTTCCGATATTATATTCTTGGGTGTAGATGTTTCCATTTCTGTGTACTTCAGCAATTACATGTGTGGAGAGTGCATTGACTACTGATACACCAACTCCATGAAGTCCACCTGATACTTTATATCCGCCATCACCAAATTTTCCTCCGGCATGAAGTTTGGTCATGACTAGTTCTAACGCACTTACTTTCTTTTTTGGGTGAATGTCTACTGGGATACCACGACCGTTATCGGTAACGGAAACATAATGATCGGGGAGGAGTTTGATTATAATGTCATCACAATATCCTGCCATTGCTTCATCGAATGAGTTATCTACAACTTCCCAAATCATATGATGAAGTCCTTGTGATCCTGTTGATCCAATGTACATTCCTGGTCGTTTTCGGACAGCTTCTAATCCTTCAAGAACATTGATGTGCTTTGCGCTATAACCTTCGGCACCTTTGGTGGTATTTTTTGTTGTCATAATGTTAGTTTTTATCTTGGCTCTTCGTTCTTTGTTCTTGGGATGTCTGCAATTTTTATGAATTAAGAACCGAGAACTTGTGAACATATTGTTCGAGTTGCATTGTAGCATGGGGGGTAGGAGAAGACAAGGGGTTTAGATTCGTTTTTTTTTGGTGTATACTAGGTGTACTTTGTATGTTTTCACGAAAAAAGAATACACAATTTTCACGGTATGTTGACGTGAATAATGATTTTTCTAATAAAGAATTGTCGCTTTCGATGTGGTATTTGCGACACATATTTACGTTAAAAAAAATTGCTATTGGCATATTGATGACGTGGTGTGTTGTTACTATTGGCATTGGTATTGTTTATTGGAGTTATTATTTATTTGTAGGCTATCCTCAGGATCAGCGTGTTTTTGCTGAACTTGCTTCTTTTCCAAATTATCGAGCGCAACAGGAACTCTATAAGGCACAACCAATTCGATTGTCTCATACACAGGTATTTCATGCTGGAGGGAATTTTTATGATTTTGTGAGCACGGTAAACAATGATAACGAACGGTATCAAGCAATCGTACGATATCATTATTCATTTGCTGGTGGTGAAACTTCTCAGCAAATAGCGGCTGTGTTGCCTGGACAAGAAACGTTGTTGGTACAATATGGATTTGAAACAATGAAATTTCCTGCCTCTATTTCACTCGTTATTGACAGTGTGTCTTGGCGACGGGTTAATCCTCATGTACTTGATGATGTTCAACAATATATTGATGAACGCTTTGATTTTGGTGTAGAAAATTTTGATTTTGTTCGTGCTAGTAGAATTGAGGGGATTGATGGTCACCAAATACGTTTTGACATTGTGAACAGATCTGCGTACAGTTATCATGCTCCAGCATTTCATATTGAATTTTATGATGATGGTCAACGTTCAGGTGTCTATTATATAGAGCTTGATACCCTTTTGTCTGATGATCAAGAGCATATTGATTTACGTTCGTTTGCTGATGATTTGCAAGTGAACAGTATTGTGCTTTATCCTATTATTGATGTTTTTGATGCTTCGGTATATATTCTGCCGGGGGATATGTAGTTATATGCGGTATTTATTTCGAATGTATTCACAAATACGTCATCACGATTGGGTTCTCTCAATCGTTGTTTTTATTTTAATTAGTTTAGGCCTTACCGCTATTTATAGTGTTGATCTTTCTCGTGGAGATACCCTTATATATTTTCCTACACAGATACTTGCCTTTTTCCTTGGTGCATGTGTGTTGTTTATTGTGGGACTTGTTCATGTGTCATTTTATCGGTTTTCGGCGAAGTTTTTTTATGCGTTTGCATTTGTGCTTTTAGTGTCGGTGTTATTTTTTGGGGTAACTATTCGAGGAACTACCGGATGGTTTCGTGTTGCAGGATTTTCATTTCAGCCAGCTGAATTTGCAAAGGTAGGGTTGGCTATTTTTTTGGCGTGGTGGATTAGTTTGCATGGAAGAAAGTTTTATCGATGGCAGTTTGTATTAACGAGTGGTGCTATTACTTTTGTGCTTGTGGGGTTGGTGATGATGCAGCCTGATTTGGGTTCTGCGTCAGTACTTTTTTGTGTATGGTTTGGGTTACTCATATTTACTGGAACAAAAAAACGGTATATTGCGGGATTGATTTTGTTGTTTTTGGGAGTGAGTATTTTTTCCTGGTTTTTTGTTTTTAAGCCGTATCAAAAAGATCGGTTGTTGACATTTTTGCAACCAGATGATCCTACACGTGCACTTACGACTGCGTATAATGTTAATCAATCATTAATTGCTGTTGGTGCTGGACAATTGTTTGGTCGTGGACTTGGGTTTGGGTCGCAAAGTCAATTGCATTTTTTGCCTGAGGCACAAACGGATTTTATTTTTGCCGTGATTGCTGAAGAACTGGGATTTATTGGGGTTTGTGTATTGTTATTTTTATATTTTTTATTATTATGGCGTCTGGTTCGAATTATTGATCATTGTAGTGATGATTTTTCAGCCTATTTGGTTGCTGGTGTGGCGCTTATATTTTTTGTGCAGCTATTGGTAAATGTTGGCGGTGCATTGAGTATTTTGCCGGTCACGGGAGTAACGTTACCTTTTGTAAGTTATGGTGGGTCGTCGCTTATTTTAAACTGTTTTTTGATTGGATTGGTGCAAAGTGTTGCTGCTTCAGAATCTTTTGGTGCTCGGGATCAATTTTCTCATGGAATGATTGGGTAGCTTTTGTATCTGTGGGTCTATTGAAAAACTTAGAAATTATGTATAGACTGGATGTATATATAGTGAAATAATTTGTATGTCACAACATCTTGAACAAGAGGATTCACTGTTTTCTCATAATGGGCTTCATTTGGTAAAGGCGTGCCCTGTGTGTAAGCATTCATATCATATTGATGATGCTATTATTGTTGATGAATATGATGGGACAGAATTGGTGCATTTAACCTGTTCTTCGTGTCAATCAGCGATGAAGGTACTTTTGAGTAGTTCTCATGTAGGTATGAGTGTTCTTGGTATGCTTACTGATTTGGGTGCTGATGATATTGATTATATGAGAAGTTCTGCCATGGTTACTGAAGATGATGTTTTGTCATTTCATGAAACATTACAAAAGGATGCTGCAAGATTTCGTTCTTGTTTAGGTATGTAATTATATTGTTATGAAGAATCGTTGGTTATCTTTTTTTCTGGCAAAACGGGATTTGGCAACGCATTTGTATGTGTTGTCTTTTGTTTTATTTATTGTAGGTGTTGTTCTTGGTGGGTGGTTTTTTGTTACGATGTCAGCATCTCGTAGTGCTGCTTTTTTTGTTGATGGGGAAGATGAAGAAGTGTCCGTGGAGGAGGCTGTTGTTCCAGAAAGTATTTGTGAATTTTCTCGATTTTTGGATGGCGTGTGTGTTGATTCTGAAGAAGAACAGTCTGTTCCTGTAGTTGCTGTAATGGTGGAAAATCATGTTGATGCCCGACCACTTTCTGGGATTGCAGATGCTGCTATTGTGTATGAATCGCCGGTGGAGGGGAATATCACCAGATTTATGGCACTTTTTCTACGAGATAGTAACATTGTGAAAGTTGGTCCTGTGCGCAGTGCGCGACCATATTATCTTGATTGGTTGAGTGAATATCCTGGGGCAATGTATATGCATGTTGGTGGATCTCCAGAGGCGCTTGATCGTATTTCCCAATTTGGTTTGTTTGATATGAATGAGTTTTATCGTGGATGGTATTTTTGGCGTGATCAACATCGTTATGCTCCACACAATGTATATACATCTAGTAATTTATGGAAAACGGCTTGGACTGATTATGGTGATACGGCAGCCTCTGTACAGTCTACTCATTGGCAGTTTTCTCTTCAGGATGAGTGTGAGGTAGATTGTTCACCAATTATTTCTGTGTCTTACCAAGGGCATGTGTATGGACCAACATGGATGTATACAAGTTCAACTGGTCAGTATACTCGATTTGAAAATGGGCGTACGTATCGTGATGAACAAGGAAATCCAATTGTGGTGGATACCCTTGTTGTTCAGCGTGTTGTTTCACGTGTTATTGATGATGTTGGGCGTCTTCGTATGGATACTATTGGTTCTGGAGAGGCTGTTGTGTTTCGAGATGGCTATGCTACTGAAGGAGTTTGGAAAAAGGATTCACGTGAATCACAAACAGTATTTGAGGATAGCGATGGAAAGAGTATTCCATTGCATCCTGGAAAAATTTGGATACAGATTGCGTCTCCTTCGACAGATGTTTCCTATTAATAGTGCATGATAATGAAACAGAGGAAAAACACCTCTGTTTTTTTTCGTAATAGCAAATTTTTTGGTATACTGTGCATACTATGATAGAAGGATATCTTTGTTTTTTTGTCATTACTTCATTGGTAAATGCTATCGTGAGTTTTATACTGGCGGTGTTTGTTATTTTTACTGGATATAAAAAAAGGTTAGCTCGTTATTTGTTTTATTTTTGTGGCTCTGTCGCTTTGTGGAGTTTCCCATATTTTTTGTGGCAAATTTCGTCTACGTCTGAGTATGCTTTTTTTTGGTCTCGGATGCTCATGTTTGGCGCGGCGTTTACCTCACTTTCTTATTTGCATTTGGTTATTGTTTTTTTGGGGAAAGATAAAGAACGATTTTATCGGGTGGTATTATCTATTTTTTATCTTTTTTCGTTGTTGTGGGTTGTTCTTAATGCTACTACTAATTTATTTGTTGTTGGAGTTGAACCACGATCTTTTTTCCCGTTTTGGCCAATTCCTGGACCATTTTTTATTCCATTTTTATCGGCTTTTGCTGGACATGTACTTTATGCAACATATTTGTTAGCGGTGGCATATCGTAAGGCAAAAGGAAATAAGCGGAAACAAATTAAATTAATGCTTTTTGGGAATTTGATTGCATTTATTGGTGGAGCGACAAATTATCCGTTGTGGTTTCATATTAATATTGCTCCTTGGGGGAATATTGCGGTTGCGTTGTATGCCATTATTACGGTGTATTCAATAATGCGGTATAAATTTTTGGATTTGCGGGTGGTAATGGCGGAGCTTTTTACGGGGATTATTTTGGTCATATTTTTTGGTGATGTTTTTTTGTCTCGGAGTGTTCCTGAATTAGGGTTTCGTCTTTTGGCACTTGTGGTCATGGGATTATTTAGTTTTGTTTTGGTAAAGTCTGTTCGTCTTGAAGTTGATCGTCGTGAGGAAGTAACTCAATTGGCAAAATCTTTGGAACGGGCAAATATTCAGTTACAACAATTGGATGAACAAAAGACTGAATTTTTGTCTATTGCCTCCCATCAACTTCGAACGCCATTATCTATTTTAAAAGGGTATATTGAACTTTTGAAAGATGGTGCGTTTGGAAAACCAACGAAAAAAATGGTGGCAACACTTGCGGATATGGATGAAACAAATGAGCGGTTGGTGAAATTAGTTGATGATTTCTTGGATATTACTCGTATTGAACAGGGGAGAACATTATTTGTGTTCGATATGCATAGTATGAATAATTTGATTACGAGCGTGGTGGCAGAATTACGTGATCGTGCGATAGCTGCGGAATTTTCTCTTTCATGGGTGCCTCCAAAAGGTATTGACGAAGTGTATATGGATGATGAAAAAATTCGTCATGTTGTATTTAATTTTGTTGATAATGCCATTAAGTATGGGCTAAAAGGAACAATCAATGTAATGTTTGAAAAAAAAGATGGGGGGTATGTGGTTTCTGTAAAGGATAATGGTATTGGTTTTATGAAAGAAGATCAGGTAAACTTTTTTTATAAATTTTATCGGGGGAAAAATGTGCAAGGCACAAACGTAAATGGTACTGGACTTGGTATTTATGTTTGTCGAAAATTTGTGGAGACCCACAATGGGTATGTATGGGCGAGTAGTCCTGGTTTGGGGAAAGGAAGTGAATTTGGATTTTACCTTCCTGGTGGGGTGAAAAAGCGAAAGGAGGTACTTGATGGCGTTACGAAGGTGACATCGAAGGCTTCTCCTGTTGGGTAGCCTTTCTTTTGAGGGACTTTCTTTTTTTCTTTTTTTGCGGTATGCTATGAACCAGTTTTTAAGATTTTTGTTTTTTTCTTATGTTTCAACGACCTTCACCAAATATTGCGCTTTCTCAGCAAGATAATTCACATGTTTCTCCTGATGAAGTAGAAACCGTTGTTGGCCCTTCTGTCCATGTGGAAGGAGATTTTTCTTCTGAAGGAAATATTTTAGTTAAAGGAATGGTATCTGGAAATGTGCAAACAAGTCGTTTGCTTACTGTTGAATCTGGTGCCAAAATTACCGCAAATGTAAAAGCGGGGAATGCTGTTATCTCTGGAGAGATAAAAGGAAATGTTCGTGTGTCTGATCGGTTAGAATTAACCGAAACGGCTCGAATTTCTGGTGATATTTCTTGTGTTATTTTAGCTGTTGAACCAGGGGCACTTATTGTGGGTAAGGTATCAATGGAAGGAATGACTCCAGAAAAAAAACGTACAACAAAAAGTCGTCGTCGATTAACAAAGCTTGTTGATGACACAGATGATGATACTAATATGGAGGATGAATTTTCTGAAGAAGATTCTATTGACGCTTAATCCGTATTTTTTCAGCTAGCGTATGTACATCTATCTGTACGACAATTTTTTGCGTCAGAAAAAGTATGAATCGCAGATGAAAGCAATAGAAAACCGGTTGACAGACTTTGGCATTGCTGGTAAGATATTGCGGTTACAACGATTCGCGAACCCTGAGGTAATTATTGAGGATGAGATAAAACGTGGCGCTACAGCAGTTATCATTGTTGGTAATGATGCAACGTTTGGTCACATTCTTTCTCGGGCAGCACGTTGTGATGTTATTTTTGGTTTTTTACCTATTGGGCAGCAGAATGATATTGCAAACGTTTTGGGTATTCCTGTAGGAGAAGATGCCTGTGATGTTCTTTCTAAACGACGAAAAGTGTTTCTTGACGTAGGGTGGTTTAACAATCGGTACTTTGTTTCCCAACTTCATATTCCATTTTCGCCAATCACTATTGAATACGATGAAAAGTTTCGTGTATCATCTCAAAGTGGTTTGATGGAATTGGTGGTATGTAATTTGCAGCCATTTATTTGGCGGGGGAACAAGGGAGATGAATTTGTTGTTCATCCGCAAGACGGAAAATTAGAAGCATTTATTCGTCCTATGAAGAAAGTTGGGCTATTTCGTAAGCAATACGAAGATCCTAGTGTGTTTCCATTTGAAGAAATGGTGGTGAAGAGTACTACTCCATTTGTGGTGGAAGCTGATGGAAAACAATCGAAAGAAACAAAAATTACGATTCGTCTTGCGAAGAGCCGGATTAATATGATTGTTGGAAAAGATAGAAAATTTTAATTTTGTTCAGGTAGTCCGTCTTCACACTTTGTTATGGCGGATAAACTATCATTGGTAGATTGAGTTTACAATTAATTACTGTTCAGGTGGCGGAATTGGTAGACGCGCTGGCTTGAGGGGCCAGTGGGAATTTTTTTCCCGTGGAGGTTCAAGTCCTCTCCTGAGCACAACCTGGGAAACGAGCTCCATTTTCGAAATATCGAGAATGGAGTTTTTGCTTTAATAAGCAAAGTTTTGCCCTTCAATTCAAGGTTCCACGTCAGTGCTTTTGCGAGCAACTGCTTTTCGTTGTTCGTCCCGGAACACAGGATGGATTTTGCGTTTGCTAAGCAAAAATACGACCGTTCCAAAGGTTCCACAAGTCCGTCACCCTGCCGCTCCTCAAGCTGTTGTTCGAGCGCTATTTTCTGTTTGAGGAGCTTTGAGCGGTCGTGCTGGTAGTCTTCGGTGTCGATGACCTCGTCCACCACCAGCCGCCTGAGGCGTTCAAGGCGGTCCTCCACCTTGGCGAGTCGGCGCATCTGTTCCGCTCTCACTTCCTTCACCACCTTCACACCATCATGCTGCGCCTGTTCTGCGAGCTCGATAATGACGCGCAGCCATGCTTCCGGAAGATGTATCTCGTCCAGGAAGGACGCGAGTTGGGCATCGAGCTCCTTCTCTTGGATCGCACGCTCGGGACAGAAGCCATACCGTCTCTCCTTGCGACAACAATGGTAATACGTATAGACGGTGCCATACCGATTCGTCGTGTGCTTCGCTACGACCGCCGCATGACAAGTGCCGCAGCGGATGAGTCCACGATACGCGAACTGTGATAGCTGGCCTCGGACCATCGGATACACGTGCCCGTTGAGGATTTCTTGGACGCGCTCAAATTGCTGCATCGTGATCATGGGTGTGTGCGCTCCGACATATGACTCGCCTGCGCGACGCATGACTCCCGCGTAGAAGGGATCGCGGAGCAGACGGTAGATGCCCGACTTTGAGAGCAGTTGTCCTCCAGATCGTTTGTGCACCGGCGTCGTCAACCCCATCTGCGTCCGAGCTGTCATCAAGACATCGAGCACAGGGTTGCCTTCAAGAACGAGTTGCCAGATGGATCGGACGAGAACGAATCGCACAGGGTCCTCGACAAGGCGTTTCGTCTCGTGGTCGCGGATGTAGCCGAGCTTGGGGTATCCCGGCCACAAACCTCGTAGCAGCGTCTCCCGATTGCCACGTTTCACGTTGTCTGACAGGTCGTCGCTGTACTTGGTGGCCATCCCGAAGATGATGGACATGAGGAGTTTGTCGTCGCCGGTGCCCGTGTAGTCCCGATCGGGAGTGACGATCTGTTTGATGGTCCCGTTGCCGAGCTCCCACATCAACGCGCCCCCGTCAACCGGGTTTCGCGCAAGCCGGTCGAGCTTCCAACACAGAACGCCGTCGGCACGACCTCGGCGCAGATCCTCCATCACCTTGCCAAACACCGGGCGGCCGGGCTTCTTGGCCGATTGCGCCTCTTCGCGCGGCTCGCCGAGCACCTGGAGTCCCTTCCGCTTGACCGTCTCGATCAGCTCGCGCCGCTGCGCATCGATGGAGAGCTCTTGGCGCTCCTCGGATTCAGATGATTTTCTTAGATACATTATTAATTTCATATTTTAGACTTTAAGGCCCGCGTTGCCCGAAGTACTTGAGCAGTCGAACCAGATAAATTGAATTTTCAGCCATCTCCATGACCTCAGCGTCCGTGAACGTGTCCGCGTCTTCGCCCGACGCCACCAGCGCCTCGCGGAGTCTGTGGATCACGGCAGGGGTGAAGGTCACGTGCCCGAGGAAGAGATCCTGGCCGTTGTGGGCGGGTTCGCTCGGGCTGTCGATCCGCTCCGGGTTCGCAAGGGGGATGTTGAGGGGTGGGGGATGGTGCATAGGCACGTATCGTACCCCCACGCCAACACGACGCAGAGTTGGCTTCACCTGACGCTCGGCGCCTTTCGCGCGATCGCTGTGGATGAGTTCGGACTCGGCTGTCCGACCCAGCCAACGCCCGACACAAGCCAGCGTGGAGTATCATTGCATCAGAACAGATTTCATGATACATACATGCAAATAAACAACGAAAGGAGGTGATTTAACTATTGGATACAACCAGATTGCTCCGCTTCGAAATATACGAAGCCTTCGTCATTGGAACCCAAAAAGGAGGTCGATGACGCAAGCGGAGCTCGCCGCTCTTGTCGAAACTGACGCGCGGCAAATCAGTCGGTACGAGTCGAGTCCCAGCCTCGCGCGTGGGATGGAGCTCCTTGTCGATGTCGCCCTCGCGCTTGGCGTGTCTGTTGATGCCTTGTTCGACCCGCTGTGGCTCGACGGACGACGTGCCAGAATGCGTGAGAAAGCCCGCAGCCACACACGTGCCAGCTCAGGTGCGGGGCCACACGTTGCCGCGCTTTGCATCCGGTCGCAGATCGCGGCACCCGTCATCGTGAGCCCGTCGGGTATCGTTCCGTTGGAGCGCCGCCGTATTCGCGGGAGCCGGACGCTCAAGGACGTGGTGCGGCTCGTCGCGGACGACCTCGCAACCCTCCATGAGCAGCTGCCCCTGTCCGGCCTGATCCTCGAACCCGGTTGCCCGTCTCGTCGCTATCTCACCGACCTTCCGTTTTCGGTCCACACGGTGTCGCTTGAGGACGCGAAGTCTGTCCTGCTTCCGGGTCGGCTCAAGACACACGCTGCCTTGTTCCGCTATCTCGCCGGGCGCGATCCCGCTCTCCAGCAGCTCGCTCGATTCTCGCCCTACACGAACGACCTTCGCCTCACGGACCGCTGGCGACTCATTCCCTTCATTGCCGCCGCGCTCGGTCTTGCCTACATCCAGCGCGCATCACGCAGCTGATCAACTGCTATTTTTAACGCTACCCCTATGTCATCTTCATCGCTCGAGACCAAGACCCAACGCCTGTTCCTCGTCCTCTCCGACGGGAACTGGCACACCACCCGCGAGCTCGCTCGCCGTGTCGGCCACACCTTCGCGTGCGCCAAGTTCAAGCTGGTCAACGCAGGCTACCAGATCGAGAAGCGCCCTCATCCTGTCAGCGCGTACCAGTGGCAGTACCGCCTCTCGGCAAGTAGCCGTGACGTGTGAAACGGCCTCATCGCTCACCCCCGCCGCCGACTCATCATCCGCCCATCACCCGGAGCGAGTAGGGGTGAACGATGAGCGGTGCGTTCGGTCGCCGCAGCGGGGAGAGCCGGCGCGCACGCAAACTGCTCGATCTTCGTTCACGTCAACATCTTGACCTTGTCATCTCGTACCTATGTCATCCCGCCAAGTGCCCCACAAGTTCGTCCAGGTCGTGATCCAACCTCGCGACCTCCACGTGTTCAACGCGCTCTTCGTCCACCGCTACTTGTCTGTCCGTCATCTCCACGCCCTCGTCTTTCGAGACCAAACCAGGCGGGTGGTGCAAGCTCGACTCCGTCGGCTCTGGGCGGCGGGATTCCTCAGCCGGCGCGTGAATGTCCGTGAAGACTGGGCACGCCCTGGCCTCCGTCCACCCACGGAATACCTCTACGCGCTCGCGATCGCTGGCGCCCGACAGCTCGCCGACTCTCTGCAGTGTCCGCTCGGCGATATCCCGCACACGGACGCACAAAATCGACGAGGGTTTGTCACGCTTCAGCACCACCTCGTGGTCACGGACTTCATGGTGGCACTCAGCGCAGCGCTCACGAACAATCCCGCCACCTCCGTGACACTCGCCGGGCTCGAGCGAGAACACGAGCTGCGCGTTCGGCTCGGTGCCCACGCCATGCACGCGGTCGTCCCTCGTCCCTGGCTCATTCCAGACGGCGTGGTTCACCTCCGACTTCGTGACGGCGATGCCCCTGTGACCTTCTACGTGGAGGTCGTTCGCTCTCTGCCAGTTGGAGGTCGAGCCGCGGTGTACGACAAACTCGCTCGCTACATCGACGCCTTGACCCGCGCCACGATGCCGTCCGTGTGGAGCCACAAACGTGTGGCCGCGGTGCTCATCGTGGCACCGACGGTTGAGAGAGCCGAGCGTCTTCGCACCCTCGCCGAACGCCTTGATCGTTGCCGCGATCGTTTCTGGTTCGCGCCGTATCTGGCGCCGACGGCGGGAGGAAGCATCACGAGCGCGTTTTGTCGGGAGACCGTCCTCGATGATTGTTGGTGCGACGGGGACGGCGCGCTACGCTCGCTGCTTCGTCCACTTCACACCTGACACGTATGATGCATCCGTCGCCCCGCACGTCGCTGCAGGAGCGCCTCTTCGCCAACCACTACCCACCGAAGACGCTGCTCGTCCTCGGCCAGGTTCGCGTCCGGTCACGCCCTCCCGTCGCGTTCGGCCTCCTACCAGACGACCGGCTTCGTCACATCTGGGTGATCGGCAAGACCGGCACGGGCAAGTCGACGCTGCTCGCTCGTCTGATCGTACAAGATGCGCTCGCTGGACGCGGCGCGGCCCTCATCGACCCGCACGGTGCACTTGTCGACAGCGTGCTCACTCAGATCCCTCCGTCCCGCACCAACGATGTGCTCCTTCTTCGGCCGGCCGACACGGACTTTCCGATCGCCTTCAACGTCTTTCGCCGTGGCAAGCTGCCCTACCCTGATCGTGCGCTCCTGGCCGCCAGCCTCATCTCGACCTTCAAAGCCCGGTGGGGAGCCTTCTGGGGCCCGAGGCTCGAGCACGTGCTCCGCAACGCCATCCTCGCCGTTGCCTCCCACCCTGATGCGACGCTCGTCTTCTTGTACACGTTTCTCATCGACCGAACCGTCCAGGCCCGCGTCGCGGAGAGGAGCCAGGACATCGCCGTCCGCCAGTTCTGGCTTCAGGAGTGGCCGAGCTACTCCCGCACGCTTCAAGGAGACGCCCTCGCCCCCGTTCTCAACAAGCTCGGCGCGTTTGTGGGCAATCCCATCGTGCGTCGCCTCGTCGGCTGCGTCGCAAACCGTGTCGATGTCGGCGGATTCATGGACCGAAGTGGGATCCTGCTTGCCGACCTCAACGTCGGAAGCATTGGAGAAGACGCCGCTGAGCTCCTCGGAGGGCTTCTCGTCAACATGCTCCGACTCGCCGCGATGGCGCAACGTCCGGCTCGTCCGTTCACGGTGTACCTCGACGAGTTCCATCGCTTCACCAGCGACGCGCTGCCAAGCGCCCTCGCCGAGTCCCGCAAGTTCAACCTGCCCCTCGTGATCGCGCACCAGTATCTCGCCCAGCTCCCGCGCGACACCCAAGACGCGCTCCTCGGCAACGTCGGCACCACCTTGGCGTTTCGCATCGGGCCGGATGCGGCGGCTGTCGTTGGCTCCGTCTTCGCGCCCGAGCTGAGCGATGGCGTCCTTCAGATGCTCCCCCCGCACCACTTTGCCATTCGGCAGCTCGCCCAGGGAGTTCATCTACCGGCCTTCGTCGCCGAAACCATGCCGCCACTCCTCGTCCCGCCGAGCGCGGACGAACGCGTTCGACGCATCATCGCCCAGTCACGGTCGCGCTTCGCTCAAGACACCCGCTCGGAGAAAACGAGTGCGGAGGGGACTCGCGGCACGCAGCGTGCCCCACACGATCCCTACGCGTGGGGCTGAGATTCGGTCGGAGCTGCTCCGAGATGCGCGGCCACCGCCACCTGAGGACGCAGGGCGAGTGTCCCCGCGTCCCTCGTCCGGGCTTCGTAGCACTCGCACGTCGCCGGGCGCGGAGCAGCTCCGACCGAACTCGCCTTGAGTCCTGCAAACCCGGACAGGCCATTCGCCCCTCCAGCCACCTTCATCCATTGGAGCCCCTATGCCACCCTGGATCGACTTCCACACGATTAAAGAGAGAGTCAGTATCGAGGCCGTGCTCCTCGACTACTACGGCCTTGACACCCTCAAGCGCCGCGGCCAGAGCCTCGTCGGCCCCTGCCCCGTCCATGGAGGGGACAACCCACGAGCGTTCCACGCCAACCTCACCACGGGCCTCTGGCACTGCTTCAGCCGCTGTGGGCGAGGTGGCGACCAGCTCTCGCTCGTCGCCCTGCGCGAAGATGTCTCGCTCACCGAGGCAGCCGCACGACTCGCCGCGTACGCTTCGCTCGACGCCACCCACCGCGCACCCAACCGACCACGACCGCCTCCAAGTCCGAAGACGGCAGCCGTGAACCACCCGTTGTCGTTTCGTCTGACTGTCGAACACCACCATCCCCACCTTCAGGAGACGCGTGGCCTGGCGGTCAGCACCTGTCGTCGCTTCGGCGTTGGCTTTGCGAGGTACGGGATGCTGCGCGGCATGATCGCGGTCCCGCTTCACGATGCACACGGACGTCTCGTTGCGTACGCGGGACGACGACTCGACCGCGAGTCCATCGTGCGCTACGGCAAGTACCGCTTCCCGCGCGGCTTGCACAAAGAGCTCGTCCTCTACGGATGGCACCGTTGTCGAACCCTCGCTCGCGAGCAGCCCATCATCCTGGTTGAGGGCATCTTCTCGGTCCTTGCACTCTACGAGGCCGGCTATCCGAACGCAGTCGCAGCCCTTGGCTGTCACCTGTCTGACGAGCAGGCAACGCTGCTCGAAGACGCCAAACGCGTGACCGTGCTCTTTGACGGCGACGACGCCGGACGAGACGGCGCCCAGCGGGCTGCCTCCCTCCTCGCGTCACACGCGATTCAGAACGAGGTCATCTCACTCGCCGACGGCGAAGAACCCGAGAGCCTCGACCTCGCGCGACGCAACGTCCTTCTCGGCCCGCCACCAACGCCAACATCGTTCGTCAGGGGGTAGCTTCACCCGCGCCCCCTGCGCCCTTCCTCACCTCGAACCGCCCTCCGCCCGTGCGCTCGACCTTGCTGAGCGCACGGGCCGGTGACGGTCTTCTTGCCCCACCGGGATCTTCCACCCCAGCGCGAGCTCGTCACGTACGACGCGGCTCCATGGAGAACAACCATGCTCAAGCTCACCTTGAACGGCCAGGTCGAATACCTGTCCGAGTCCGACAGCGACGACGCCCTGCGTCGTTACTGGGAAGCCAAGTCCGCAGGCGACCTCACCGCCCAGCTCGTTCGCGTCGAGGACTCCCCCCCGGCTCCGCCCCCTCCGCCGCCGAGCGACGTGCGAGCTCTCATTCCTGAGGTGCTCCCGCCGGTCCCCGCCGGTGTGGTCTCCAAGCAGGCCCAGGGCCGAATCTCCGAGCAGGAACGCTGGCTCTCGGCCAGCGGCTTCTCGGTGCCCCCACCCATCTACGCGCCTGGCACTCGCGTCAATGCCCTCGGGGAGGAGAACTTCCGCCTTGAGCGTCGTCGCATCGAGGAGATGCCCTACTTCGATGACGCGGCCGACTCCATCATCGACAGCATCCGAAAGGAGGAACGCGAGGATCACAAGGTCCGTCTGAAGGACCTCGCCCTCTCACCCCGAGGCTCACTCTTCGTCGGCAACAGCGACGAATTCGGGCTCGAGGTCAACGCGTTCAACCAGCTCGCCGCCTCGGCCGGCTTCGGTGGTGGCTCCCGCTACCTCAAGGATCTGTGCTCGGCGGAGTTACGTGCCGCGAACGTCAACTGGCAGCTCGCGCATCGCCCGAGCCGAACGGTGGTGTTGCGCACACGCCTCGGCGCTGGCGGGCACCGTCACGTCTTCGCCGTCGTGACGCCGACCTACGCCCCCGTCGACACCGACCAGGTGCTCAGTGTCATCCGCCCCGCGCTCGCCGATGCCCACACCGAGCTCGTCTACGACGGCGATGGTGTGAAAGCGTCCGCGCTCTTCATGCCAGACGAGGTCATCGACCTCGCCGCCGGCGACATCTTCAAGGTCGGCATTCGCCTCGACACCAACGACATCGGCAAGGGGCGCATCGCCATCACCGCCGTCGTGTACCGCAACCTGTGCCTCAACCTGATCATCATCGGGGAGGGGCGTCAGCAGACGGTCTCGCAGGTGCACCGCGGCGACACCGAGCGCATCGTAACGAGCATCCACGAAGGCGTCTCCGTTGCCCGTGAGAAAGTTGGCGACTTCCTTGCCGCCTGGGGACACGCCCGGACCCTCAAGCTCGATCCCATCGAGACCTTCGAGGAGTGGGTCACCACCAAGCGCATCGAGGTCCCTGGCGAGCGAGACAAGGACCAGCTCGTCCACGTCTTCCTCACCGCCTGGGCCAAAGAGCCCGGCCACACCCTCGCCGACGCGGTCAACGCCGTCACGCGAGCGGCGCACGAGCACCCCACCTGGAGCCTCAACATTCGCGAGGCCTTGGAGCGGCGCGCCGCCGAGCTCGTCTACGTGCGCGCTTGATCACATCCATTACACCGCTCGGGTGCGTGGCGTGGTAGGCTTCCTCAAGAAGCCTACCACGCCCCATCCCTGTCGGCCACAAGGCACTCCGCCTCCCCAGCCAGTCTCACCCGAGGCTGGCTTCTTCATCAGCGGACCTCAGTGTCGAAGCAAGAAACGGCGCGCATGCCCTTGCCTTTGTCAAGGACATGACTATTCTCCCACATCACGCCGGGGACGACCGTCCAGGTCTCCTGTAATTGGGGAGCACCGCGTCCATTCTGGCCTCAGACATGTTTGACATCAGGAGAACAACTTGACAATCAACAAAGAACGCCTCGTAAAGGCAGGCCTCTCTTTCTACCACGCAATGAATCTTGGAGGATTTGCGGAGTATGTACGAACCCAAGCCGTGATATGCAGAGAAGACCTGCTTCAACAAGATCACAACGCTACGCCCTTTCGATCTGATCCGTCGGACCAAGCCCGCGGCCTTCTCACACGAGTCTTTGGCAACCCCAATGATTTCGGAGCGTTTTTCTCCCGCGCCCACAACCCAGCGACCCCCAACATATACGGCCCAATTCAGATTGTTTTCCCGCCGTCGACATGGCTGTCACTTGATGATTTGGTATTGACAAATCGCAGCGTGATGCGGCTGGGTGACAACTGGCGCTCAAACTCTATTACGGGTCAAGAGTTCAACCGCTTCATCGACACGTGCGTCGACGGTGTCCCGCAAAGCCCCTACGCATATGTGGAGGCTTCCACCCGCAATCGAAAGTTAGCCCTAAATCTGTGCACGCTGATAATCGTAGAACCTATTGTCATCAACTCCTTTCGACTGGTCGACGTCGTGCGCAACCACACCGAAACTGCGGGGTTAAAAGTACCCGTTGTTGAACGAGAGTACACCGTCAACGAGAATATTCCACACATTCAAGAACTGGTGGGTGCCTTGCTCAACGCAACAACTAACGTGCCACACGGAAAACTTATTGTCTTCAATAAAGTGCCAGAATGGATGTCGAATGCACCGCCGGCTATCGTCGGTCGCTGGGAGCAGTGGGCGACAAATTTCTACCTAGACACGGTCATCTACACACGACGTCATGCGGATTGGCACCGAAGCGTCTGCATCGCCGAAATTGAAGTTGGGACCCATGATGAATTTGACGAAGCAAATGCATTTAGACGACTAATGAATGACGCGGAACTCCTCCGAGATCCAACCGTAGATGAGCTAGTGTCCCTGTTCAAGGAGCACTTCATGGATCCAGCCAACGGCGTTCCATACAACGGGAGGGAAGGAGGATATCTTTACGTTTTCGGAGGCCCCTACGATCCGTCTGATGTCTTTCGAGATGTGCTCGATGGCGTGGACGAGGAGTTAATAGAGGAGGCAGCCCAGGAAATTTACGGCGAAGGAGGATGCGATTGGGTATTCAGAAGCCAGTACTGAACAAGCTGCCCGGCATTCGAAGCGTCTAGGTTTCTGCGGTTTGCGGAAGTCGGCCAACGGGTATGGATAGGGCCCTATGGATAGAGACGAGGCCCTTTCCCAATCCAACATCGCAGCACGCCAACGCTTCGCTGGGTCGCGAGGCGCCCAAAAGAGACTGCATCCTCCACCGAAGTGGACAGCCACCTCACCCTCGAACCCAACTCGGCGCCCTCTTTGTATTTCACGTAGAATATCCTTGACGGTGCCCTCATGGATCAGCTAGGTTCAGGGTTGCGTTCGACGACCTTGGAGCCTATGGCAACCCACCTCGACGAGTACGTCTCCTACTTGCGGCAAGAGAAGATGCTCAGCCCGAAGACGATCAACCGCTACCAGCAGGTCATCGCTGATTTTGTCGCGTGGGCGGGGGGGGATGATGAACCGTTTGCCCCGGAGCAGGGCACACGAGACCGCCTGAGGCGCTTCCTCACACGAAACGCAGCAGGCGAGGAGCCGTCGCGGGCCACATGGAACACGCGGCTGGCGGCCTTGCGCTCGTACTACGACTACCTCTTCAAGGACGAACGCGTCGATCTCAACCCGGCGCTGAGGATCGAGCGGCATCGGATCGTCGCCCCGGATCGGTTGCCGTTGTCGCTTGAGGAGATGGTGAGGTTGGTTGAGGCGATGGAGAAGGCGAGCGACACCTACCGTTCACGCAACGTGGCTCTCGTTCAGGTGCTGATCCACTCGGCGCTGAGAGTGCACGAGCTCGTCTCGCTCAATGTCGACCAGGTAGACTTCGACAACCACCTGTTCCTTGACGTCGTGCGCAAGGGCAACAAGCGGCTCGTGATCCCGTTCAACGCCGTAGTGGCCGAGGCTCTCACACGGTACAGTACCGAGCGAACCAAGCTACACGCTGACGCGGACGAGCCAGCGCTCTTCGTTTCAGATCGAGGCGGGCGGATCAGTGTTCGACGAGTGCAGGTCCTTGTTCGAGCCGCAGGCAGAACAGCCGGACTGTCACGGGTCATCACGCCGCATCTGCTGCGTCACTCCGCGAGCACAGAGCTCGCATCGATGGGCGTTCCGCTTTCCGTGTTGCAGGGCATTCTCGGCCACGCCTCGGTTCGGACCACAGAGCGCTACGTGCACATCCGTGACCGCCAGCGCAGCGAGGCCGTCAATGCCTTCGGAGAGCGGTGGCAACGGTTTCGTGCGGGTGGGGAGGGCAATGTCGAACCGTCGCTCCCGACAGGGGGCGTCGACGCTCAAGATTCGGCGCAGAATACAAATTCAGCGCAATCATCTGGGGTGGATATCCTCGGTGGAGGATGCGAACCCCCTTCATCGGCGGCAGGTGAGCCTCCAACACAGCTCCAGCCGTCCAATACAGACGAGGTTCTCACATGAAGAAGTGTCTCCTCTCGCTCGTCGTCCTCACGGCGACGTTGCTGCTCACCTGTCTCCTGGGCTGCGTCCACTCGGACTTCAACACCGACTTCCGCAATCGGCTGCTCACCCAGGCGCAGGAAGACATGAGCTGCCCCGACCTCAAGGCCAGCAAGGTCGTGGGTCCCGACAAGCCCACTCCCGAGCGCATCGCTGTCTGGTCCGTTCATGGGTGTGGAAAGACCCAGAAGTACAGCGCCGCCTGCATGACGGACTACGCCGTCAACTGCAACTTCTACCTCGGCGACAGCTCATCGTTCGGCCAGTGAACGCCAACTCCACCCAACCGACTCGCACGCGGCGTCCGGTGTTGCTCCTCGTGTTCCTCCTCGCGACCGTCGTCGCCTCCCTCGGCGGTTGCGCCACTCTCGGACGATACCTGGTCAGTGTGCCCGACGAGCCGCTGGCCCGAAGCTACCTTGAGAAACAGGGCTACGTCGACATCACAATCACCGGATGGGCGGGCCCGGTCTGCCCGGACGGAGGCTCGATGCCACTCAACCACTCGTCCACCGCGTTCACGGCAAGGACTCCCAACGGACGCGAGACAAACGGGATGGTGTGCTGCGCTCGAGATGATACGTGTCGAGTGTACGAAGACCAATAGCCAAGAATCACCAGACAGATCCGTCACACCAACCACACATTGACAATTGGCAATAATTTTGCTACATTTAGCCGTTGGTAGATTGGCACTCCATAGCCCTTGATGCACATCGAGAGTTATGTACCTGCCACAATCTACCAGAGGCAAAAATCATGAAGACGACCAAGCCCGCCAACTTCTGCGCCCTTCTCACCCGCATCATCCGCACCGAGGACAGCCAGCTCCTCACCGACGAGGAGCTCTACGCCATCATCGACTGGCATCTGTTCTGTGATTGTAAATGCAGCAGGCGAAAGTGCGGTAAGTTCAGATTTTATGTCGTCAAACAAGCCAAACTCACGCTCAAAGACTCATGTATCCAGGAAGCCTATAGTCGCTATCGCGAACAGATCATTGCGTTGGCACGTGCGAAGTTGGAAGGCATCCCCGTCTTTCCTGAGCCCGAAGGAGGAAGTATCTTCTGCGACGAACTGCGCACCATCCTGCGCGGCGAAGGAGCTCAGTACCTGACCGACGAGGAGATCTATCTCTTCATCGACTGGCACAGAAAAGGCGACTACATACCACATTTCCCCGATAGATATAATCCACCGAAACCACGATGCCGCATCTGCGGCGAGTTCGACTACGTCGGGCGAGATAGCACGATGAGTGACGTTGCTCCCGAGTGGATCTGGTTCGTGGACTCTGGCTACCAGCGCAAAGAACTTGTACTAAAAGTCACCGTTCTTTTTGAGAGCCTCCCATAGGGAAGGCTCCGTCCTAAGGCACATCTCATCAGATGTGCCTTCATTGTTATATAGAGGGTTCATATGTTGCCAGTGAATTGTTGCCACCCGCGAGAACAAGTGATTCGTTCCAACTGTTTGTATTGAGGCAATTAACCGTCTCCCATCCGCCGCCATGTCCAGATATCTCGCCCCGATCGCCTTTAACACATGCGGACGGGAAAGTACCGAAGCACTCCCGGTGCAAATGATTGAGTTGTTGCACAACACTCCACCCCTCCGTCTCGTCAAGCACATCAATTTGGCTCTCTATCTTGAGTCGCTCCATAACTCCGAGACATAGTCGGATCGTGTGGCGTTCTCTCAAGCCCCAACACACTGGCCAAAGGCGTCGAACCAGTTGCGCCAACCCTTCATCATAGGTCTGTGTTGCAAAGTAGGGGTCCATTCGGCGCCGCCAGAGCACTGCAGCGAGAGACAGATTCGAATCCGCCGTGGTGAGCGCGTTGGAGTCAAGGATAACCTCCTTCTCCACCTCGTCGTAGAAGCGTTCTGCTATGCCTTCCTTACCCCGAAACGCCGCAATCTGCGCCAGTCTCAACGTCGCCCGAACAAACTGGCCCCCGCCGTCGAGCCCATGGCTGGAATGGGCCGCAAGTTCGGCATACATCTCTGTCCTATCATAGTCCTTCATAAACATTGGCGCGCCGAGGAGCTCGATCATTATGCGAGCAGTCGTGACCGGCCGAACGGATTCCATGTTATCCACTATTGCGTCAAACACAGTGGCGCCGAGTTTGTACGCGGCCTCGGATTGCCCTCCACCGTGCAGCACGGACACAATGGCAGCATTCGCTTCAACCTGTAGCTCTAGCTTCCCCGTCCTGGTTGCGTAGTGCATGGCACGTTGAGCCAAGGCGAGCGCCCTCCTGTACAACCCTTGGCGGCATTGTACATTCGCATCAAAAATCAACAACCTCGCCATGACGTCATCGCGGTATCTGCCTGGAACCCTCCCGGGGAAGCCGGACGCATAGGAGAGGTTGAATTCTTTCATTATTAGCCGAAGACTACGTGCATTGAACCCGTCGAGGTGCTGTCGTGCCTCAACGAGCCCGGCCTCGACAGTGTCCATGAAGCCGCTGCTCTTCCGGGCGACTGAGGTTCGTCCGTCGAGGTAGCGCGAAATGTCGACAGGGCTTGGCGCCTCGATTCTGTCATAGAGCGTCGTGACTTCCAGCCACAAACCACCATCAGACAGTGCCTCACCGCACGTTGGAAGGGCAATTTTTTCGTTTCTAATTTGAGACAGATACACTCGCAAACTCGTCGCGGCGAGATGTTGCGGCAACTGTGACTGTAGTTTTTCAAGCGGGAGACGTTTGCCGTCGGGTGCGACAGCACCATTTTTGACAAGAATCAAAAGAATATCGAGTTGCGTTCGATTGAGTGAGCAATATGGCTTCTCGGAATCTGAGCGAAAGATGTTGACCTGTCGGTCGGAGCTGGACGGCAGGGACAACCGGAGGGCGCGTTCGAGGGTGTTGCTCATGGCAGTGTCGCTCATGGTGGTCGTGCTCATCGGGGTCGATTTGCTTCGCCATTAAACGGGCTGGAGCACCGTGGATGTGTGCACACACTCTTGCGTGCCACTGACGATACCGCTGACAGCCTCATAGTCATTGGTATCATCTTCGGTTATCGCCTCCGTCTCCCCATAAGCTAACGCGATAATCATCATAGGCGACTACGTCAAGTCGATGACTTGTCGAAGTCACTCAATGGTCGCGGCCCTTGTGACGAAGTGAACCTGAATCAGCACGCCGCCGACTGGTTGGTGACCTCTGCCCTGTGAACGCGAGTACTCTGATGACAGAAACACGAATAATTTCAGAAGATTGTCACGACACATCGCAGATCACTGATGTGTCGATGTATCGCTCCACCTCCAGCTGCGGTCCGCGGGCGCCGCCCCGTCCCAACCACTGGACACCCCCCCGCTCATAGATCGCTTGACCTCTCCCAGCCATGAAGGAGGCTCCAATGGCTCACTCTCGTGAATCCGCCAGCGCACTCAAGAAGGCGCTCGGCCTCATCACCACGCTCCACGTCGTGCTGTTCATTTCGCTCGCCCTCACTGCGCAGGGCTGCGACGACACCGACGCGATGCTCAAGACGTGTCAGCAAACCGGCCTGTGCGACACTGAAGCACCGCCGCCCGAAGAGATCCACGTCCTGTGCGACGGCTCTCTCGGCTCGACGTGCACCAAGGAGACGCTCGACGCCACCCTCGATGTCGTCCTTCCGTACGCCGCCCACCGTCCTGGTTCGGTGGTGTCGCTGTGGGGCCTCGGCACCGACTACGACGACACCACTGTCCTCGCGAGCACCACCAGCACGGCGCCGCCATCGCGATCCAAACGAGCCCGAACGTCCCATGAGAGCCGCTGGACGGCCATGGCCAAGCTCGAGCTCGAGAAGAACGCCGAGCCGTACCTCGATCGCAAGTCTCGGCGGCTGACGAGCCCGATCGCCGAAGGTCTGACCAAGATCGGTCAAGCTCGCACACACCCCGATCAACCGACCTGGATCGTCGTCGTCAGCGACGGTCGCCAGATGACGCGTCTCGCCAACTTCGAGTGTCGCTCAGCCGGTTTCCCGACGAACAATGAGGTGTGGCTCAAGACCCTGACGGAGGCTGGTGTCCTCACCGCCGGCAGTCTTCAGGGCAACCTCACCGTCGTCTTCACCTACCAGAACAGCGCCCCGATCAACGGCTCCCGTTGCGCTGTTGAGGTGTCTGCGCGTCGCACGAACCGCATTCGGGAGCTCTGGACGGTCGCGCTCAGCCATGCCGGGGCGACTGTGCTCCCGTTCTCGGTCGGCACCGCACAACTCGAGTCCGAGTCGACGCCCGTCACGTCCAGCCTGTAACCGACGGAGGTACATCATGTTTCTCAAGTCCATCAAGCGCCGAGCGGCACAAGACGCCGCAGCAAACGTCAACCTCAGTGACGCGCATCTCACCGAGCGCCACGGCCTCGAGCGGTCGCTCGACCCCCTCAACGACCCGCGGCACGCTCCATACCAAGACGTGCTCGCGCGACGGCACGAGGTCGACGAACTCCGCGGAGACGTGGAGCGCGGCGAGGATGAGATCACCAACCACACGAACCCGTGGTTGCTTCGGCTTGCCGTCGTGTTCTGTGTCGCCGTCGAGGCACTCGGCCTGTCCGTGCTTCTCAGCGACCTTGGCATCGCGAATCCGGCCCGCACCTTCATCGCCATCGGAACGTCGCTCCTGACGACCTTCCTGACCTGGGTGATCGTAAAGCACAGTCAGAAGCAGAGCGCCACGCCGGACCTGCCGCCGAAGCGCAGCAAGCTCTTCTTCTTCCTCCTCGTGATCTACGGTCTGCTCGCTGGTTCTCTCGTCGTCGTCAGGACCTACGCGCTCGGTCTTGAAGAGTCGACGCTGCTCGTGGACGTGGCGACCGGCGTCGTCCTCGTCGCAAGCACCCTCGGCGGATCCTGGATGGCCGAGTCCTTGCTGCGCCGCCTGGCTGAGATCGCTCCACTCGTCAAGGCGAGGCGAGTGCTTCGGCGAAGACTCAGCCGCCGTGAGAAGGAGATTCGCATCGCCGAGCGGTACATGGCGCAGCTCACGGATGAGGTCGATGGCTGGCATGACAAGACCGCCCGGGACGAGGCGGCCTATCGCGCGGTCTTTGAACTCCGCCGCGCCGAGGAGGCAAAGCGCGAAGGGCGCCCGCAGCTTCCCACCTCGGAGACACGCGAGCCGATCCCTTCGGCCTCCATCGATCCTCCCTTCGCTCCGCCACGCACCACGATCGAGATCGTGCCGGAGAGACCGACGTCCACGGCGACACGAACCGGCCCCAGAGTCCGACGCCCGCAGCAGCTCCCCAAGTGAGGTGCTCCCCCTGAGACCCGAGTTCGTTCTGAGTCCGGGTCTCCACACACCTCGGTCAAATTTGGAGGTTCTCCATGTTCAGCCACCGCTCTGCCCATTCCACTGCGCCAACACCCACCAACTACGAAATGGAGACCTCGTCTGTCTTGGATTTTCTTGCCTCTTATGGCCGCCTCGACAGATTAACCACACTGGGGGGAGAACCACTACTTCATTCCGGTATCGAGTCGATACTTGCGGCCATTAGGGATGCAGATATCGGAAACAAACGTTTAACAACAAATCTAACATCAATTGAACGGCTTGATATCACCACTGTCAAGTCAGGCGCGATTAGAATCTGCGCCAGTCTCGATGGACACCTTGCGTCAATTCATGATAAGATACGCGGCAAGGGAATGTTCAGCAAGACCGTCTCAAACATACGTTCACTTATTTCGGATGGAGTGGATATTGAGATTGTCCATACCGTAACGAGTGCGTCAATATCGTATATTTTCAATTTAATTGAATTTTGTCGCACCATGGGCATTCGCCGCCTAAATCTACATAAAATATCTCCGCGCGGGAATGCAATAAATAACAATGAACTTCAAGTTTCACCAACGGAGTGGATTGGAATGATTGACGAACTGATCAGGAATCAGCGTCGCCAAAATCAAGACTCCATTCTACTTCGCTACGAGCAACTCTTTGCGACTCGCGAGGAGTATCGCAGACTCCTATCCACAAATAGTTACCACAACCATGCAGAAAAAAGCTACTATAGCAGCGATGAGCATGGACATCGCATCGTCCTCTATGCCGACGGGAAGCTCCATATTTCTTCAGAGGCATTTGGCACACAGGCGCACATTGGCACCATCATAAACGGCGTATTTTCATACAACAAATCAAACATGAACGAACTAGAGCTATTAGGACGGATAAAAACCAATGAATCACTAATAACAATAATAAACCCAATTATTTCTGGCGATTCGAAATTTCCCATCGTCCTTTCCGTGTCATACAGAAACCAAGTCTATATCTAATGCAATTAGTCTTGCCAAATATGAATCTAGCACCTTCGTCACTGGCCACAAAGCCCAAAGCAAACGACGAGCAAACTGACGATGTATTACATCGTAACATTCCAAATGGGGTTTCTTGTTCATACCCTAAAGTTGGCATCGCGGTTTTCATAAGAAGAAGAGGCAAAATTCTCTTAGGGAAACGTGCAGGCACCCGTGGTTATGGATGTTGGTCCACTCCAGGAGGTCATCTTGAGCCCACTGAGACATTCAAACAATGCGCAGAGAGAGAAGCTTTTGAAGAGGCAGGAGTGTATTTACAGAATCTCTCCCTGTGTACTGTAACAAATGATGTTTTTTTGAATGAAAATTCACACTATGTGACAGTTATTCTGGTTGCTGATTATCGTGCTGGCAAGGTAGAGCTTCGTGAACCAGACGCATTTCAACAGTGGAGATGGTTTGAGTGGAATTCGCTACCGCATCCGCGCGTTCAATACCTTGAAACCCTTAGGGTATTAGGTTTTGATCCATTTTCACATGTACCGAGACAGCTTGAACTCTTGTGACTAAATCATCGGCCTTGTCCGTCGTTTCGTTGCCCGCACAGACAGGGACATCGGCGGCCTGTGGGGTTGTTGTCAGCGCGTGTTGGTCCACCTGACACACCATGCCACGCACGACCAGGGCCCCGGTGATGGTCTCGGTCGCCCCCCTGGGCGGCCACAAGGGCCGCCCCACCATGGGCATCGTTGTTGACCGGACGTGTATGGGCACCCCTTGTAGGTGCCCCTCGCTGTACCCCTGGCCAGAACCCTACCTGGCCGGGACCATTAGGCTGGTCATGTGAACAGTATTCTGGCCACCGCTGGGCCTCTTGATGGGCGAGAGGGAGTGTTGAATCAACACGGGTGCCAATGCCGAGCCGGCAGCCTTCTGGCCCCGTCAACACGGCGTTCCCCGGCGCCCGCGGCGAAATGGCCGCCGAGGTCCCTGACAGATGATCAGGCCGCGATTCGCTTCCTCGCAGGCCATGCAGGGAGATCGACATGGTTGAGGACGAACTCAAAGAGATCATCGTGGGGGTGCCCAAAAAAGCGTTGGGCAGGCGTGGTACCGTCGGAGCGGCGCGTATCATAGTTGTGAAAGATGGTCAGGACCTGCAAGCGTGAGGAGTTGATTTTGTGGAGGCCGTGGTGGTGGAGCGCGAACTGGCCGTTGCGCCCCTCGACGTTGGAGCTGGAGCGCTCAAAGAGGTTGGTTGCCTCCTCCACCGTCACCGCAAGCCGTGCACGCTGGGCTTCGGGTTGCTCCTTGTGCCAACTCTTCCAGCGCTCTCTCAGGGGCGCGCCCACTGTCTCGATCGCCCGGCGCTCGGCCGCGTTTCGCGCCTTGCCCGCCGCTCGTTCCAGGTAGGCCCCGCGCATCCCTTCCTCCACCGCGGCCTTGACCTCCTCTGGGAGGACCTCGAGCAGTTCGCCGCGCCACCACCTCCATCAGGACGGCGTCGACTTGCGACGCAGACCGACCACGGGTGAGCGCCGTGAGCGCCATCAGAACGCCGCACAGACTGAAGGACTTGTCAGGCGAGCCAGGAACGTCGATGTTGAGGGTCATCGGGGCCTCCGGGTTGGGTGGTTCGAGAATCAGAACAATCTTCACCCTACGATCCGCGGGGCCCTGACTCAACCCCCTTCAACACGACGTCCAAACCTGTTCAGAGACTGATCCACGCCAGAGACTACTCCTTTGTCAGGGACATCGGCGGCCAACTCGCCGAGGGGGACAGGAACGCTGTGTTGACGGGGCCAGATGTCCACCAGACAAGATTGAGCGCCCGTGTTGAGCCACTCCTGTCTCGTGCACCTTCAAGGCCCTCCGGTGGTGCAAGAGTGCTGAATGTTCGATCAGTTAACCGC
>Ga0100403_1000974_pt1 | contig 27257 bp, 29 predicted proteins | sample CryGeymet201501t_FD_83663 | JGI IMG/M metagenome (GOLD analysis project Ga0100403, IMG submission 83663) | Groundwater microbial communities from Crystal Geyser aquifers in Utah, USA - Crystal Geyser metaG 2015-01t | ecosystem: Environmental > Aquatic > Deep subsurface > Groundwater | place... | reverse complement strand
CTTTGGCGGTATAAGGCATATCGGGGAAAATGCGAATCCAGAGTTTGCCGGTCTTGCGCATTTGACGCACGATTGTTTTGCGCGCCGCCTCAATTTGGTTGGAACGAATCCGACCAGGAGTCTCCGCCTTCAAACCGAAATTGCCGAATGTCAAACGCGTCCCCCGACCCGCCTTCTTAGGCTTATTGGGATTGACCCGCATCGTGTGCCATTTTCTGAATTTTACTTTTTTCGGTAGCAGCATGATTATTTATTTCTCGCGACCTCGTCGGCGAAAATCTCGCCCCGATAAATCCAAACTTTGATCCCCGTGACGCCATAATACATATAGGCCTTCTCTTTGGCAAAATCGATGTCGGCCCGCAAAGTCTGTAGGGGCACTTGACCACGGCGCAAGGTCTCGGTGCGACTCATATCCGCTCCCCCCAAGCGACCCGAGAGCGTAATCTTAACTCCTTGCACCGACTTGCTGTTCATCACTTTCTCGGCGGTTTGCTTCAGCACCCGTCGGAAGGGCAAGCGTTTCTCCAGCTGTTCGGCAATCATATAGGCCACAATGGCGGCATGGGCTTCCGGCTCCTTCACTTCTTGAATGTCCAAAGTGATCTCTTTCGGCAAAGTGGTGCCGGTCGCCAGCAACTGTTTGATCACATCAGCCTTGAGCTTGGTGAGGCCGTCCCCACCCCGACCGATGATCATGCCGGGACGTGACGTGGCGATAATGATTTTATAAGAATCCACCCCTCGTTCGATCTCCACGCGATCCACATAGAATCCGCGCAAGCGCTTAGTAAGATACTCGCGCAAGAGCACATCGGCTTTTAAGAATTCAACGTATTTCTTACCCTTGCCAAACCAGCGCGACTGCCAGTCGCGGATAATGGTGAGCCGATGAGCATAGGGATGCACGCAGTGGGTCATAATCTTTTATTTGGCCGGCTTGGCCGAAACGACTGGCTTAGCTTTTGCTTCTAAAACAACTTCAATATGGCTCAAACGATGACGAATCGGGAAAGCTCGGCCCCGCGCCCTCGGCTGGAACCGTTTAACCACGTTGCCTTTATCGACGGTGATATTCTTGATGTATAAATCTTCTTCCCGAACTTGATCATTATGTTTGGCGTTGGCCACCGCTGATTTAATCAGTTTCGCCAACGGCGCCGAAGATTTCTTGATCGTCAGGTCAAGCTCGGCCAAAGCACGTGCTACCGGCTTGCCTTTAATCAAGTCGGCGACCAGCCGCGTTTTGCGGGGCGATTGATGATGATTTTTGAGAAACGCTTTCATGGAAATTATTTTTTGGTCGCCGTGGTGTCTTTGGCGGCTTTGGCGGCAGCGATTTCGGCCTCCTTCTTCTTGGTCTCAATTTCCTTCTGCATCTTGCCTCCATGTCGGACAAATTTGCGCGTCGGCGAAAACTCGCCCAAACGGTGCCCCACCATCTCCTCCGCCACCAACACTTCCAAATGACTCTTGCCATTGTGCACGCCGAAGGTGAAGCCGAGCATCTCGGGGCTAATTTGACTATTGCGGGCCCACGTTTTAATCACCCCAACCTCGTCGGGTTTCTTGCCGCTGATTTTCTTCAGCAATTTGGCGTCCACATAGGGACCCTTCTTGAGTGATCTCGACATAATATTCAAACAAACCGGCCCCAGGCCTGGTCAGCCCGGGGCTGATGATGCTCTCATTGAGCTTGATTTATCATAGCAAAAATCAGTTTAATGTCAACAAAACCCCTCGGGCGAGGGGTTTTGTGGAATTAAAAACAGACAGATAATCATTATTGAATCAATCGGAACCAATATTTGTCTTAATATTAGCAGTTTAGTAACCTTTATTTTACCCTAAATCGTCAAGCTAACACTGTTGCTCAAAGGAAAACTAGATCCCTTTTCACCAACTTGAACGGTATAAGTACCACTACTAACACCAGAAGGGATATTGAAAGACAAAACACCTGTCCCTCGAGCTGGGGCATTATTTGGCCAAATAGGGATATTGGTGCCGTCCAAAGTAACGTAGGTATTTTCGTTGAAATTGGTGCCATAGACCCAGACAGTGGCTCCTACATTAGCTGGTGTTGAATTGATATAATTAATCGTCGGAGATTGGGTAACATCATTAAAAGACCCGAAATAAAATACCTTTTCATAAAAAGTTAGAGATTAATTTTATAATTATCACTAAGTAGCGTTATAACCCCCACGGACGATAGCAAAAGACAAGAGTGGATAAAATCTGTAATGATTATCAAGTAATGAAACCAAAGGAAAACAATTACGCCTTTATCGATAGCCAAAACGTGTATAAAGGAACCCGGAGAGATTTTGGTTGGAAACTGGATTGGGCAAGATTTCGAACGCATTTAAAACACAAATACCGCGTAACTCAAGCGTATCTGTTTATTGGCTTTATGCCAGAACATAACGATATTTATGACGAGTTGCAAAAGGCAGGTTTCATTTTGAAATTTAAACCGGTATTGCCGAACGGTAAAGACGGTGTCAAAGGTAATGTTGATGCTGACTTGCTCCTTCAAACAATGATTGATTATCTAAATTACGATAGAGCGGTAATTGTTTCCAGCGATGGCGATTTCTATTCATTAGTCCGACATCTTTACGACAACAAGAAACTTTTAACTGTTTTAAGCCCCCACAAAAGAACTTGTTCCTCGCTTTTGAGAAAATCAGCCAGAGAGAAAATGCGATATCTAGACGCTTTAGAAGACAAACTAGAAAAAAGAAAAAGCACTGCGTAGGGACTCGCCACATACGCCGTGCTTCTCCATAGGAATGCTTGTATCGTATTCTAATTGAAACAAAAAGTCAAGGACTTAACGTTTCTTGCCCACTTTGCGGCGAGAAACGATGAGATAATTAGAGTATTTCTTGGGGGTGCGGGTCTTGCGACCGCCGGTAACCTTGCCCCATTTGGTCTTGGGGCGTTTGGTGCCGCGACCTTGCACGCCTTCGCCACCGCCGTAGGGATGATCCACCGGATTCATCGCCGTGCCGCGCACCGTCGGTCGGATGCCCAACCAACGGCTGCGACCAGCTTTACCATAATTAACCAACTTATGCTCATCGTTGGAGACGGCGCCGATTGAGGCCCAACACTGATCATTAAACTTACGCACCTCCGAAGACGGCATTTTAACCGAAGTATAACCCCCACTGTGCGAAACCACTTCGGCTTGAGTGCCGGCGGAACGAGCCAGTTTAGCTCCGGACCCGGGTTTGACCTCGAGATTGAAAACCTGGGTTCCGATCGGCGCTTTGGCCAGAGGCAAGCGATTGCCAATTTTAATCTCCGCGTCTTCGGCGTTGACAATCAAGTCTCCCACCTTAATCTCCTTGGGCAAGAGATGATACCGACGCTCGCCGTCGCGATAACAGACCAGCGCGATGAAACCGGAGCGGTTGGGGTCATACTCCACCGTCTCCACTTTAGCCGGAATGCCAATTTTGTCGTATTTGAAATCAAGCTCGCGATAGAGCCGTTTGTGTCCACCCCCTTTGTGGCGCACAGTGATCCGCCCATCGCTATTGCGTCCCACGTGACGCTTGCCGCCCTTGGTTAGCGGTTTGTGCGGTTTGCTGGTCGTTAAGAACTTCCGATATTCAATCGTAGTCATCTGACGGCGCGAAGGAGTGGTGGGGGCGTAGTGTTTCATAAAAATATTTTAAACAATTTCAATCTTCTCGCCGGCTTTGAGGAAGACCATCGCCTTCTTCACCGCCGCGGTCGAACCCTTGACTCCGCGACGGAAGGTCGCCTTCGCCGGCAAATTAACCATCGTGACCTTTTGCGGCTTCAACTTATATTTAACCTCGAAGGCTTGTGCCACCATCGGTTTGGTCGCCATTTTAGCCACTTCAAACGTATACGCCGGGCCTGCCTTGGAGCCTTTTGCGGGAACGGTTAAATAAGTCGCCTTCTCGGTGATGCGAGGCGCCCTCAGGATCAACTCGTTTTTCAGTTGTCGGCCAAGTTTAGACATGTTATTTTACTTTGTTTTGCAGAATAGTCAGACTTTCGGCCGGCTTAGTTAAAACCACGTACTTGTAGTTGAGCAAATCGAGCAAATTGATATCGCGCAGGCTGGCCGTCGCGGTCCCGGGAATATTCTGAAAACTTTTGGTTGCCGCCGTCTCGATTTTGGGCCAGGTCAAGAGCACGCGCTTGCCTCGCTTGTAGTTGATCCGCTCGAAACCGGCTTTGGCCAAATTGTTTAGATAAATTTGGGCTTGTTTGGTCTTAGTGGTTGCCAAAGGCAAGTCTTGAACGAAGATCACTTCGCCGTCGGCCAATTTGCGCGACAAGACGTTAAAAAAGGCTTTGACCTTCATTTTCTGATTGATCTTCTGGCTATAATTCTTCTCCTTGGTCGGGCCGTGCGTCACGCCGCCGCCGATCCAGATCGGCGATCGCCGCGAACCGTGCCGGGCCTGACCGGTACCCTTCTGACGCCAAGGCTTCTTGCCGCCACCACGCACTTGCGAGCGATCTTTGGTGTCGGCAATAACCCGGCGCAAATTGGCCTGCATCGAGAGGGCCACTTGGTGCACCAAGTCGTTGTTCCACTTTTGACCAAAGAGAGTCTCGGGCAATTCCGCCTGACCAAACTCTTGACCTTCAAAATTGTAGACTTTAGCTTCAATCATAATCGTATTTATTCGGCAACAATTTCCACCAAGGTGCCCTTGCGACCAGGTACCGCCCCTTTAATGAAGATTAAATTGTTGGTCGCGTCAACTCGGGCCACCATCAAATTCTTGATCGTGATACGTTCGCCACCCATTCGGCCGGCCATCCTCATCCCAGGCATTACCCGTTGACGACCGCCGACCCCGATTGAGCCCGGCTCGCGCTCGGAATGCTTCTGGCCGTGACTGCGCGGACCGCCGGCGAAGCCGTGACGCTTGACCACTCCTTGGAAACCTTTGCCTTTGGAGATCGCGCTGACGCGAACTTTGTCGCCTTCAGCAAAAACCGAAGCGTCAACCAGGTCACCTACCGCTGATTCCGGCAAAGGGCCACGCTTACTGTTGAATTCTTTGATTCCCGCAAAACCGCGTTCCTGCCCAAGGGCTTGCTTCACCAACTCGCGTTGAGGTTTGTTTAAGTTAGACGCGCGGCGGGTGCCATAACCCACCGTTAGTGAGTTATATTTGGCCCCTTTCTGCCCGGCTTGCTTGGTCTGCAAGACATACGTCGGCGCCACCGACACCACCGTGCCAGGCACCACTTCCCCCGACTCGTTGAAGAGCTGGATCATCTGTTCTTTGTGACCAAGAATAAATTTCATAATTACATCATCTTCACGTCGATGTTCACCCCGCTGGGCAAACTCATGTTGGTCAAACTCTCAATCAATTTTGGCGACGGATTCAAAATGTCGATTAGGCGCTTGTGCACCCGCATCTCAAACTGCTCGCGCGAATTTTTGTCGATAAAAGAACTGCGATTAACGGTATACTTCTTAATTTCGGTCGGCAAGGGGATCGGGCCTTCAATCTTACCGTCATAACGAACAGCGGTGTCCACAATCTGCTTGACGCTGGCATCAAGCACTTTGTGTTCGTAAGCCGAAACGCGAATACGCAATTTGGCGAACTCTTTGGCCTCCTCTTTTTTCTCTTTGGCCGTCTTCTTCGGTTTTGTTTTAGTCGCGGTTTCCATCATCGTTTAGACCAAGATCTTGCCCACCACGCCGGCGCCGACCGTCTTGCCACCCTCACGGATCGCGAAGCGTTGCTTCTCTTCCAAAGCGACCGGCGCGATCAATTTGACCGTAATGTTAACCGTGTCGCCCGGCATCACCATCTTCACGTCTTCCGGCAGAATCACCTCACCCGTCACGTCGGTGGTGCGAATGTAGAATTGCGGCTTGTAGCCGGCAAAGAACGGGGTATGACGACCGCCTTCCTCCTTGTTTAAGATGTAGACCTCGGCGGTAAATTCGGTGTGCGGGGTCAGCGTGCCCGGCTTGGCCAAGACTTGACCACGAGTCACGTCGTCCTTCTTCAAACCGCGCAAGAGAATACCGGCATTGTCGCCCGCCATTCCCTCGTCAAGTTGTTTGTTGAACATCTCAATGCCGGTGATAGTCGTTTTGACGGTGTCCTTCAGGCCGACGATTTCAGCTTCTTCGCCCACCTTGATCTTGCCGCGTTCGATCCGGCCGGTGATCACAGTGCCGCGACCTTCAATCGAGAAGATGTCTTCAATCGGCATCAGGAACGGCTTATCCACTTCGCGGACCGGATCGGGAATGTAGTCATCAAGCGCCTTAATCAGTTCCATAATCTTAGAGGTCCATTCGCCATCAACGCTCTTGTCTTCCAAGGCCTTCAAGGCTGAACCACGGATAACCGGGGCATTGGCGCCGTCAAATTCTTGTTTGGTGAGCAATTCGCGCACCTCCTCTTCCACTAAGTCAACCAATTCCGGATCGTCCACCATGTCTACCTTATTGATGAAGACGATAATCTTCGGCACACCCACTTGACGGGCCAAGAGCACGTGCTCCCGCGTCTGGGGCATAATGCCGTCAGTAGCGGCAACCACGATGATCGCTCCGTCCATTTGAGCGGCGCCGGTGATCATGTTTTTAATGTAGTCGGCGTGACCCGGCGCGTCGATGTGCGCGTAGTGACGAGTCGGCGTCTGATACTCGGAGTGATGAAGAGCAATGGTGATCCCGCGAGCCTTCTCTTCCGGCGCGTTGTCGATGCCGGAAACGCCTTCCACTCGGGCGCTGTAACCCTGATCCTTGGCCAAATCCAAGGTGTGCAAAATTGCCGCGGTCAAGGTGGTCTTGCCGTGGTCCACGTGGCCGATGGTGCCGACGTTAACGTGCGACTTGGAACGATCAAATTTGTCTGCTGCCATAATAATTAAAATTTACTAGCTGTTAATAATTTGTTTGCAAATCTAAAGATTGCGCCACCTCAAAAGAGGCGCCAACCTGTCTGCCGACAGGCAAGCTCACCTGTTTACATTAAACAGTCAAGCAAGTCCAATCTTACCAAAATCCCCGGAGAAGTCAACCGTAATCAGAACCAAGCCAACTGCTTCTTGCTTTACCAGACAATCTGTGGTACTTTTAACATCGGTTGTTCTTTCACCCACAACATCTTAAACAAGGAGACGAGAAATGTCCTGGTTTAAAAAAAAGAAACTCAAAACTGATCCTCCAGCCGGGAGTCCTCCCGAAATCGCCCCAAATCCCGCCCAAGTGGGCTACATTAATCCTCACCTCGTGGATTATCTCGAACGACAATTGGTCCGCAACCGCCCAGTCTTGGACCCGGCCGCAGACAACCGTTGCCCCCGCGACGACGATTAACGCCTCAATCTTCCTTCCCCTCCCCACTCAAAAAGGGCCCTCAACCGAGCGGCCCTTTAATTTTGGAACAAAAATGCCCCCATTCGCCTTCGCCTAATGACAAAATTATCAAACACCGGGTGTTTGATAATTTTGGATTATTTTCGGGCTTCAATGATCGCCTGGGCGACGTTGGTGGGGATAATGGCGTATTCGGAGAATTCCATCGTGTAGTTGGCCCGGCCTTCGGTCATCGAGCGCAAGGTGGTGGCATAGCCGAACATCTCGGCCAAGGGCACTTTGGCCGTAATCACTTTGAGTTCACCCCGCTCTTCCAGTCGCTCAATCTGACCGCGCTTGGAGGAAAGGTGACCGTTAACGTCGCCCATAAACTTCTCCGGGGTCACCACTTCCACCTTCATGATCGGCTCGAGTAAGACCGGTTTGGCTCGACGGGCGGCATCTTGCACCGCCATCGAACCGGCCATTTTGAAGGCCATTTCCGAGGAGTCCACCTCGTGGAAGGAGCCGTCATAGAGCTCGACCGACACATCCACCATCTGGAAGCCGGCCACAATGCCCCGCTCGAGACCTTCGCGCACCCCCTTCTCCACCGCGGGGATAAATTCGCCCGGAATGGCGGCCCCTTTGATATTGTTGATAAATTCGAAATTGGCTTCGCGTTTGATATTCTTGGCCACCTTGGCTTCCGGGTCAATATTCTTCTCCAGCGGTTTGACCCGAATCCGCACGTGACCGTATTGACCGCGACCACCCGATTGCTTGACATACTTGCCTTCAGCTTCGGCCTCGGCGGTCAGCGTTTCTTTATAAGCCACTTGCGGTTTGCCAATATTGGCCTCCACGTTGAATTCGCGCTTCATCCGCTCCACCAACACGTCCAAATGCAGTTCGCCCATACCGGCGATAATCGTCTCCATCGTTTCGGGGTCGGTCTTCACCCGGAAGGTCGGGTCCTCATCGGAAAGTTTCTTCATCGCCAAACCCATCTTCTCTTGGTCGGCCTTGGTCTTCGGTTCAATCCGCATCTCGATCACCGGCTCGGGCGAGATAATCCCTTCCAAAATGATCGGTTTGTTTTCGTCGCACAGCGTATGACCGGTCTTGGTGTTCTTGAGGCCGACAATGGCGGCGATCTCGCCGGCGTAAACCTCGCTCACTTCCTCGCGGTGATTGGCGTGCAAACGCACGATGCGACCAACCCGTTCTTTCTCGTTATTAATTGAATTATAAACATAAGAACCGGCTTTAATCACTCCCGAATACGCCCTAAAGAAAGTCAGTTGGCCGACAAACGGGTCGGCTTGCAGTTTGAAGGCCAAGGCCGAGAAGGCCTCGTCGTCGGCCGTGCGCCGAATTTCCTCCTCGCCGGTCGTCGGATGATGACCGGTGATCGATGGCATGTCGAGCGGGCTGGGCAGATAATCCACCACCGCGTCCAACATCAATTGCACGCCCTTATTCTTGAGGGCCGAGCCACACAGCACCGGGAAAATATCGTTGGCAATCACAGCCTTCCGCAATACTCGTTTAAGATCAGCTAAAGCAATTTCTTTGCCCTCTAAGTAATCGGTCATTAAGGTATCATCTTGCTCGACGATTTTCTCTAACATCTCGGCGCGCGCCGACTTCGCTTCTTCCAAATATTGCTCCGGGATCTCAATTTCTTTGATTTCTTTACCCTTCTCGCCTTCGAAGAGATAACCTTTCATTTTCAGCAAATCAATCACCCCTTCGTGTTCAGCGTCCACCCCAATCGGTAATTGAATCCGCAACGCCTTCTTCGACAAGCGATCCAAAATCGTCTTATAAGAGTGATCGAACGAAGCCCCCATCCGATCAAGCTTGTTGATAAAACAGAGTCGGGGCACTTTCGCTTCATCAGCGTAACGCCAGTTGGTTTCGGATTGCGGTTCCACCCCGGCCACGCCGTCGAAGATCACCACCGCGCCGTCTAAGACGCGCAAACTGCGCTTCACTTCCACGGTGAAGTCGATGTGGCCGGGGGTGTCGATAATATTGAGTCGATGACGCCGTTCAGGATTGGCCTCGTCAGCAGTTGGCACCCAGAAAGCCGTGGTGGCCGCCGAGCAGATCGTGATCCCCCGTTCGCGCTCTTGATCCATCCAGTCCATCGTCGCTTCTCCCTCGTGCACCTCGCCAATCTTGTGCGAGACGCCGGTATAATAAAGAATCCGTTCCGAGACGGTGGTCTTGCCGGCATCGATGTGAGCGATGATGCCAATGTTCCTCACTTTTTCTAGGGGATAGTCGCGAGCCATAAATTAGATTTATTTTTTGCGCGCCCGCGCGAAGTGCGCAAAAGCGCGGTTGGCCTCGGCCATACGATGCACGTTTTCGCGTTTTTTGATCGCTTCGCCTTCATTCTTATAAGCATCGATCAGTTCGGCCGCCAACTTGTCGGCCATCGGTTTGCCTTTCTTGTTTTTAGCGGCTTCAATCAACCAGCGATAAGCCAAGGACATTTTCCGTTCCGGCCGGACCTCGTGGGGCACCTGATAGTTGGCCCCGCCCACGCGACGACTGCGCACTTCCACTTGGGGCGAGACGTTGCGCAAAGCCGTTTCGAACACTTCCAAAGGCTCTTCTTTAGTCTTGTCTTTAATTAAAGTTAAGGCATCATAAACCACCGTGCGAGCGGTATTCTTCTTTCCTGCTTGCATGATATAATTGATCAATTTCTCGACTTTAAGCGATTGGTATTGAAAGTCGGGTTTGACGCGGCTTAATTTTTTAGTTGGTCGTCTCATTTTTTTATTTAGTAGTTCGTCCTTCGATTACCCTCAGGATAAACTCGCTCACTATTTGGCTTTGGGCTTTTTGTTGCCGTAGAGGCTGCGTCCTTGGCGACGTTTCTCCACCCCGGCGGTATCCAGACGACCGCGAACAATGTGATAACGCACCCCAGGCAAGTCCTTGACCCGACCGCCGCGAATAATCACCACACTGTGTTCTTGCAAATTGTGACCCTCGCCCGGGATATAAGCCGAAACTTCCATCCCGTTGGTTAGGCGCACGCGAGCAATTTTACGCAAAGCGGAGTTTGGCTTCTTCGGCGTGGTGGTTTTAACCTGCAGACAAACCCCGCGCTTGAAGGGTGAGGGGTAGAAAACCGGCTTGTTTTTAAGCGTATTAAAACCGCTCGCCAAAGCCACCGTGCGCGACTTGCGCTTCACAGCCTTACGAGGGCGTCGAACTAGTTGATTGGTGGTGGGCATAAAATCGTTTGAACAGAGCCACTTTAATACAAGAAGCGTAAAAAAGCAAATTACAAACCGGTCAAAAGACGATAAATTGCCCAGACTGCCTCACTAATAATGAAGCCGGCGCTAAAAATGACAACCAAAATTAGCACCAGTTGGTAGCGGGCAAAGAACTCGGCCAAACGTAAACGCCGGGGCAAAAGGGAAAACAAAATGGTTGAACCGTCCAAAGGCGGCACGGGAATCAGGTTAAATAGAGCTAGCATCACGTTGATCAAAACGATAATAGAGAGCACCGGTGTTACTTCCGGACCAAACCATTCGGCCGCCCAACCAAAACGGACTAGCAAACCAAAAAAGATCGCTAAAGAAATATTAGAAAGCGGTCCGGCCGCCGCCACGTAAGCGGGGCCGAAGCGACCGGCTTTGAGATTATACGGGTTGTAAGGCACCGGCTTGGCCCAGCCAAAAACCAGACCTCCAGGCAACAAAGCCAGCACCAACGGCACCAAAATCGATCCGACCGGATCAAGATGCTTGATCGGGTTTAAGGTCAAGCGGCCGGCCAGTTTAGCGGTGGGGTCTCCCAAAATATAAGCCATATAACCGTGGGACACTTCGTGCACTACCACCGACACCGCCAAAATGGCCAGGGAAAAGATAAAACCGATTGAAACAATTTCCATAATCAAATTAAGATCGGATTTGCCAAACCGACCTCTTGATGATAACATAAAACCACACTTATGAAAACTTGCCCGATTTGCAACAAAGGTTCGCGCTTGGTCGGAGGTTACTCCAACCGCGTCCGCGCCACCAAATATAACCCCATCCCCAAGCAGCGCAAGCAGCCGAATTTGCAGTGGGCACCCACGGCCGACGGCTCGCGGATCAAAATTTGCACCCATTGCCTCAAAGCCGGCAAAAATCTCTCGGTAACAGTGAAGAAATAACGCTCCCAGGGGCCGTCCTTCGGGTGGCCACTCGCGGCCACTCAAGGATGGTCCTTGGGATCCACATCAGAATCCAACGGTTGCCCCATCGGATTTTAAGGTGATGGTGCCAGCGTCGGCGGTATTGAAGGTTTGGATGCCGGCCACTCTCAACCAAGTTAAAACTTCTTGGTGCGGATGCCCAAAACGATTGTTGGCGCCGGCCGAGATAATGGCCAAATTCGGATCAACTTGTCTGAAGAACCAGAGCGAGCTGGAATTCTTGGAACCGTGATGACTCACCTTCAACACTTCGGCCCGGACCGCTTCCGGCGACCTGGCCGCCAGCTGGTCCAGCAATTTGGCCGACAGGTCGCCCGTCAAAAGGAAGGTGTTCTCGCCATGGGTCAATTTGATCACCAGCGAGCTATCGTTGGCGGCGGGCTGACCCCCGCGCGGTCCCAAGGTCGGCGTTCGGGCCGCCAACACCTCCATCACCGTCTCCGGACCCAAAATAATCTTGGTGCCAACCTTCGCCACCAGACGTTCAGTTTTCGCTTCGGCTAAAGCAATTTCCAAGCTCTCATAAACAGTCGTCTTCCCTCGGAACGGCGATTCCAAGAAACCCGCCACGTGATAACGACTCAAGACTTCCGGCAACCCGCCGATATGATCGGCATCGGGATGAGTGGCTACCACCAGGTCGAGCGACCGGTCATAGAAAGGCGTGGCCGCCGCCAGCGCTCGCACTGTTTGCCGACTTGGCCCGCCATCAATGAGCACCTGATTGCGATTGGGCGCGGTGATCAAAATAGCATCGCCTTGACCGACGTCTAAGAAAGCAACGGTGAGATATTGCCCCGGGGTCTCGATCGCCACCGCCAGCCAAATGATCAAATTAACCACAATCAAGCTTGCGATTAAACTCCAACGACGTTTCATCAGTTAATTGTAACATGGGGTTGACATTTTAAAGGAGCCGCGATAATTTTAATTTTAGATGCAACAAGAATGTCTTGTTGGCAAGAAACTTTGAAATCAACAAAAGGAGTCGGTGATGAATCTACAAGAAGAAGTGGTTGATGCGGACCAAGACTTATCTTGGCTTTCGCGATTGAGTTTTCTCTGGTTAGAGATAACCTCCAAATGCAACCTCCGATGTTCTCATTGCTACGCCGAATCGGGACCGAATCTGCCGATAGCGCAAGGGATGCCTTGTAAAGACTGGCAACACGCCTTAGACGAAGGGTTTACTGCCGGTTGTCGTTCAATGCAATTTATCGGCGGCGAACCGACACTCTCCCCCGATCTACCAAAATTCATTGAATACGCAAGGAGAATTGGTTACGAATTTGTGGAAGTATTCACGAACGGAACACTACTCAACACACCGAGGGGTAACCGTCTGATGAAAATATTCCTCGACGGTCGAGTGAACCTTGCCTTCTCTGCCTACTCGGCCAACAAAATTGACCATGAGACCGTGACCAAGACATCAGGGAGCTTCGACAAGACTCTTTCGGGAATTCAAAAAGCAATCGAAGCTGGTATCCCTGTAAGAGTGGGGGTCATTGCGACAGATGGAGATCTGGAAGATGTTGAGAAAACAAAAGCTCTCCTCCAGGGGATGGGGGTCGAATCCATTGGGATTGACTACATTCGTGGTATCGGACGAGGAACGAGTGACGCTAACGAGCAAGCGCCAGAAAAAGAACTCTGTGGCCAATGCTGGAAAGGTAAACTCTGCGTTAAACCAGACGGCACAGTGACGCCTTGCGTCTTCTCTTCTTTTGCCCGTCTCGGAAATGTTAAGGAGGGGCTCTTGCCTATCCTTAACGGAGAAGAATTGCATCGATTCCGAAAAGATAATCGAGAAATTGAATCCACCAGGAATTCTGAAAGGAATGGGGTTTCAGATTGTCTGCCCATTTGCGCTCCACCTTGTCCACCAGAGTGCTATCCATCTTGCTCACCCTGCACCCCGGATTGTGGCCCAGGTCAATGTGGACCACAAGCTCCTTGATTTCATCGAGTCTTTGCAAAAAAAGACTCTCAAGATGAGACGTAAATTTACGTCTCATCTTTTTAAATGATTGACTTAAAAATTCAAAAAATATTTCTTCAAAAGCAGATCTGGCCAAGTTTTTGGATATTGATCTAATAATAATTTGCCAAAAATTGCGGCAAAGACATGAGAAGATTCGTTTAAAACTGAGTCTTGTATATTCAGATTTTTTCTTGCTCTTGTTTAATCAGCTCAGTTATCATTTCTCCGTAATACTGATCCAAAGTCTTTTTATGTTCTGGCCAAAATTCAGCGGCTAACGCATATTCGCCACAAAAAGCAAAGAGTTCCGAGACATAATCGGGGGTCGGAAACCACAAGGGCAATTTCTCCTCTAAGAGACCGCCAAGATATAGCCTTTTAGCGCTTCTCATAATCTTTAGATTATCTTCGCGGTCGGAATACCACCATGGTCGATAACTATCATAATAAACGTGGCTAAATTCATGGATTATCGTGGCTAAATAACTTTCGTACGAAACATAAGGATTATGAGATTTTTTCTTTTTCTTTTGTAGTGCCAAAAAGGGAGTCAGCAAGCCACCACTTATTTTTGGTTTATTGAAACGATCACCTTGATATTGTTCGGGCAAGAATTCTCCCAATCCAGAAGGTTGTAGTCGCGCGGTCCAGCCTTGATGATAAAAATCCTTGATCTCAAGATCGTGTGGTAATTTATTCAATTGGTATCGACTATTATCCCGAGACCAAAGATATAAATATTTAGAATCGTAGCTAATAATAGTAACGTCCAAAATCTTTTTCCGATCTTTAAAGATGAAATCCGTCTCTTCTTTAAAAACGAATTCCAAAGCATTTTCAATTGCTTTAAGATCGTCACCTGATGCAACGTAAGCTTCAAACATATTATTATCATAACACGCAATCGAAACGATTAAGAGAACCGTTCGGCGATCGCCAAAACGTACCACAAGATCAAATAAGTCGGGTAACCGGCCAAAACCGCCAAAGTCTCGGCGACAAAGCCGGCCAGTCCGGTCAAGAAACTCAAAAACATCGCCCAAGGAATCACCGGCAGAGCAAAAATATTCGAGACAAAACCGATCAGGGTGGCATTGCCCGTTTTATAAAGCAGCCACGGGTAAACCGCCAACTGAGCGGCCATGGTGGTGCTGACGATCTCCCGCAACCCGCCAAACTTAAACTTGACTCGTTTCAACTGACGGTCAACCCAAGGCGACAAATAGATCAACCCTAACGTGGCCAAAAACGAGAGTTGAAAACCCAGATCGAAGACGAGCAAGCGCGGTTGCCAGAGTACCATCAAGAAGCCGGCCACCAAAAGCGCGATGCTCGCCTCATACGGCCGGCCATAACGTCGCGCCACCAGCGCGATCGAACCCATCAGGGCGGCCCGCACCACCGAGGCCTCACCGCCAGTCATAATCACGAAAAGCAAGACCGCCCCCACGCCGAAGAGCCAGGAGCCGGCCGGCCAGAGCCAAGCGCCGAAGCGCAACATATTGTCGGCGACAATGGTAATGTTATAGCCAGACAACACGACGAGATGCGAGAGACCAGCCCGACGGAAGTTCTCTTCTGTCTGCTCTCCCAACCCGCCTCGATCGCCCAAAAGCAACCCCCCGCCCAAAGTAGCCGAGGGCTCTGGTAAAGCCCGTCGCAAGTTAGCCAAGAAACCATGCTTGAGTTTGAAGAGCCAAGCTTTAACCGTCCAACCCTCCCCACGAGCCAAAATCTCTATTTTCGGGTGATAAACCACTTGGGTAATGTCGCGCGCTGCCAAATAATTTTGATAATCGAACACTCGCCCCGTCTCGGTTAAAAAATTTTCCGGCTTCTGCCACCGACCAGAGATCACGAGGCGATCACCGTAAGCGTAATTGGTGAAATTATCAACCGTCACTAAAACTTTGGGCCAACGTCCGGATAAGTCACCTTGCTCTCCGTCGAGTTGGACGACCAAGCGTGTCGTTAAGTCACGCCGATCCGGATCAGACACCACTAAACCTTCACAACTCAACTGATCGACCTTGGTTGCCGGCAAGCAAACTTGATCTAGCGACAAGGACAAGCGGTCGGCCCAAGCAAAACGGATCAGACCAAACAACGCTCCTAACGCGACCAAAGCAAAAATTAAAAATAATTTTTGTCGTTTTATAATAAACAAACTTGCCCAAGCCAAGCTTAAAAGCAAAACCAACCCCGCCACCGACCAGTCAAATCCAACAGCTCCACCCCAAGCCACGCCAAACGCAAAACCGCCAACTAGATAGAGAGTGGCGGCGCGTAATTTAGCCATAGAATTTTAACGAGAATCCATTGCCACATTGGCCAACCGATCAGCCTCGGCATTCTCGGCACGGGGCACGTGAGTAATTCTCAAGCGCGGGAAATCGGCCACGCGCGCGTTCCAAATTTTCATAAACCAAGGCACCAATTTTTCGTCTTTAATCTGATATTCGCCCCGCAATTGCTTGACCACCAGCTCGCTGTCTAACCTTAATTCCACTTCAACCTGCTTTAATTTTTCTTTGCTCAAAGTTTTCTTTAACGTTTCAAACCCAAACCAAACCGCGCGATATTCCGCCTCGTTGTTGGTGCTTTGCCCCAGATACAAACTGGCTTCTTTGATCATCTGGCCTTGCTCGTTGCAAATAAAAACGCCGACTCCGGCCGGCCCCGGATTGCCGCGCGCGCCCCCGTCGGTATACACAATAATTTTCTCCATCGCCCCATTATACCCTACCGGCCGACCATCAGGTAGACTGTCAGTTATCAACAATTGTATTTCTGGCCGTTTTGACTATACTGTGGCTTGACTCTTTTGTTTATTAACAGAATAATTTTAATTTCGTCAAATTCAACTAAAGAGATGAGTAAAGTCCAAGAGGATTACTCCAAGCGGAAATCCTGGGGCATGGTAGCGTCAATCGACATCTATCACTGCAACCCGAAGTTCATTACCAGCAAAAAAAAGATTCAAGAGTTCGTCATCAAGCTCTGCCAGTCAATCGGCATGAAACGCCATGGCCCGACCCTGATCGAAAGATTCGCCGAAGGAGAACTGGCCGGCTACTCGGCAATGCAGTTCATCGAGACCTCGAGCATCACCATGCACTTCGACGATCAGCACGACAATCGCGCCTTCATCGACATCTTCAGTTGCAAGTTCTTCGACCACAAACGGGCCGAACGCTTCTGCCGCGATTTCTTCGAAAGCAAGAAGTCCAAATCAATCTACTACTTCCGACACTAAACGCGTTGTTAAGTGTCAAATCTTGATAAATTTAGTTAGAGAAAGAAACCCGCCATTCAATTGGCGGGTTTCTGATTTATTCAAAATTCAAACTATCCCAATCGATACACGACCGTGTACGGTTTGGGATACTTGCCCTCCGACGACTCTCTTTGGGGGGACCGAATTATCAAACACCGGGTGTTTGATAATTTAGGTAGACTTGAGGTCGACAATGCGCAGGCGGAGTTCGGGATAATTTTTGAAAGTGGACTTCTCCAACGTCACCAAGGCGTCCACCCGCTCGCCCGGAGTCAAATTAACGCCATGAAATTGATGGCCGTTTGGACCATTAAAGATTTCGCCGGCTAAGCATTGGAAGAAACCAATGGCCGAAATTTTCTCGCGCTCGTTTTTCTTGAAGGTTAACTCCAGATGCAAACCGCCGTTGCCAAATGATTTGGCCGCGGTAATCTCCGCGCCCGAGAGCCAGAAGACCGGTTTGGGATTATCCACGCCGAAGGGCGCCAGTTGTTCAATCTGAGCGTAAGTGTCCCACGTCAGGTCGGTTAATTCCAGCTTGGCGTCAACCAGAAACTCTTGCTCCGTCACTTGCTTGGGCGCTTGGGCGTAAGCGGCTAAGAGTCGGGGGGCCAACTCCGCCTCTCTCTCCGGAGCGAGCGAGAAGCCAGCCGCCATGGCGTGGCCGCCAGCATTCAAGAAAAAATCTTTACCCGTTTCCGCCATCGCGGTCTGATTAACCAAAGTCATCACCTCCACCAAATTAATCGTGCCGTCCGACCGACAAGAGCCCTTGATCGTGCCAGCTTCATTTTTACTCCAGAGCCAGACCGGCCGATTGTATTTCTCCACCAGACGCGAACACGACAAGCCCAAAATTCCCAGACCCCAATCGGCCGAACCGGCGACGATAATCGGCGGCAAGTTTTTTTCATCCATCAGCGCGCTGATCGCGGTTAGCACTTTCTCGGTCAGTTCGCGACGCGACTGATTCTTCTCTTCCAAATGTTTGGCGATCGTGACCGCTTCCGCTTCGTCTTCTGTCGTCAACAAGTAATAGGCCTGCGAGGCATGCGACATTCGACTGGCCGAATTGATCCGCGGCCCAATCATAAAACCGATATCGTCTTCGGTGGCGTTGACCGGTTTGATTTTCATCAGGTTAAACAAGGCTAAGAGCCCGGGCCGGCGCGTCTGGCGCAACACCTTGAGACCGTAATAAGCCAAGAGCCGATTCTCGCCCACCAGGGGCACCATATCGCTCACTGTAGCGATCGCCGCCAAGTCTAAGAGCCATTTTTCCCAACCGGTTTCGATCCCAAAACGATTCTTCGCCAAAACCGCGCCAATAAATTTAAACATCACCCCCGCTCCGGCTAACATCTTCTCCGGATACTTATCGTCTGATTGTTTGGCATTAACAATGGCGTAAGCCGGCGGCAAAATCTCCCCCGGCAAATGGTGGTCGGTAATGATCACGTCCAAACCATGTTCGGCCGCCAATCTCACTTCCGCCACGTCGCGAATCCCGCAATCAATCGTGATAATCAACTTGACCTCGCGACCGGCAAATTCGGTCACCGCTTTCAAATTCAAACCATAATCTTCGTTGTGACGATCCGGAATATAAACTTCGTAATTCTCATACCCCATTTTATTAAAGAGGAGCGCCAACATCGTCGCCCCCGGCACGCCATCAGCATCATAATCACCAAAGATCACGACACGCTCTTTATTTTCAATCGCTTCAAGCAATCGCGCCACGGCCTTGGCCATATCCTTCATCAAAAAGGGGTCCAAAAGATCGCGTTCGTAATCGGGGCGGAGAAAAACTTCGGCTAATTTAGCCCTTTCAATCCCCCGATGGGCCAGTAATTTTTGAACTAAAGGGGTGTAAGTTTTTAATTCTTGGGTCTGTTTAAGCGATAAGTCAGCCTGCAATTTCCATTTTTTCTTCATCAGATTTACAGTCTAGCATAAAATTCGATATAATGAACCCATGACTGATTGTTTATTTTGTCGCATCGCGGAAAAAGAAATTGCCAGTTACGTGGTCTACGAAGATGAAACTTGGCTCGCCTTTTTAGACATCAACCCGGTCAATCTCGGCCACACTCTCTTGGTGCCAAAACAACACCGTCGCAACTTGTTTGACCTGCCGGCAGACTTGGCAAGCAAACTCGGGCCGGTGTTGCAAAAATTAGCCGGCGCCGTTAAGTCGGGCGCTCAAGCTGACGGCCTGAATGTCATCTGGAACAATGAGCCAGCCGCCGGACAAATAATCTTCCACGCTCATGTTCATCTGGTTCCCCGCTTTGTCGGTGACGGCCTTGAGCCCTGGCCCGGGCGCCGCGATCAAACCAAAGCCGATTTCGAACAAACCGAGCAAGCGATCAAACAGGCGCTCGGTTAAGCGCCTCAATCCCCGGCAAAGTGCCCGCCGACAAGAAATCGAGCATCGCCCCGCCGGCAGTAGAGATGAAACCAAACCCTGCCGACAAGCCAGCTTCGCGCAAGGCCGCCAGCGTGTCGCCGCCGCCCACGATCGAGAAACCCGGCGCCTCGGCCACTATTTTGGCCAGAGTCAAAGTGCCTTGTTTATGCCCAAGTTCAAACCAACCCACCGGACCGTTCCAGATAATTAACTCGGCTTTTTGCAGAGTCCGCTCAATCAAGGTTAAAGTCTCCGGACCCAAATCGACAATCAGGTCATTCGGTGTCAGTTTCGCCGGTTTTTTAACTGTTTGATTACCCTCGGTATCAGAGACGACATCAAGCGGTAAAATGATTTTGGGGGAATTAAGAAACGGTTCCACGTAAGCGGTCTGGTCATCCGCCACCGATCGGCCAATCTCCCAACCGGAGGCCTTGAAAAAAGAATTGGCCAACGCCCCGACCACGAAAATGCGCTCGGCGCTTGTCATAAGTCTGGTCAATAACGGAATTTTGGTGCTGAATTTTACCCCGCCTAAAATAACCACGGTCTTCTTGTTGATGGCAAGCGCCCGACTTAGGTTCTGATACTCCTGCTCAAACAACAAGCCGGCATAACTTGGCAAATGTTCGGTGATCGCCACAACGGAGGCGTGTCGCCGATGCGAGACCGAAAAAGCGTCATTAACATAAAGATCGGCCAAGGATGCCAGTTGGGCGGCAAAAGTAGGATCATTGGCTTTTTCGCCCGGCCACCGGCGAAGATTCTCCAACATCGCCACTGTCCCCGAAGCCAGGATCTTCGGCAATTCGGAATCAGTCGGACCGCCAACCAATTTGATCGGAAAAAGACGAGCAAAATAATCAGCGATCGGACTCAAACCGGCTTGACCGTTGTCGCCCAGATGTCCAATCAGGATGACTCGAGCGCCATTTTGTCTTAAGTATTCGATTGTGGGCAAACTTTTCTCCAACCGGAAAGCTTCAACCACTTTAACCTCTTTAACCGGCACGTTGCAGTCCAGGCGAACCAGCGCCGTGCGACCGGCCAGATCTTTTGAGGTCAATTGACTTAAGGGCTTCATAAGAAATCAGGCTTTCTCCGCCAATTTAACAATCGTGGCAAAATTTTTCGGATTCAGCGAATCGCGTCCGACCAAGAGACCGTCGGCTTGTCCGGCCATCAAGAAATCTGCCGCGTTAAGCGCGTTGACCGAACCGCCGTAGAGCACCGGAATGGCCACCGCCTTCTTTCGTCCCAATAGACCGGCCAAAGTTTTACGAATAAAGATTTTGTTATGCAAAAAGCCGTCCGGCGTCTCCACTCCGGAAGCCGCCCGACCGATCGCCCAGACCGGCTCATAAGCCACAACCAATCGCGTGGCGGCCACCGAGGGCAGATTATTGAGATCTTTGGTTAATTGATCCTGCAAGACACTCAAATATTCGCCGCGATTGTCTCGTTCGGTCTCACCGACGCACAAGATGACCGCTAAGCCGGCCGAAAGCGCCCGCGTGATCTTGAGGTTAATCGAGATATCGGTGTCGCCCGCGGCGCGACGCTCCGAGTGGCCGATGATGGTGGTCATCACGCCCAAATCGCGCACCATGAAGGCTGACACGCCACCCGTATAAGGGCCTTGATCTTGTTCATGCACGTCTTGAGCGCCAAGACTGATCATTCCGCCTCGCGCGACCTTCTTTAATTCTCCCAAATAGACCATCGGCGGACAAATGATAATCTTGGTCCGACGAAGGGTTTTCAGTTCTTTCTTGATGCCGGCAAGAGTCGCCTTGGCCTCCTTCAAGGTCGCCGGATTCATCTTCCAGTTCCCGATAATTAATTTATTTGCCATTAAACACCAGTATAAACCATTTGCCGTTAAATTTCTCGCCAGGAAATAATCTGGTATTGATCGGAGGTCAAGGGAAAGGAAGGCGGCGGCCCGTAAAGCAAGTTGCTGTCGTAGATCAAATTGCGCAAATTGTAGCCAGTGCCGTCGGTATAAGCAAAACCGTAGCGTTCCTTGGTGGCGATCATCCCCAGAAGCGTGATTTCGGCCTTGCTGTCGTCAGGGCACGACGGTTCGTAATAATAACGTCCAACCCGACCGTTTTTGGCCACCAAAGCGCCGTGGATCTCCAGATTATCCTCACTGTAGAGACCCACATTAACGTTATATTGAGCAATCAACGCCAACGTGTCCAAACCTTCGAAATTGGTGTATTTCAAATCATTGTTGACGGTAATGCTGGTATGAGTGTTGACGCTCTCGGGGAAACTAGCGGAAGCGATGGTCAAACGAGCTCCGTCGATCTGACCGGAGACCCAAACGTGGTCCTCGATGAAGATCAAACCGTTGGCCGGGAAAGGATAATTGCCTTCAAAATTCCGTCGTCGGACGCTCCAAGTGCCCCAACCCGATTGGCTCAAGATCGCGTCACAGTTTCTGGGCGCCGAATAAACCGAGGTTACCTTGTAAAGATCGAAGGTGTCATTGGTTTTCAAAACCACTTCATAACCTTGGGCGCCGGAATTGGCAAAATACAAGCCGTCGGCGGTGTTGGCCTCGGCTTTAATCGCCGCCAGATCGGCCGAGAGTCCTACGAAATCCTCCGCCGGCACCGGGAACTTCCGGCCGGTGGCAAACACATCGGTCCGCGCCGGCGCCTCCGCCGGCGGCAAGGGGTCGGTCGGGGCCAGATGGGTGTGCACGCCGAATTCGTTACCGCCGGAGTGATCCGGATCGTCGTAAGTGGCTTGAGCGCTAGTGACCAAATTATGGGCAAAGCCGTCAAAACGAATGCCGCCGTTGGCATGAATCGGACCGAAGACCTCGGTCCCAACGCCAAAACGCATCGGCGCGTTGGCCACCACCGCGTATTTGGCCAGAGAGGGAATCGCCAGTCGGCTCTCGAGCGTCCGCTTGGCACCGGAGCCGTTGGCAACTTCTCCCACAGATCGAACCGTCACCAAAGTTGAACCGATCAAGGGCGGAGTGATGGTTAAGGTGAATTGACCGATCTGATTGCCGTCTTTATCTAAAAAAGGATGAACATAAGGCCCCGGAACGCCGGTGCCGTCTTGGAAATCTTGCGGCGCGTGCGCCAGATGCCAACGATAGTAATCGAGACCGGCTTCCGCGATTTGCAACGCTTGTTCGCGCGAAGCCAAGAGTCTGGTCAAACGCAGGTTGGAACCGGCCCAACCGATCAAACCGCCGATAATCGTGAGACCGATCGCGCCGAACACCAAAACTTGAATTAAGAGGTAGCCTTTGTTCATAGATTGTCTTTTAAATTCCTCAACATCACCTGGCTGGTCAGATACAGCGCCACTGGCGCCTGTTCCACGTTGGCGTCAACCAAAAATTCAACCTTGACCAGTCGGATCTCTTGAATGTCGAATGGCGCCTGAAGCGGCGTGCTCGAAGCGGTGCCGTCGTAACTGTTGTTGTAGTAAGTAAAAATCAAATTGTCGACATTGGTCAGATCGTCAATCACCGAGGAAACGGATTCCGCGTTTTGATTGTAAACGTAGGGCGGCCCGACCGGCTCGATCAATCCGCGTTTCAAAGTTGAGCCGTCAAGCCAATAGCGCAAGCGTTCGCGCAAACCGTCATTGTCTAAATCGCTGTAAAACACAAGATCATCCGCCTCGGCCACGGCGATCGGATAAGCGCCATTGGAAGCCGGTTGAGCCCGACGCAGCTCGCTGATCAGTCTGGCCAAGGCCAGTTTGGCATCGCTGTCGGCGACCAGGCTCCGCGAAATCACGAAATTGTGCCAAAAAATGTCTCGCCCGAAACGTCCTAAAGCCAAACCGATCAACGAGACAATAAAGATAACGATAATCATCTCCGCCAAGGCAAAGCCCTTTTGTTTTGATTGGTAACGGTTCATAAAGGATTGAGGACTACTTCCAAAATTTGCCAATCCGCCGACACCTCCTCCAAGCTGTAATAGTCTTGATACCCGTCTTTTTGAGCGGTCACTTGATACTCGCCGCTATTTAGATTAGCGAAGAAAACTTGACCGAAAGGCAGGCATTCCGAACCGTAAGTCACCGCCACCTCGGCCAAGTTGGGAGTGAAGTCGGGATCGGCGGTCGCCAGATAAACTTTATAGCGAAGATAACGTTGGTTATCGTGCGTGGAGTGGATGTCGGTTTGACTGGTGGTATAGAAACTGTCGCCCGTGCCGTCGGGACCCAAGAAATTCCAAGTGCTGGTGGCTTCATCGTTGCTCGTGGCCAATTGGAATCGAACACTGTTTTCGCCGGTAGAAGAGGCTTGGTCGAGCGGTTGCCAAGTCAAATTGTAGAAAGTGGTGGTGGCCGTTCCGATGTCGAAAACTTGGGAGATCAAGTAACCACTATCAACGTATTGATCCAAAATCTTTTTCAGTTTCAATTCGCCGGCCGGATCGGCAATCTCGATATTGCCGTCGGTGGTGCCGCCGCCCGCCGACCAATCGGTCTCCCGCAAAAATCCCTGACTGGTGGTGAGGGTGGTCGGGTCGCCTCCTTGACTTAAGGTAACCGCGACTTCCGACAACGGCAGGCCAGTGGAGCCATCCTTGGCCGCCACCAACATCCCTCGTCCGGCAGGCGCGGTCAGCAACATCCTTACCTCCATCGTGGCCCCCGGGGCCAAAAGGACCGACTGGAGAGGAAAGGAGCCGGCAATCACGAAACCGACATCTTCCGGAGTGAAATTGTAGGTATCCCAATTCAGATTGTTTAAATTGAGACTGCCGCCGGCCGGAATGGTGTGATCTTCGTCATAGACCAAGAAATTGCCTTCCGCGTCCAAGACCGCCGTCCCCCACAAGCGTAGCGAGAAGGGTCCGGTTGGTTGGCAAAATTGATCAATCGTCTTCAATTGCAAATTGCTCAAACGGTCAATCACCAGAGAAAGTTGGGTCAATTGACCGGCCAAGACCGTGGCGTTGGGACTGATCGGGGTCACGATTCCGCCTTCGCCCGAGGCATAAGTTCGCGCCGAAGAGAAACCGTCTTTGCTCGCCATCACTTGATAAGCGAAGTCGCCGGGAGGCAAGTCAATCAATTGCAACAAGCCGTCGTTATTGGTGGTGTCTTGAATCACCAAGGTGGTGGTGGAGATGATATTCGTTACCGTGACGTCGGCGTCTGACACCGGCTGACCGTTGGCATCGATAACCTGAACAAACATGGCGCCATTGCCGGTGCCGATTTCCAAATTTTTCGGCGCCACGCGCGTCGTTAAGGTTATCGGTTCGTAGTGAAGACACGAAGGGCACTCAATCGCCACCGCCACCAACTTATAATCGGCCGGGGAAAGATCGTTGGGATTGCCGCCAATCGTGCCATCAAACGGGTCGTCAATATTGCGCACCGTGGTGGTGACGAGAAAGAGAACCCCGCCTCGCGTCTCTGTTTTTTGGTAAGGCAACTTGCCGCTGGGCAAACCGTCGACGATTCCCACTTCGTTGTAAGGCAAATTGCGGGCAATCTCCAATTGTTCGCCGGCCAAGGCCATTGCCGCCACTTTGAGTTTGGAGAGTTGGGCCAGACCGCTCAAACTGACAAAAGCTTGGTAAATACCGCTGGAGAGTAAAGCGAAGAGCGCGGCGGCCACCAGCACCTCCACCAAGGTCAAACCCTTTTGTTTATTTTTAAATGGCATTGGACAATGAATACATCGGGCCGATCATGGACACGGCGAAGAAACCGACCGCGATACCGATAATAATCATCAGCAACGGTTCAATAATGGTCGAAAGATTCTTGGTCACTTGGTTGACTTCGTCCTCAAAAAATTCGGCCCCTTTAAGCAACAAGTCGGCCAAACGGCCGGTTTCTTCGCCCACGGCGGCCATCTCGCCGGCGAAAATCGGAAAGAGATTTTGGTGCGCCGTCAACACGTTGGACAACGGCAAACCTTTTTGGATTTTACCGAGCGCTTCGGTTAAAACTTCTTGATAATATTGATTCTGAACCACCTTGATCGTCACTTCAATCGTTCGCGTCATACTAACCCCGGCCGAAATCAGCGAGGAGAGCGAGCGCAAGACCGTGGCCGAATTGGCTTGCCTGGTCAAATCTTTGATGAAGGGCAATCGCAACATTGTCCAAGAGATCAAGCGCCGACCGCGCTTGGTGCGAAGAAAATAAATCAAGTAGCTCAAGACGGCCACGATCGAAAGAGAGACGCTTAAAATATGATTGACCAAGAAATCACTCAAGCTGATTACCAACCGAGTTGAGAGCGGCAGCGGCACGTTTAATTCCTTGAAAGTGGCCGACAGAGTCGGAATCAGGAAAATCATCATCAACGCCCCCACGATGGCAATCGCCATCACAATCACCGCCGGATAAAGCAAGGCCCCCATAATCTTCCGTTGCAGGCCGTAACTTTTCTCCAGTTGTTCGCCGACCAGCTTCAACGCTTCGGCCAGTTTGCCTGATTCTTCGGCTGACGCCACCATGGCCACGAAAAAGTCGGGAAAAATTTTGGAATAAGCGGCCAGAGATTGACTCAAGCTGCCACCCTTGCCGATTCTTTCTTCAATCTCGATGATAGTCCGTTTAAAATACTTGTTGCCGGTTTGCCGCGAGAGCACCGACAGCGCGCGCGACAGAGACAACCCGGCGCTAAGCATTGAACCGAGATTGTTGGTAAAGATAATCAAATCTTTGGTTTTGACCCGACCGAAACTGATTGACCACGAGAGCCATCGTCGCGCGCCGCCGGCCGGCTTTTCGAAGGCGTTCACCACCACCAAACCTTCGCCGCGCAATTCTCGCGCCAAGGTAAAACGATCTGGCGCTTCGCGCGTTCCCGACACTTCTTGGCCGGACATCTTCTTGGCTCGATAATAAAAATTGGACATGATTATTCGGTGACGGCGCGCAAAACCTCCTCGATGGAGGTTATACCTTGCGCCGCCTTAAACAGACCGTCTTCAAACATGGTGAGCATCCCCTCCTGGCGCGCTTGAGCATTGAGCGCTTCGGCCGTCTCGTTCTTGATTACCATCTCGCGCAGAGCGTGCGACATCGTTAACACCTCCAAGATTCCCCGCCGACCGGAATAGCCCTCGCCGCCGTCAGGCGTGGGTTTCGGACGATAAAAAGTTAGGGTTGGCCAAGTGGCGTCTTCGGGGACAATTTTTTCTTCCTTCAAACAAGCCAAGACTTTGACCAAGTCGGCCTTGCCCGCCAACTGATCAATCTCGGCTTGAGTCAGTTGATAACCCTCTTTCGGTTCGATCAATTTGCGCACCAAGCGTTGCGCCACGATCACCTCAATCGTGGAGACCAGAAGGAAGGGTTCGGCCCCCATATCAAGCAAGCGCGGGACAGTGCCGGTGGCCGAATTGGTGTGCAAGGTCGACAAGACCAAGTGCCCGGTCAGAGCGGCGTTGATCGCCAGACCAGCCGTCTCGCGATCGCGAATCTCTCCCACCATAATGATATCGGGGTCTTGACGCACCAAAGTGCGTAAACCGCTGGCGAAAGTTAAGCCAATATCCGGCCGCACTTGAGTCTGACTAATCCGCGAGATCTGATATTCTACCGGATCCTCAATGGTGGAGATATTGACATCGGGCGTATTGAGAATATCGAGTAAGGCGTAAAGGGTGGTGGACTTGCCCGAACCGGTAGGTCCGGTGACCAAAATCATGCCAGTGGTGCGCTTGATAGCGCGCTGAATCTTCTCCAACGCGTTGCCGTGGAAGCCGACCGACTCCAGCGTCAGCCCGTGCACCGAATCGGGCAGGAGGCGCATCACCACCTTCTCGCCAAATTGAATCGGCAAAGTGGAAACGCGGTAAGAAACACTGGCGCCATGGGTGGTGGTCTTGAACCGACCGTCTTGGGGCAAACGCTTCTCATCCAAACGCAAGTTCGACAAAACCTTAATCCGAGCCACCAAACCGGGCGCCGTCTCGCGTGGCAAAATCATGGCGTCGTGCAACACCCCGTCGATGCGATAACGGATGACCAATTCCTTCTCGTACG
>Ga0100403_1000973_pt1 | contig 27260 bp, 31 predicted proteins | sample CryGeymet201501t_FD_83663 | JGI IMG/M metagenome (GOLD analysis project Ga0100403, IMG submission 83663) | Groundwater microbial communities from Crystal Geyser aquifers in Utah, USA - Crystal Geyser metaG 2015-01t | ecosystem: Environmental > Aquatic > Deep subsurface > Groundwater | place... | reverse complement strand
TGCAGGCAATAGAAAAAATAAGCAGGCTACTAATTAGCACAGGTAGACCGGCAACGATTTTGGGTAAATATATTTTGAGGGCTTTGATGGGGATAGGAAAGTTTGTAGTGTCGTCACTGATTGAGACAAGTAAGTTTATATTCCATGTGGTATCGGGATTTAAGATTAAGATTGATTTTAAGATAAAGGTTAAAAAGAAAAGAAGAAAAAAGTTTCAATTTAGCTGGACTTATAGGTATTTTGTTATGGGGGTTTTATTGATTGGGGCGAGCATATTCTCGTGGAATTTCTACCAAAAGATTCTTTTGAAAATGCCGAATATCAACAATATTTATAACCCACCTAAGATGAGTACTAAGATTTTGGATAGAGAAGGAAATCTGCTCTATAGCTTTTATGAAGATGAAAAAAGAAGTTGGGTAAGCATAGATAAGATCCCCCAATCTCTAATCTGGGCAACAATTTCAATAGAGGATAGGGACTTTTATAAGCATCACGGAGTCTCGATACTGGGTATGGCAAGGGCAGGGATATATAACTTGAGAAATCAAAATGACAAACCAAGAGGTGGTTCGACAATAACGCAACAGTTGGTGAAAAATGTTTATTTGAGCTCAGAAAAAAGTTGGGAAAGAAAGGTAAAGGAGGCGCTTATTGCCATTACTTTAGAGAACAAGTTAAGTAAGGAAGAGATCTTGGAGAGATACTTTAATCAGGTGGCTTATGGCGGAGAGATTTATGGAGTCCAGGAAGCGAGTAAAAAATATTTTGGCAAGAATGTTTGGGAGATCACGATGGCAGAGGCCAGTTTTCTGGCAGGACTACCGGCAGCACCTAGCTCCTACTCCCCTTTTGGAAGTGAACCAGAACTGGCTTTTGCTAGACAAAGACACGTGATCGATGAGATGGTGAGCGAGGGACACCTAAACTTTGAAAAGGGGGAAGAAATTAAGAAGGAGAAGGTGGAAATTAAAGAGGAAGAAAAAGGAATAGAAGGAGCCCATTTTGTCTTTTACATTAAGGATTATTTAGAAAAAGAATTGGGGTACAGAGGAATTGAGGGTATGGGACTGGTGGTTAAGACTTCTTTAGATCCTAAGATACAAAAGATGAGTGAAGAAATAGTGAAGGATGAGGTGGATAAGGTGGCAAGACTGAGAATCGGTAATGGATCAGCACTGGTAGTTAATCCAAAGAACGGGGAGATACTAGCCATGGTGGGATCAAAAGATTATTTTGCCCAAGATATAGATGGAAAATATAATATTACCCAGGCACTAAGACAACCAGGTTCATCAATAAAGCCAATAAACTACTTACTAGCTCTGGAAAAGGGAGCCAATTTATTTGACAGTATAGATGATAGCCCGGTGAGTTATCAGATCAAGGGACAGAAGGCTTATAGTCCCCAGAATTATAACGGTAAATACATGGGGCAAGTGAGTTTGAAAACTGCCTTGGCCTCATCCTTAAATGTGCCTTCAGTTAAGCTGCTGGACAAAAATGGGGTGGAAGAAATGATTAAGTTGGGTGAGAAGATGGGGATAAGTAGCTGGGGAGAAAAGAATAGGTTTGGTTTATCACTGGCTTTGGGAAGCGGTGAAGTTAAGATGACAGAGATGGCAAGAGCTTACGGTGTCTTTGCCAATTTAGGAGAAAAGGTGGAACTAAAACCAATATTGGAGGTAAGAAATTATTTGGGAGAGGTGATTTATGAGGGGAAGGAGATTAAGGAAAGAGTGGTGGATGAAGAAAATAGTTTCTTAATAAATGTTGCTCTTTCTGACAACCAAGCAAGAAGTCCAATTTTTGGGAGTAACTCTAAGTTAGTAATACCAGGCAAAAGGGTGGCGGTAAAGACAGGAACGACTAATAGCTTGAGAGATAACTGGTGTGTGGGCTGGACTCCGGAAATAATGGTACTGGCCTGGGTGGGTAATAATGATAATAGTCCGATGAGCTGGGTAGCCTCAGGAGTGTCAGGAGCAACACCGATATGGAATAGGATAATGAATGAGTTACTAAAGGATAGAGCGGATGTATTTTGGGAGACACCAGTAGGAATTAAAAAAGAGAATATCTGTGGAAGAGAAGAATATGTAGTAGCGGGAAGAGAAATTAAGAAGAACTGTAGTCCCCCACCTGAAAAAGAAGATCAGATCGCGAAAAGAGAGGGTAACTAGAAGTTTAGGACTGCTTAAGTAAGAGCCAATAAATTTTTTCCTGGAGAGAGGCATGGAAATCAATGTCGTGGGAAGAGGTAGTAGGGTCAGTGCGGGTAATAATTAGAATTTGGCGCTGAGGAATGGTAATAAGACTTTGGACTTCAATGGAGGAGGGGTTGACGAGCTGTTGTTGCTGGAGGTTAACACCCTGAGGAAGAAGGGAGGCGAGGAGAGAATCATGGTCGTAATCGAGAGATTGGAGAGTGCTTAGGATCTGTTGGTAATTTTGATCAGTAAAGAGGTATTGGGGTTGATGGGAATAAGAGAAATCTTTGAGGGAGGGAGATTGGAGCCTAACATAGAGGGAGAGATCTTTATCAGCAGGGAGGAGGGCGGCTAAAGATTTTTCGAGAGAGGAGGCAGATGGACTTGAAGAAGGAGCTTCGTTTTTATTGAGGTCGAGAGAGACTTTAGGAAGAGACAGAGAGAAGTCAGTGAAACGAAGAAGGCGGATACGAGTATAGAGGGCAAAGATGAGAGAGAGACCCATGGTTAAAAAGAGGGCAATCAAAAGGGCTCTTCGCTTCTTATTAGTTTTATCAACTGAAGAAAGGGCTTCAACGAGATCTAGTTGTTGAGCATCAAGATTTTTTTTAGATTTTTTTTCTGGCTTGGGTAACATGAAGTGATTATCTTTTAATTTTACTAAGAGTCAAGAGGCCTTCTTTGGCGCCAAGGTGAGAAACGACAGAAGCTGAGTTTTTAATGGCCCAGGAGAGAGATTTTTCAAGGGAGCGACCATGGAGGAGAGAGGCAACAAAGGTAGAACCAAAAGCATCTCCAGCTCCAGTTTCATCGGCGGGCTTAGTATTGATGATGGGAGAGAAAAGAGATTGGGATTCGGTAAGGATATGGGCACCATTGCGACCATCGGTAAGAGCGGTGACAGAGGCACCAAAGGAAAGAAGTTTCTCCCAAAAGAGGGGGTGAGTAAGAGGAAGAGTAACCAGCTCTTCAGACTCATGTCGATTTAAAAGAAGGAAGTCAACGTAGGGAAGAAGGGGGAGGAGTTCTTTTCTCCTGGCAAGTTCTCGGTTACCAGGATTGAGGGCAACTTTGATGTCGGATTCCTTGGCAAAGCCGATAAGTTTCTCAAGAAGATCGAGATTACCTTCTAGAGAGGTGATATAGAGCCAAGAAGTTTTAAGTTTTTTCCAAGGAAAATGTTTGGACTCAAGACGGGAAGAACCACGGTTGGTGAGAATGGACCTGGCCCCATCTGGAGCAACGAGAATGATGGAAAAATCGGTAGAATCGCCTTTGATGTTTTTGAGATAGGAGGTGGAAACACTATTATCTTTGAGATCTTTTTTGACGATATCGGCAAGAGGGTCGTCACCTAAGAGGGCGACACAGGCGGACTTTAACCCAAGACGAGAGAAGGAGACGGCTGAGTTGGTAGCTCCCCCACCAGAACAAATTAGGCTTTGAGAAATTTCATTTTTGGAAGAGTACTCAAGGGAGAGAAGTTTTTTATCGATAATGAACTGTTGAGACTTGGCAAAGATATCAAGAGTGGCGGCACCGACGGAGACAACATCGTATTTCATGATGAGAATTGAGTTAACTTTTGAAGGACAACTTGTTTGAGGTCGTCAACTAAGGGGGTGAAGTAATCGTAAATACGCTCGGAGGAAATATGGGAAAGTTGATCGGCAAGGGAGTGTTTAAACTTAAGTCTTAAATCGGTATTGATGTTAATTTTTTGAATGCCAGATTGAATAGCTTTGGAAATCTGGGCTGAGGAAATACCAGAACCACCATGAAGAGTGAGAAAGGTGTTGGGGAGGACCTGATGAATTTGTTCTAGCAACTCAAGGTTGATGGATTCGGGAAGATCCTTGGCGACCCCGTGAAGATTGCCAATAGAGACGGCGAGAAGGTCGGCACGGCTAGTTTGGATAAAGTCTAAGGCTTTTTCAGGACTAGTAAAGGAAGAAGGGTCAATCTTAGAGTCAACGGGCTTAATATGATCAAACTCGACCTCTAGAAGAGTGGGGAGAGAAAGATTGTCGAGCTCCTTTTTCAAATGTGTGGAGAGAAGAAGATTGGTCTGATAGTCTTCTTTGGAGGCGTCGAAGTGGATCATGTCAAAACCAAGCTGGGCTAGATGAAGGAGACGCTTGATGTCTTTACCATGATCCATGTTTAGATAGATGGGAAGTCCCTCAGAATTGGCTTTCTTAACGAGGAGAAAAAGTCTTTCGGCTTGGATGAAGGCATCTTCACCGGCGGAAAGCTGGACAAGACAAGGTAGAGAAGACTCTCTGACAGCAGCTTCAACGGCTTGATAGATTTCAAAGGAGTCAATGTTAAAAGAAGGAAGGGCTTTTTGGTTCTGCTGATATTTGGTTAGGGTTTCTTTAAGAGTGGGAAGAGGCATACTATTTTAGAGATAATTGTGACTTAATTGATTTTAGAAGAGAATCGAGACCAATGCCATAGTGTTGCCAGAGCTGGCGGTAGTCGAAGGAAGAAAGACCAAAGGAATCATCGACAGCAAGGTGGGTAAAAGAAGGAGAAAGACCTTTTTGAAGGAGATGGGAGGAGAGAATCTGACCTAGGCCACCATTTTGCTGATGGTCTTCGATAACAATAAGATGGTTGGTTTTTTTAACTGACTTCAGGATGGTAGCAGAGTCAAAGGGTTTGATAGAAGAGAGGTTAATAATTTCGAGCTGGGGGGCTTTTTTACCATAGTCTTGATTGAGAATATTCTGAGCCTCTAAGGCCTGAGCAAGAACAGGACCGTAACCAACGATAGTGAGGTGTTTACCGCTTTTGAGGAGGTGAGATTTGCCGATAGTGAAGGAGTTTTTAGCTGAAGTGAAGTTTTGGGTGGAGGGACGAACAAGACGGAGATAAGAAGCTTTGGAGGAATGAGCGATGACTTTGGTTATTTTTTGAGCTTCGAGGGCATCTAGAGGAGCAAAGACTTCAAGGCCGGGAAGGGTGTTGGTAAGGGCAATATCTTCAAGCATTTGATGAGTAGCTCCGAGTTCCCCACTCATGAGTCCAGAGTGAGAACCGACAATCTTAACAGGGAGATCTTGATAAAGAATGGATTGTTTAATGACAGCCCAGTTTAGAGCAGGAGAAAAACAAGAGAAGGAACAGAGAAAGACAGTCTTGCCGGTTTTGGCAAGACCACCGGCAATAGCAGCAGCATTATTTTCGGCGACACCGACTTCAATAAAACGAGAACGGAAACGGGAAGCAAAGGTGGTAAGGCCTAAGGAAGATTTAAGGTCGGCAGAGACAGCATAGAGATTAGGGTTTTTGGCAGCCAGATTAACGAGAGTTTCAGCAAAGGCTTGTCTCATAGAAAATTCTTTGACCTTGGTGCTCATAGTGATAGCTCCTTTTTGGCTTTAAGATATAGGTTTTCAGGGATGGCTTTAACATCATGGTAGGAAGGATTATTTTCCATAAAGGAAATACCTTTACCAAAAGTGGTCTTGGCAATGATACAGGAGGGATAAATGGTAGTTTCTTTGGCCTTGTTAAGAGCCTTCTCAAGTTGATAGAAGTTATGACCATCAACGGTAGTGACAGTCCAACCAAAACGGATGTACTTAGCGGCAAGTTCATCAAGAGGCATGATCTCTGAGGTAGGGCCATCAATTTGGTAGCCATTTTGGTCGACGATATTGATGAGGTTGCCGAGATGATATTTGTGGGCAAAGGCAGCAGCCTCCCAGACTTGACCCTCGTTATGTTCGCCATCGGTGGTAAGACAGATGGTGGAATGAGCTTTATCGCCGAGAGCAAGACCAGCAGCAAAGGAAAGACCTTGACCGAGGGCGCCAGAGGAATACTCGACACCAGGAACCTTGGTGGAAACGTGACCTTGCAAAGGTGAGTTATATTGGGCAAATTTAGAAAGAAGTTTTTTATCGAAGAAGTCGGAATTGGCTAGAACCACATAGAGGGCAGTGGCAAGATGTCCAGCTGAAAGAACAAAGTGATCACGGGGAGGATGAAAGATGTTGGACTTGTAAAGAGAAATAAGAATGTCCATGGAAGAGAGAGGGCCACCGATATGTCCGGCAGTAGCAGTGTTGACCATCTCTAGAAGCTGAAGTCGGTAATCCCGGGATAGGTCTGATAATGGATGTTTTTCTGGGGCAGAAAAGAACATGTTAATTAAGTATATGATATATTAGGCAAGAATGAAGGACTTTGATAAAAAGTATAGAGAAAGCGTCTTTAAATTTGTGCATCAAAAGATCGATGATGTTGGGGTGGCAGAAGAAATTACCAACGATGTAATATTGGCAGCCTGGGAATCGAAAGAAAATTTTAATCATAAGTGTAAAGAGTTTTCTTGGATTTGTTCAATTGCAAAACACAAGATAATTGACCACTACAGAAAGAAAAAATTAAAACAATATTTATTTTCGTCTAATCCCTTGTTTGAAGAAATTGCAGATAAGGCTTTGTCACCGGAAAGAGACGCACTGAAAAATGAGTTAAAGGAAGAGATAAAAGAGACCTTTAAAGAGATGAGTGAGGGGTATAGAAAAATTCTACGACTTAAGTATATAGACGGACTGAAAGTCAAAGAAATTGCTGCAATTACTAAACTTAGTTTTAAGGCTGTTGAGTCAAGACTAAGCAGAGCAAAGAAAGAATTCCAGGCCGCCTGGAATTATGATAATAGAAAGAATTAAAAATATTGGTAAATTAATAAGCCTGGTTTTTGTGCGACAAATGGTTTTTTTGGGTAAGAACTTGTATCATTTGAAAGACTCCCCTTTCTTGACACTAAAGAGACTGTGGACACAAAAAGACAAGTCCCAAATATTTTTATTGACGATGGTATTTTTCTCTCCAGCAATAATTTATACGACAGCGAGAGTGGTATGGGATAGATATAAATACGGAGGATTATTAACTTCGGTGGGAGTAGTTTTTACGGTCTTTTTTTGGATAGAAATTATCTTATTAAGTTTTATTAGTTTTTGGGTTATTAAAATTTGGAGGAGCAAATAATGGAAGTACCAAGACATTGGAGATTAAAAAAACAGAGATATCGGTTGATGGGAGAGATCTGTCCTCATTGTGATGGCAAACACTTTCCACCAAGACAAGTGTGTCCAGATTGTGGTGGAGAAGTTGATAAGGCAACTATTATAGCGAGTCAAGCCTTGTTTGAAGTGGAGACAAGAAAGGTGGAACCAGCACCAGTGGAAACAGGTTGAGACTAGGGTAAAATAGGTTATGAAGATAGCTGAGTTTAAGAGTAAGAATCCTGAGACGGTTTTAAGAAAGGCAACGTTGTGTTTTTTACTGAGAGAAGGTGAGGTACTTTTGGCGATGAAGAAAAGAGGCTTTGGTGAAGGTAAGTGGAACGGGGTAGGAGGAAAGGTTATGGAGGGTGAAAGTATAGAAGAAGCAATGAAGAGAGAGTGTCAGGAAGAGATTGGAGTAGCTCTAAAGGAGCTTGAGGAAGTGGGGAGAATTAAGTTTTATTTTGATGGGAGAGAGGACTGGAACCAAGAAGTGGTGGTGTTTGTGTCTAGGGAATGGGAGGGAGAGATTTCGGAAAGTGAGGAGATGAAACCAATGTGGTATAAGAAAGATAGGGTGCCTTATGAAATAATGTGGAGTGATGACAGCTACTGGTTACCAAAAGTATTGGAAGGTAAGAAAATTGAAGGAGAGTTTCTATTTAATGATGACAATGTCTTTGATGATTGGGTAGTTAAGGAGATTTAACAAAAAGAAGAGAGAAGTGTTTGAAAATTAGAAAGGAGCAAGAAAGAAAATTGTGAGTCGCGGGCGGGAGTCGAACCCGCCTAGAAGGTTTTGCAGACCTTTGTATAACCGCTTTACTACCGCGACAGTAGCCTATTTTATCAAAAGAAGAAGGATTTTATGATAGATAACGACTTAGTTAGTACCTAGGTGTTAGATATTAATAAGAACATGTATTTAATAGAGCAAGTAGGTCGTTATTTAGAGCTTGGACTAGAGCCTTACGTTGAAGTTATAAATTATAGTTTAGGAGCAAGAAGAAGTAGATTTGATATTAATAAATTGTTGGAAAACGGAACAGATCAAGGTAAAATGGCAACACGAAATAATAATTTAGAGAATGAATGAAAAAAGAAAAATTTATTGAAACAATCAAAAAGGCAGGAGAGGTTGTCAGAACAAACCTAACCGACTTGGGTGCGGCTTTTTTACCAACTGCGGGAGGAGAAGAGAAACCCCTACCCAGTAGAATAGTAAGCGCAGACCAAGAAAAGAAACAAGGATAGATATCATTTTCCAATTAAGAGACCACCCCATTCGATAAGGGTAAATCCTTTTCTGGGAATAGAACTTAGTTTTTGAGGAAGAAGCTTAACTGGTGTTTGATAACCCTCAAATTCTAAGAAGACACGGATAGAAGTATCTGGTCTTGGGGAAACGTCTAAGGGAGCTAAGATGTCCATGTCTCTGGTATTAAGCCAGGTAAGACGAACATATGGGTCTTTGGGTAGTCTAGAAGCCCAGAAATCCATGAAGTCAGATGATTCCTGCTGATTTAAACCCTGAGCTTTTAGTTGGGAATAGAGAGTGGGAATGAGCTTATCTTGAGTAACGAGAGTACCATAGTAACTCTTGTTGGGATAAGGACCATGACCTAAACCTTCCCAAAAGAGATTGGGGTAGACCGTACCTTGATAAGTTAACTGACCATTTGGTTTGGCGAGGACAGTCCAACCCTTATTGGGATAGAGAGGTTCAGACTTGGTGATATCGGCGGCAACTTTGACAGTAACCTGGGTTTCAGTCTCTGGATAAAGATAAACAACGGGTTTACCACATTCAACAGCAGGAGCATATTGAGAATTGACAAAGAGGATATAGTCTCCGCTGGGATCTTGATAAAGGAAGTGGTTGTTTTGTCTAGCGTATTCTTCGATAGAGAGATACTGAGGAGCGTCTTGATAATCTCGGCCAATTTTATATTGAGAATACAAGAACTTAACTAAATCTGAGTTAAGATCTTTGACTTGGTAGATCTTTGGAACTAAGCTTGAATTGCCACCAAGTTGACCGACTTCTACTTTTGAAGAGATAAGGGAAGAGTCTTTTCTAATAATGGTCTGGCTGCCACCAAGTCCACAACCATAAGGAAGACCGGCTTCGAATCTATCGGTGTTGGCACCAGAAGTGGTATAGACAACAGCGGGAATACGATCGTCGGAAATAAAGGAGAATTTGTAGGTATAACTTTGAACAGTAGAGTCTGGGAGCTTGAGGAAGATGTCTCGAGAGTAAAGCTCTTTTTCGGAGTAAGGCTGATCGTAAACTGCATAGAAATCACCGTAATCAGAAGAAGAAATTTTAACTGGATTTTCATACTCAGAGAACATAGGTTTTCTACCAAAGGTGGCTTGGGAAAGGAAGGCGTTTCTTTTATGGTCGGTAATAGATTCTGGAGGAATAAGTTCAGGAATAGAAAAACTGGTATAGTCAGTCTTGGCAGAATCAAAGACTTTGTCTAGTTCTTCCTTTTCATAGGTCTCAGTGGCTAGAAAGTCTAGAACAAGGTAGGAATTATCTTTTTGAATAACCCTAAAGACAGAGGGGCCGGCAGGACTATCGGGCTGGGCCACAATGTTAAGCAGTTTAGCTCCGGAGGAGAAGTCAGCTACTTGGTAAGTGGCTTGAATGGTATAGGAGTAACCCTGGTCATCTGGGGTGGCTAAAATGGCGGGATTGTTAACCTTTATAGGCGTAGGAAGCCAAGTAAGTTTGCCAAATTCAGAGTCGGACTCTGGAGACTGGGTAACTTCTATAGAGGTGGGTGTAGGATCAGTGGTCACCTCTTCCCCGGGAGAAAGATTGGGCTTGGCAACAAAGTAATAGGCAGCAAAAAGAGAAGAAGCAGAGAAGAGACCAATAAGGACACCAAGGAAGACAGGATTTAATTTGAATTTCTTTTTAGGTACTTTTGGGGCGGGGGTGGTATCGATAACAGGAGTATCAGTTCGTTCTGGTTGAAGAGTTACATTTTCTGTCATAAATTAGTGTACCCCAGAAATAATCTTTTGTCAGACAGAAATCAGGTTGGATGGTGTCAAAAAGTTCCTGGAGCCTTAGGTGTTTTTCTGGACCTCGTAGAAAGTTAACTAGTCCATTATTGTTACTAATGGGAAGGAAGGCTTTAGTGATAGAAGTGGGAGTCTCGGTGGTGACAATGGCAAAGTCAGGGAGGGTAGAATCGGTATTCAGAAAATTGGTGCCGTAGAAGAAACGAGGACCGAGAGAGCTTTGATTTTCTTGAGGATCAATCTGGTAAGGAAGTCGAAGATTAACCATGGTCTGGGAAGGAGCTGATCTACCTTTAGAATAGTAACCCATGATATGGGTAGTGGTTTCAGTGTCGGGATTATTAAAGATTAGACCAGAATTAGTATGAGAGGAAAGATGCCATTTCTTGGCTCCCCTACTTTGAGAATGCTTAACAAAGAGATAAAGAGACTGGGGTGAATCAACCTCGATGTTATCGAAGGCAAGCAAGTTTTGGTTTTGAAGTTGAGAGAGGGTGTAGGAATCGTGAGCTTGGGCTAAAGTGGTGGGAAGATAATGAGAGAAATCAACGGAGGCGACCAGAAGACAGTTGTTTTTACAGCGACTACTAATGGTAGAAGAGAGAGAATCTAGGGAAGAAAGCTCAACTTCTTGGCCAATTAAAAAAGGAAAGATCTTGGCTTTGGGCCAAGTAGAATGGAGCTCGGAAACAAGATTGTAGATAGCGTGATCATTTTTAATAAGAGAGGTATTTTCTACCATGAAGGGTGAAAGATCTTCTTCAAGAGAGGAGGCAAAGGAGAGGGTGGAATCTGAAAGCTGCCAAGATTGATTTGAGTAGTAGAGGCCCTTTTGATAAGAAGAGAAGTGATCGGGACCAACAAGAATAATGGTATCGAGGAAGGGTTTTTTAAGTTTGACTTCTTCTAGAAAGGTCTGGCGCTCTGTCTTAACTAGATCATGATGAGGCAAGACAATGGCGGGAGGAGAAAGAAAAGGAAAGATTAAAAAAAATAATGAGGAAAAGAAGGTTAACACTAGAAATAGTATAGCGATAAGATAAGGAAGAGTAACAGAAGAGAATTTTATAGAACATAGAAATCCCCCACTAAATACAGTGAGGGATTTTAAAAAATGGCTTAACTTACATCATGCCACCCATACCACCCATAGAAGCAGAAGGATCAGGAGATGACTTCTCTTCTGGGATATCGGTGATGAGAACATCAGTGGTGAGAACCATCATAGCGACAGAAACAGCATTGGTAAGAGCTGATTTAGTGACTTTGGCAGGATCAAGGACACCAGCCTTGGTCATTGATTCCATGGCACCGGTGGCAGCATTATAGCCGTAATCTGACTTAGGATCAGCTTTGATAGCATCTTTAACCTTGTTTAAGATGTAGCCAGCGTCTTCGCCAGAATTTGAGGCTAACATTCTAAGAGGTTGCTCGAGGGCAAACTTTAGAATATTAACGCCAACTTGTTCCTCGGGAGAATCGACTTTAAGAGTGTCGAGAACAGAAGAGGCTTTGAGAAGAGCGACTCCACCACCGGGAAGAATACCTTCTTCGACAGCAGCCTTGGTAGCACCAATGGCGTCTTTAACCCTTTCAAGTCTTTCTTTCATTTCGACTTCAGTAGCTCCACCAACTTGGAGAACAATAGCGCCACCAGCAAGCTTGGCAATACGCTCTTGAAGTTTTTCTTTATCGTAGTCAGAATCGGTCTTAGTTATATGATTCCTAAGTTGTTCGACTCGGGAAGTTATTTCTGAAGGAGTTCCTTGACCACCTAAGATACGGGTCTTGTCTTTATCGGAGACAACAGAATCGGCTTGACCACAGAATTCTTCTGGGTCAGCGTCAGCAAACTTAATGCCGAGTTTATCGGTGATAACTTTACCACCAGTGAGGACAGCAATGTCTTCAAGCATGGCATCGCGACGATCACCAAAACCAGGAGCTTTGAGAGCTAAGACATTAAAGGTACCTCGAAGTTTATTAAGAACTAAGGTAGTGAGAGCTTCACCCTCAACATCTTCGGCGATGATGACGAAGTCTTTGGTCAACTTAACCAATTTCTCTAAGAAGGGAAGGATGTCTTGAATAGAAGAGATCTTCTTATCGGTAATGATAATGTAAGGATTTTTGATCTCAGCTTCCATGGATTCGGTGTTGGTTGCAAAGTAAGGAGAAAGGAAACCTTGGTCAAACTCCATGCCAGAAGTTTCTTTAGTCTCTAGAGCAAGACCTTTGCCTTCTTCAGCAGTCAAGAGTCCATCACGACCAACTTTGACAACAGATTGGGCAATGGCTTTACCAATAGCTTCGTCGGCAGAAGAGATGGTAGCGACTTGTTCAATAGAGTCTTGATCATCGATCTTGATCTCAGTTTTTTGGGAGTCAAGCTCTTTTAAGAGAGCAGCAAGACCTCTTTCGAGACCCTTTCTGACAATCATGGGGTTGGAACCAGCAGTAACGTTCTCGAGACCTTTATTGATGATAGCTTGGGCAAGAACGGTAGCAGTGGTAGTACCGTCACCAGCAGAATCGTTGGTCTTGGAAGCAGCTTCCTTGACTAGTTGAGCACCCATATTTTGGTAGGGATCTTGGAGTTCGATCTCCTTGGCAACGGAAACTCCATCATGAATGACAGAGGGACCGCCCCATTTTTTATCGATGGCGACGTTGCGGCCTTTAGGGCCTAAAGTGGTAATAACGGCTTGGGCAAGAATGTTGACACCCTCAAGAAGGGCTTGGCGGGCATCAGCTCCGAATTTTAGTTGTTTTGACATAGGTAATTGTTAACGAATAATTAGTTTAAAAGGGCAATGATATCGTCGAATTTGACGAAAAGATAAGTCTTATCGTCTTGTTTGTGTTCAGTGCCACCCCACTCTTTAAAGAGAACGGAGTCACCGACCTTACAAGGAGCTTCTTTTTGGGTGCCGTAGTCGGAGGTGTAAGTAGAACCGAGGGCAAGGACTTTACCAGTGGATGATTTCTCAGATTGAGAATCTGAAGAAAGGACAATACCAGAGGCGGTAGTAGTTTCTTTTTTTTGAGGTTCGACTAGGATATAGCCGGGTGCGGGTTTGAGATTGGTCATGTTTTTTTTAATTTATAATATTAGGCAGGAAATTATCAGTCGATATGACTGTCTGCTAATATTATATAGAAAGTAAGCTCGAGGTCAAGGGGGTGCTTAGACTAGTAGAAGGCTTTCTCGGCTCTCTCAGAGAGACACTTGGGCCCATTAAAAGCTAACTTGTCACAAGCTTGGGGACGATTAGGATGATTATAAATAGTACAACCATTTTGATATCTAGGACAGAGACCATTAATGACAACGTTAATTTTCTTTTCTTGACTTACAGAAGCAAGATTTTTTAACCTACCATGCTTATTCCAATTGGCATAGCAACCAATACCTCTACTGCTAGACTGGGAGAAGGAATCAAGCGAGTGAGCACTGGGAAGAATGACAGGTGTGGCAGAGCCAAGAAGAGCAATAAATTCCCTTACTTTAATTCCAGTAAATTTCATATCATGACAACAAGCACGACAAGAAAGTGATAGACAAGGATTTTTTTCCGACATTTGGGGATTATATATATAATAATGTTTTCGTCAAGCTAAAAAGAGTAAAATAAGAGATGAAAGGAATGGTGAAAACAAAGATCGGAGATGGTTTGACGATGTATTTCAAAAGAGGAGACAGAGTGATTGGAGAAAGAATAGCTCTGGGGAAATATGAGGAGTTTGAGATGGAGTTGTTTTTGGAAAGACTAGACCCTGAAATGGTGGTGGTGGATGTGGGAGCCAATATTGGATACTACACATTACTGGCTGCCAAGAGAGTAAAAAAGGTAATTGCAATAGAACCAGACAAGGAGTGTTTTGAAATTTTGAAAAAGAATGTAGAAGAAAATGGACTTAAGAATGTGGTGTTAGTAAATATGGCGGCGAGTGGGAAAAAAGAGACAAAAAAACTAATAAAAGATGATGAAAACATGGGAAATAGCCACTTTGGAGAAGGAAAGGGAGAAAAGGTTTTGTGTGAGAGATTAGATAAAATCTTAGAAAATGAACAAAAAATTGGGTTGATTAAGATAGATACTCAGGGTTGGGAGCCAGAAGTGCTAAAAGGAGGAGAGAAAATTATCAAAAGAGATAGTCCAGAGATGTTTTTGGAGTACTCCCCTGCTGATTACAAGAGAAATAAATTAGATGAAAAAGAGATGATGAAAACTTTGCGAGAAGTGTATCAAGGAATTTTTGAAATAGATCATTGGTACTATATATATAAGAGAGTGGGGAGGGATATTGGGATCAACAAAAGAAAGGGGTACTCGGATTTATGGCTCAAGAAAAAGGTGGAAATAAAAGATTATTTAAGAGCCTATAAAAACTTGCAGATAAAAAAAGTAATAAAAGCTATAATGGGGTATGAGTAAAATAAAAAGTGTCAGTGCAAGAGAAATATTAGCTTCAGGTGGAGCACCAAGCTTAGAGGCAAAAGTAATACTGGAATCGGGAGCAGAGGGGGTAGCGTCAGTAAGTTATGGGGCAAGTGCAGGAAGTAGAGAAGCAGTGGTACTCTTGGACAAGGATCCAGAAAGATATGAAGGGAAAGGCATGTTAAAGGCTGAAGAGAATGTAGAGAAGATAATAGGACCAGCACTCTTGGGAATGGAAGCCTCTAGACAAGAAGAGATAGATGAAAAAATGATTAGCATGGACGGGACAAAGGATAAATCAAGACTGGGAGGCAACGCAATATTGGCGGTATCAATGGCAGTAGCCAGAGCCCAAGCCGAAGATGAAAAAATGCCTTTATGGAAATATTTGAAAAAAACTTTTTCGCTACCTAGCGAAGTAAAACTGCCTAAGCCAATGATGGTAATGATAGAGGGAGGAAAGCATGCTAATAAGACAACTGATCTGCAAGAATATTTGGTATCAATAATGGGAGAAAGAGAAGCAAAAGAAAATGTGAGGATAGGAATGGAAATTTATATGGAACTTAGAAGAATACTAGAAAGAGAGGGTTTGTCGACAAATGTGGGAAATGAAGGAGCTTTTGCACCGGAGGGAATTGAGAGTAATGAAAAGGCAATAGAGTATTTGGTTGAGGCTATCAAAGCGGCGGGTTACGTGCCTGGAGTTGAGGCTGGAATATCTTTGGATGCGGCGGCAAGCGAGTTTGGAGAAAAGAATGAAAAAGGAGAAATGGAATATAACCTGAGAGTTGAAAACAGAAAATTAAGTTCTGATGAACTGATAGAATACTTTGCTAGTTGGATTGAAAAATATCCCTTTGTGTCCTGGGAAGATATGTTGTCTGAGTTTGATTGGGAAAGTTGGCCTAAAATGGTAGAAAGAGTGGCGGGAAGATTTCCAATTATTGCTGATGACCTGACAGTAACTAATAAGGAAACATGGAAGGAAGCAATTGAAAAGAAGGCGGCAACAGCAATATTAATAAAACTAAATCAGGCGGGCTCGGTAACAGAAACAATAGAGTGTTGTAGACTAGCCATGGAAAAGGGATTGTGGACAGTACCGTCTCACAGAGGTGGAGGAGAAAGTGATGATAGCTTCATGGTAGATTTGGCGGTGGCAGTAAATAGTGAGTATATAAAGGTAGGACCAACCAGAGGAGAAAGGGTAGAGAAATATAACAGACTAATGGAGATAGAAGAAGACATAGTGTGATATAATTTACATCATTATTTAAACAGTTATGACAATAGAAAAGAAAGGTGTAATCAAAACCTTGGAGAAGAACTGTCAAGGTTCATTTCTTAGGATAGATAGTAAAGTTATTCTTAGTGACAGCCAATGGGTAGAATCAATATTTAAAAAAAATAAGAAATTAAAAGAACTATATAAAGAGTTAGAGCAAACTAGTCATGTCGGGGACAAGAGGTATCTCGTTGTAAATGAGTTTTTTCGCACAAGATACCCAGGAGCAGAAATTGATACCGGACATTTTTCAGTGGATAGAGACGACGATCAGACAACTGTTTGGCTTAATGGAAGAATGTCCTCAGCAAATTTTCCACCCAAGGAAGGATTCAAGACCAAAAGAGAAAATACAGCCAATCAGATAAAAAAAGATCTTAAAAAAGTTAATATTGAAATACTGGGAGAATTATGAGCAAAACAATAGAATTCAATAGAATAACTTTAATGTATGCAAGAACTAAGGGTAGGACTTATTTGGAAGGTTATGCAGATAATGAATTCTCCGACTTGTTGGCAGGAGTTACAGGTGGAACATTTGAAGACAGAGAAAAAGCGAGATTGTTTATTAATAACAGTGAAGAAGAAATAGACATGGGAGTTCTTATGAGGGGTCCTAATGGGGAAATAATAATTGGAGGAAGAGGGTGGTCATTGAACCATCCACCAGAATCAATATCAAAAAGAAAACATAGCGAAATAAAAAACAGGACTGCTAAGATTTTTTCTGAAGAATATCCAAACGAAACATTTAGAGTAGATCTCAACTAAATCTGATACTCAAAGTATTTATCGTAGGGAATAGTCCAAGAACAAGTATCTTTTATACTGGCGTTTTCCATAATTTTTCTGAAAAGTCTGATGGAGTTACCATGTGCGGAAATAGCAATACCAACTTCTTTACCGGAGTACTTTTCTTTAAGATCGTTGATGAAATCTTGAACTCTAACCTCAACATCAGCAAAAGACTCCCCTGCTGGAGGTTGATCATCCCAGCCTCGATGCCATTTTTCGTATTGCTCTTGACCAAACTTTTCTAAGATTTCCTGATGGGTTTTACCAGCAAGGTCACCATAGGATCTTTCAATAATACGATTATCGATAAGAGTTTCTTGGCACTCGGGATGAAAAACTAAGACTTCATCAAGGGTTTTTTGGGCTCTAATGAGTTTTGAGGTAATAGCAAGGTCAATATTTTTATCTTTAAGCATAACTCCTAGGGCTTTAGCTTGGTCGACACCCAGAGGGGTAAGGTCGGGGTCAAGCCAACCGGTAAAGATTTTTTTAAGATTAAATTCGGATTGACCGTGACGAAAAAGGTAGATGGTTGCCATAAGAGAGTTTAACATTTGAGCGTGAGATAATGGATTATGAGAAATATAGTGATAGTGGGAAGCTCGGGATTAGGGAAGACATTCTTGGAGGAAGAACTGGAAAAAAGGGGAATTAGTTTCCAACTGCCAAAGTATTTTGATAGAGAGGCAAGAGAAGGTGAAAGGAAGGACAAGAATGTTTCATTGAGTAGAGAAGAGTGGAAAAGAATGGAAAGTGAGTTTTTCTTTAAGCTTGCTTACAATGGCTATAATTATGGCTGGAGGGAAGCTGATAAAAGAGAAGGTGGGGTAAGTATAGCGATTACCTTAAAAGATTTAGAGGCTTTTTTAGAGGAAAATGGAGATTTTGTACCAGTACTGTTGTGGATGAGAGAGGAGAACTTTGGAGTTTTGGAGGATAGGATGAGAAAAAGAGGTGAGAGTGAAGAAAAAATAGCTCAGAGGATGAAACTAGCTAAGGAGGAATTTAAAGAAATGGAGAAATATTTCAAGCAGGTAAAGAACAAGGCGGGGATGATTTTTGAGATCAAAGACGATAAAACGATCTTTGAAGAAGTGGTGCCTAAAATTATGACTTTAGTTTAAGATAAAACTGTCTTTTGTTTTCAGGAAGTTTTTCGATGGCGTATCTAAGAGCAGTGCGAGGTAGAGAGGTAGCATATTTGTCTAAGTAATCATAAAGAGCTTCCTCACTTCTTTTACCCATTTCTCGAAGCATCCAACCAAGGGCTTTGTGAATAAGATCGTGAGAATCGTTAATTAAAATCTGAGAGAGTTCTAAAAGATCGTCAAAATCTTCGTCTTTAATAAAGGGAAGAGTGGCAAGAAGAGAAATACGACGCTCCCAAAGAGAATCAGAAAGAGCAAGCTTTTTAAGAACAGTTAAATGCTCAGTGTCATTCTGGAGATGAGCGCCAATAATATTGGGAGCAGAGAGGTCGACAAGATCCCAGTTATTAATATATTGGGTGTTATCGAGATAAAGATTATAGATTTCTTCTTTCTCAAGAGGCTTGGCTTTTTCAAACTTTCTGACGAGAATGAGCAGAGCAGTAAGTCGGTGTTCGTGATACTTTGAATGAAGAAGCTTGGTGGTATCAGAGAGGGAAAGAGAATCCCAGAAACGACGAACTAAATCGCGCTGATGAGGGACAACAATACCTAAGAAGAGATCGCCTTGCCCGTACTGACCGGGGGCAGTTTTGAAAAAGCGTTGCAACTCTTTGGCTTTCTTAGGGTTTTCAAGTCTTTTGAAGTTATCGAGAAGAAGATTGTAAGGAGACATAGTGTAGTTTAGCAGGTAAGGAAATCAGATTAAGTTCAGTTATAATTCCTAGAATAGAAAAATGAAAAAAATAGGAGTAATAACGCTATCGACAATACTGGTATCATCGGCTATTTTTGCAATATATAAAACTAGAGTGGATAGGATAAACATAAAAACAAGAGAAGGTGTGGGGATGGGTAAAGGACAGGGAGGACAAGAAAAAATTAAGGGTCAGGCAAATTACCAGAGCTTGAGCGTGGACGGAAATAGGTGCAGAGGCTGTGGTAAATGTATTAGAATAGATAGAGAACATTTTGAGTTAAGCCTAGAAAGTGGGAAAGCAGTGGTAATATCGAGTGGGAATTTGGATTCAAGGCAACTTAAAATGGCAATTAATAGTTGTCCAGCAGGAGCAATAGCTTTAAAGTAAGATGGAAAGTTACAATTTTTTTACAATAGTTTTAATAGTAGTTTCTGGGTATTTGGGAAGTTATTATATGGCAAAGAAGGGAAGGATAAGCCTGGCCAAACAAAGAATGTTTTGGAACTCAGTACTACTGGTAAGTTTTTTGATTTCAGGAATATTGGGTATGTTGATGGCAATGACGACAGATATTAAGGTAATGGTGAGTTTTTATAGCACAGTGTTATGGCTACACGTGGAACTGGGGATAATAATGGCGACGATAGCGGTGTTCCACTTTTTGTGGCACTTAAACTATTACAAGGCAATAATAAGAAAGAAGAAAACTCAAGCTCAGTAATAACAGAGCTGCATCTTGTTTTCGGGAAGATAGAACTTGCGGGATGGCTTTAGCTCTTCGACAAACTCAGGAGTATGAGAAACAAGAAGCATGGCACCTTTATAAGATTTTAAAGCTTCAAGAATAAGGCGCTGAGAAAGAACATCAAGGTAGGTGGTAGGTTCATCAAGGATGAGAAGGTTGAAGTCTTGAGAAAGAAGGGTGGCAATAGAGAGACGGGTTTTTTCACCGCCGGAGAGAGTGCCGACTTTTTGAAAGACTTTGTCACCGGTAAAAAGAAACTTCCCCAAGAGAGATCTAAGAGGACCTTCAGGAAGATGACATTTTTCTTTGACAGTGTCATAGAGGGTTTTGTCGAAATCGAAGGTTTCAAACTCTTGAGAGTAATAACCAACTTTAAGCTTATCGTCTTTGACTAATTCACCAGAGTCAGGGGAAATCATTTCCATAAAGATTTTGATGAGAGTAGATTTGCCGGCACCGTTTTTACCAAGAAGGGCAATACACTCTCCCCTTCTGATGTCGAAAGAGACAGAATCGAGGACCTTTTTGGAACCATAGGACTTGCTGATGTTTTCGGCCATGATAGGAAGCTCCCCTACCCAGGAAAGAGGAGGAAGAGTGATCTTGATCTTTTTGGCCTCAAGAGGCATATCGGGAAGAGTCTCTTCCATTTTCTCGATTCTTTTTTCGAGTTGAAGACGTTGTCTAACACCCTTACTGGACTTGACGTGAGAGGTTTTAAGCCAACCTTTCTTCATACGCTTAATATGTTGCTCTTGAACATGAATTTGACGAACTAAAAGGGCGTCTTTTTCTTCTTTAAGCTTGAGGTAAGAAGAATAGTTGCCAGAATATTCGACTATTTTTTTAGATTGGAGATCGACTTCAAGAATTTTATCGATGTCTTTGTCGAGGAGGGCAAGATCGTGGGAGATGACAATAAGGGTGTTGGGGTAACGACCAAGAAAATTCATAACCCAGGCTTTACCAGCAGTGTCTAAAAAGTTGGTGGGTTCATCAAGAAGAAGGATGTCGGGTTTGGCGACTAGGGCTCTGGCAATGGCAAGTTTAGTTTTTTGGCCACCAGAGAGATCGCGGGGAGAGGAATCGAGGGAGAGTCGACCTAGCTCAAGATTAGAAACAATGCGAGAGAGTTCGTAGTCTTCTTTATCGTTTTTAGGATCTAGATAGTCTCTAAGCGAAGAAGCTTTCTCCATAGATTCGTCTCTTTTAACTTCCTGAGGAACAGAAATAAAGGAACCAGAAACTTCAACCTTACCTTCATCGGGAAATTCATCACCAGTGATGAGTTTAAAGAGAGTGGACTTACCGGAACCATTGGCACCAACAAGACCGATCTTATTGCCTTTAGCAATAAAAAAGCTGGTGTCCTTAAAAAGAGGGGTAGGACCAAAAGTAAAAGATAAGTTTTTGACGGAAATCATCTTGCTATTTTAGCATTAGATGGAAGGAAGAAGAGAAGTGGCTAGAGATCGAGGGCGTGAGAATCATCATTCCAGGATCGTAGATGCCATTTTGAGTCCTGAAAGGTGAGGTGAGTAATGCCGGTATTGGTTATACGGCAAAAGGAACGCCACTTAACAAAAAAGGATGGGTCAGAAAAGTCGGGATCAGCGATAAAGAGAAGGAGGAGAGAGAGGTAGTTGGCATGAGTAATAACAGCAACGTTGTCACCCTCTAGATTCGATAGATAATCTATGGCTAAGAGAGCTCTTTTTTTGATATCGGAAAAATTCTCTTCATCAGAATAGTGCCAATCTAGATTGCTAATGTTTTTATTGATCTGACTGTAGATATTTTTAGCAGTTGGATCGTCTTTAGAAAGACCGTGTAATTCTAAAGGTTTCTTGATTTCTGCAAAAAGAGGAGAGGTAATGGTTTGAAGAGAGAGCTTCTTGGCAATGATATCGGCAGTATCTGTGGCACGTTGATGGGGACTGGAGATGATGGTATCGAGGTGAAGGGTTTCCAGACGGGAAGCAAGTTTTTCGGCTTGAGCAAGACCAAGAGATGAAAGTGGAGTGTCATCAAACTGGGCTTTACCCTCTTTAAGAAGATCGGTGGCAGCATGACGAATGAAATAGATGTTCATATAGGATAGTTTATCAGACGGAGTAACTATTGAGATATAATTCACTTATGTTTATCGTATATTTAGCGGGTAACAGCAGAGAGAACAAGGATTGGATTGAAAAGATTAAGAAAGAGTTTGGAGATTTTTCTGATGGAGAAATCCTGTACTACAAACATTGGAGTGAGAGGAAGAGCTTTATCGATCTTGAGGAAGAAGAAAAAAGGCTTTTGGAGCTAATAAAAGGGAAGGAAGACTATTTTATATTTGCAAAATCAGTGGGAACAATTTTGGCATTAAAAAGTGTTTATGAGGGTAGGATTGACCCCAAGAAAATGATTTTATGTGGACATCCTTATGAGCTGGCAAAAAAGTTAAATTTACCAATTGATGATTACTTGAGAGAACTTAAGATTTCAACACTATTCATACAGAATGAAAAGGACCCCCTCTTTAGCTATAAAGAACTTGAAGGAGTTCTTCTGAAAAATAGTCCGAGAGATTATAAGATCATCAAGATAGCAGAGAACAGTACCCACGATTACGAAGAGTATGAAAAGCTAAAGAGAGAAGTGAGAAGTTTTATTGAAGTTGAGAACTAAGATTAGACTAGAGATAGAGTGGAAAGCGTCTAAGTATCAGCGCAAATAAGAAAGGAATTAGGAAATAGATGATAAGAGTGAGAAGGACAATAAGTGAATTCAATTTTGATAGATGTCCGTTATATGAGATATTTAATAATCTATTTATTAGTAAGCAATAATGACTAAAAAGAAAATAATGGTAAGGAAGGCCTCTGGAAAACTGGAAGCTTTTTCTGAAGATAAGGTTAGAAGATCACTGGCTAGAGCAGGAGTGAACATTAAAGTTATTAATAAGATTATTAAAGAGGTTATTCCTAAGATTCATCAAGGAATGACGACTAAGGAAATCTATCAACATGTTTTTGAACTTCTGGAACAATATGAGGCCGAGAATAGTTATAACTACTCTTTAAAAGATGCTTTAATGAAACTGGGGCCATCAGGCTTCCCTTTTGAGAAGTTTATCGGAAGACTTTTTGAGAAACTAGGTTACGAAAGTAAGGTTTCAAATATAATATCGGGAAGTTGTTTGAGCTATGAAATAGACGTGGTGATTAGCAAGGATGGCAAAAGAGATTTGGTGGAGTGCAAATACCATAACCGATCAGGAACCAAGACTCAGTCTAAAGATGTACTGTGCTTACAAGCTAAGTTTGAAGATATTGGCAGCTATGATAGGGCTTGGTTAGTAACAAACACCAAACTAACAACAAGTGCAATTAAGTACGCAAAATGCAAAGGTATTAAACTATTGGCGTGGAGGTATCCGGAAGAAGAAGGGTTAGAGAAATTAATTGAAAGGTTCAATCTTCAACCAATAACAGCACTGAACTTTTTAAGTCACCAAGAACAAAGAATATTAATAGAGAATAATATTATTGCAGTAAGTGATTTGCTCAAACTAAGACGGCCTGAGATAGAGAGGATGGGTTTTAACCAGGAGAGATCAGAGAGACTTTATGATTTTGTTAACTTACAAAATACAAAGTTGAACTAATCGGAAAAGTTGGGCTACTTTTTAGGTAATTTCTCAACAGAGAAGAGAAATTTCTCTAACTGGTCTGGGTCACGGAATATTTTAAGATTTGCATTAGGAGCGTAGCTTTTTATAGACCGCATTAACTTGGGACGACTAAGTAAGCGCCAGGTAATTAGCCACCACCAGAAGTCGAAGCGCTCAGGCGATCTTTTTATAGCCCGGGTAAGACAAATTAACAGAGGAAAGTCGAGAACTATGACATTATCGGCAGCGCTTAATCGAATTTCGAGGGCATCATACTCCCCTAAATCACCGTCCATTATCCAAGAGGAGTCTTTTGTTAATTTACACTGAAGTTCTTTCCATTCATTTACTGGGGTAGGTAAAAGACCTGGTTTCCAAAAATGCTTATCCAACTCTATATAAGGGATGTTATTTAGACTACTTAAGCGTTTAGCTAAGGTTGATTTTCCAGCTCCACCTCGACCAAGAATAACTATTTTTTTCATAAGTGGATTATACCTTTTAAAAAAGGACTCCTTGCACAAAGAAGGAAAGCGCAAGTACCAGACATTTGTGTTTCTATGTTATCGGTCTGTAGACTATTTGATTTGGAAAAAATTAAGGACTAACTCCTTAAAGGTGTTGTATTCTCCTTTGACACTGCTCACGTTACCTCTGTCTACTACAATGTAATTACTACTTTTTTTATTATAAGCGATAAGATCAAGACTCGACTTACCTAAAAACAAATAATCTTTAATGAGGGAAAATTAACATTAGTAATAGTAAAGTTAACAGGTTGTTTAAGTATAAAAATATTGAATTATTCTCTGTACTTCTGACAGTATAAGTTTCCTGTTAGATTTTGATAAGTACCAGCTCCACGAACCCCAATTTTTAGAAATTGCTGCAAAATTAATTATTTGTATTTCTTTTCTATCAAACACTTCTCTGAAGGACATAAATGCTCTTCTTTGATGAAACGGGGAGGTGACTAGTATAATTTTGTTCCAATTATGTTTATGTAATATCTCTAATGTATATTTAGCGTTTTCTTTAGTATGTAAAGAATTATTTTCGGTAATTATCGCATTGCTCTTTACTCCCTTATTTACTGCATATCGTTTCATATATCGAGAGCCTAGACCCATGTCCCAACAATCAACTACTGTTGACGCTGATTTTTTACTAATTCTCCCATCATTAACGTACTTTATAATCCTAGATTTTGGGAAAGGTTTAGGACTAGAATCTGTTTTTTCACTAAACGACCCAGACATAATTATAAAAGGAGCGAATCCTCTGTTTAATAAAGATATTGCCGTATCAATTCTTTCATGCAGGATATCTATATTCCCTCTTGATCCTGCCAAGCAGACAATCACATCGACATTTTCTAGATTATCTCTAATGGAAAACCATTTTCCTAATACAAGTAAAAACAGATTCAATAAAAATAATAGTATAATAAGCAGGATGAAGAACATACCTCGAAATATACCATTCATTCCAATGAAAGTAAACTTTAAGCGAATATATTGCAGTTTCTAATAAAATTTATAAATTTAAACAATAAAAGATAATAAGACGTTAGAAAAAATATTCCTTATTTAATAATTCAGGCATGATTAATGTTGTAAAATATATAATTAAGATGGAAAAAGAAATGAGAATTGAGGAATTGGTTGATAATAATGTAATGTCACCAGAAGAGTTACTTAAATATATTCACGGTAATATTCCTTTTTCACCCAATGAAATCAGTAGTGTTGTGGTGTATAAAAATTATAGAGATACAGATGAGGTTTTAAGAAGACATCCTGGATCGCTGCTTGTAAACACTAGTAGGAGGGGTATATTTTTTGATCAGGACACGAAAACAGTTTTAATTCCAACCAATGAGGGTGATTTGAAAGGGTTCCAGTATGAAACACAAGTAAGAATGCTAAACTTCTTAAGTGGCAAAAAAATAAGTTACAAAGAGTTCGAAATTCATCCAGAAAAAGAGTTGTGGGAAGAATGGACCGCAAGACTTTTAGACAAACTCAGACAATTATCAATGACAGACGTCAGTGGTATTGTTGTTGGAAGTATTAATAATAGTTATTTTAGATTTAGTAGATATTTAAGACACCCAGTAATTAGCAACTTGGACCAATTTTATAAATCTATTTTATCTACTAAAGACTTTCAAAATTATCTTAACTATAGATTAGATTTAATTTTGGCCGAAGAAGATTTTGTTTCTGATCGGAATAAATTTGATAGAGATTTGTTTATTGATTTCCAACTTAAACCTATACCATCTCCAGAAGATTACGAAAGGTGTAGCGCTATCCAAAATGTAATTGTAGACCGTCAAAACAGATTGCGCCAATTAACAGCTAATGAAGTGCTAACAGACTATATTAAGGCAGATTATGTCTACTCTCTAGATAGATTAAATCAGACAAATAATATTAGTCCTGTGTTCCAGTCATCTAATCCTGTAGTTATTCGTGATCCACTTATGAATTTCCAACTCCTAAAAGTTGGTAAGACAGGAATAATAAATTTCGACTGGGTGTCGTCTAGCCAGATTAGAAAAGCTATAGAATCAGTCACAAATTTGTTTAATATTGTGAATTTCTATAATTTTGGTAAATGCGGATATCTAGGAAGAGATCTTCGAATAGGTGATTTTGTAAGACCTATTGCTTGTAAAATATATCCTGATGGTGATGAAGAAATCAGCATTAACAATGAGGCTACTCATGGAATAGAGTCAAAGAACTTAACAGTTGATTCTCCCTTGCTGGAAACACGTCCAGGCCTAACTAGTGAAATAACAAACAACGCCTACTCCTCAATTGAAATGGAATTATTCCACATGCTGAAAGCACTCAACCCAAAGTCAAGAAAATTTATAAACTATTATATTTCAGATATGCCTCTTGCAGATACAAACTTATCAACCAGACTCGATTCTCTGGTGCCTAGATTGACAGCTCTTGAAGACGTATTTAACCAAATTGTACAAGATTATTGTATTGCCCAATAAAATAGCTCATGGTATAGTACTTTCAAAGCGTTTGAGGTGAAGTCCGATCACCAAGCTAGCTAGGGTCAAAAACTAGCTCGGGTAGCCCGTAACAGCTAAATAAAGAATTGGTTGAGGTGGCACCTCCTGACACGGCCGCAACCCCTTGAATATGTGTGTGTCGATTAGTATTTATTAAACTCATGCTTGATATTAGATTTATAAGAGAAAATGTTGATATTGTTAAAGAAGGAGTTAGAAATAAGAACTATGACGATAAGGTAATTGATGACGTCTTATTGAAGGATGCAAGCAAGAGAGAACTCCAGGCGAAAGTTGAATCTCTAAAAGCAGAAAAAAATAAACTAAACCGTGATAAGATAGAACGAGGAAAAGAGATAAAAATAGAATTAAAAGAGTTAGAACAGAATCTTAAGCAAGAAGATGACGCATTAATGGAGCTGTTGAGCGAAATCCCAAATGTCCCCATGAAAGATGTTCCGGTCGGTAAAGGTGAAGATGGAAATGTAGAAATTAAGAAATGGGGAGAACCAAGAAAATTCGATTTTGAACCTAAAAACCACTTAGACATCGGAAAACAACTCGGTATACTTGATTTTGAAACAGGCGCTAAAGTAACAGGATCTCAGTTTTACTACCTTTACGGTGATGGTGTACTCCTAGAGCTGGCTTTAGTACAATACGCCTTTAATTTGCTGGCAAAAGAAGGATTCCTTCCAGTAATGACTCCGGATCTAGCAAAGTCACGCTATTATCTCGGAACTGGATATTCACCTCGGGGAAAAGAGGCTCAAACTTACAAAATTGAAGATGAAAATTTAGGACTGATTGCTACAGCAGAAGTTACTTTAGCTGGCAAACATGCCGATGAAATTTTGTCTCAAAATGACCTTCCGATCAAATATGTTGGATACTCTCATTGTTTCAGGCGTGAAGCTGGAGCTTATGGAAAATACTCAAAAGGTTTATATAGAGTTCATCAATTTACTAAGGTTGAAATGTTTATTTATTGTACCGCTGAAGAATCAAATAAGTTCCATGAGTATATCCTTGGACTTGAGGAAAGAATCTATCAAAACCTAGGGTTACCTTATAGGGTGCTGGAAATGTGTACTGGCGATTTAGGAGCAATGGCAACTAGAAAGTTTGATATTGAAGCCTGGATGCCTGGTAGAAATGAATACGGCG
>Ga0100403_1000968_pt1 | contig 27320 bp, 26 predicted proteins | sample CryGeymet201501t_FD_83663 | JGI IMG/M metagenome (GOLD analysis project Ga0100403, IMG submission 83663) | Groundwater microbial communities from Crystal Geyser aquifers in Utah, USA - Crystal Geyser metaG 2015-01t | ecosystem: Environmental > Aquatic > Deep subsurface > Groundwater | place... | reverse complement strand
CTTCGAAAGATCCGTTGTATTGATAAGCAACTGTGTAAGTAAATCCAATCACTGTCATACCAAAAAGATTTTTGTATTCAACTTTGAATTTTTGAAAAGCTGGAGCTGACCAATTTTCCATTTCACCAAAGGGAGCTGAAGTGCCATCGACATTTGGAATTACGCTTACTGCTGGAACAAAGTTAGTTGTCACAACAGGTTTTCCGTCTTGAATGATTTTCCAAATCTTTTGTCCGAAGGCCAAAAGCTTTTCAGCAGCGGCAATCATCGTTCCTAAATCTTTTTGGCCATCAACTTTAGTAGTTGTTAAAGATTCAGTTTGTGTTTCGATTGGCGTTACTTCTACAGAAGCGATTGTGTAATACTTTTGATCTTCATCAGAAAAAACTTTTGAAGATTCAAGCTGTCTGTCAGTTTGAGTGAAGCTCAAGAATTGAGTTTCAGCGGCCATTAAAGAAGTTGAAAGTGAAGATACTAACAATGCTGCAGTTAAGGCTAATTTCATGATTCCCCCCAAGAGAATAAGTGAATTGCAAACACGCTACAAAAACTCAACCGTAAGCGTCAAGTTAAAATGTCTCACTTTTAAGACAAAACTAATCTTTTTAATAAGAAAAACTAATATTCGCATGTTTTCATGGTGTTATATTTAAGGAAGTACCTATTAAAAGCGTAATTTATGCGTAAATAGACCTTTACTTACGCAATAATTACGCATAACATACTTCTATGGGAATAACTAAAAAACAAAAAGACGTTTACGAATACATCCGCTCCTACACACACACACATGGGATTGCTCCTACCCAGAAAGAAATTAAGGAGCATTTTGATTTAAAGTCCTTTGGCTCAGTTCAGCGTTATCTTAAATACCTCACGGATGCGGGGCTTCTTGAGAGTGACTGGAATGCACGCCGAGGTCTTCAGGTTAAAAATTGGACCCCTCGAAGTGCCAATGAGCATTTCGAGGAAAGTTCTTCTGAAAACACGATTGAACTTCCCTTGCTCGGTTTAGTCGCCGCAGGCAATCCAATTGAAGCGATTGAGAACCCAACTGACACCATCTCTATACCTGTTTCTTTTATCAAAGGTCATGAACGTCACTTCGCTTTAAAAGTACAAGGTGATTCAATGATTGAAGATGGCATTTTTGAAGATGACATAATTATCTGTAGAGTTCAGCAGACTGCACGTATGGGCGAGCGTGTGGTGGCCGTAATTGATGGTGAGGCCACTGTTAAAAAATACGTGACCAAAGGTAAGCAAATTGAATTGCACCCTGCCAATGCCCGTTTAAAGCCTATTCCAGTTGATCCCTCCAGTGATTTTAGAGTTGTTGGAAAGGTAGTAGGATTGTTTCGCCTCTACGAATAAAATGACACGCAAATTTATTCATATAGACATGGATTGTTTTTTTGCCGCAGTTGAGATGCGCGAGAATCCTGCTCTTCGAAATATTCCTATGGCGGTCGGTGGTTCACCACAAGGTCGCGGAGTTATCTCTACCAGCAATTATCCAGCTCGAAAGTACGGAGTCAAATCTGGCATAAGCTCTGCCTCGGCCATGCGTCTGTGCCCTCACCTCACTATCGTCAATCACAGTTTTCAAAATTATAAAAAAGATGCGCAAATCATTCATGAAATCTTTTACGAATATACAGATCAAGTTGAAATTGCCGGAATGGATGAAGCTTATCTCGATGTAACCGATTGTCCCCTCTTTCAAGGTTCGGCTACACTTATTGCGCAAGATATTCGCAAAAGAATTTTTGAAGCCACAAAACTTACGGCCTCAGCAGGAGTTGCTCCTAATATGTTTTTGGCCAAAGTTGCCAGTGATTGGAATAAACCCAATGGCCAGTTTGTCATTCGTCCCCAAGATGTCGATCATTTCATTCTCGATCTGCCCGTCGGAAAAATTCCTGGAGTTGGCAAAGTCAGTCAACAAAAGCTCCATGCCCTAGGAATTAAAACATGTCGGGATCTGCAAAAAATTCCTTTGCTGGAGCTCCAACTTCATTTCGGAAAATGGGCAAAATCTCTTCGAGAGCGATCATTTGGAAGGAGTGAACGCGAAATTTGTACAGAATATGAACGCAAAAGCTTAAGTACAGAAGAAACATTTTCAAAAGATCTTCAGTTTCATGAGTTAGAAGGCCAAGCCCTCCATTCAGTCGTTGAAGAATTTGAGCGCAGATGGGCGAAGTTCAAACAAAAAGAGCCTGATTGGCCTAATCCACCCCACACCTTGTTTCTGAAACTCAAGTTTCATGACTTTATTAATGTCAGTGTTCAAAAAACTTTTGCCCCTGAAGTCTTTCAAGCCTTAAATCAATCTCTTAAACTGGACGATTTTCTCATTGGGCAACTTTCCGATCTGCTTAAGATGGCCTACAATCGAGGCAATCGTCCGGTGAGATTATTAGGAATAGGAATTCGCTTTCAAAGCGAGATTCAAGGACCTGAACAATTGTCTTTATTTGATCCACGGATTTTGGAGGAACTTGAACAATTCGATTCTGCCCCTGCCTATCGAAGTCGTAGCGCCTGATCTCAATCTCATTGAGATACTCACAAATTCTTTTGATCAATTTAAAATACTCGCTATTACAGACAAACCTGAAGCAATAGATACCACTCTTGATCTTCCCATGCCTGGAGTGCTCTTTCGAACTTCAGGAAGTACAGGAAATCCAAAGCTCATTTATTTTTCTTATCAAAATCTTTTTCAAGCGGCCCAACGAACAATCGATTTTTATCATTTAACCAAGCATGATCATATTATAGGGGCCCTTCCACTCAATCACGTCGGAGGACTGATGAGTTTTGTCCGTTCCCATCTTCTAGGTTCAAAGTTTGTTTGGGCAGAACCCTCTCGGATTCAAGAGCTTCTACCTAACTTGGAAGGCAATATGATTTCTTTAGTGCCAGCGCAACTTGCTCGGGTGTTGGAAACACCTCATGCCCTAGCACGAGCTCAAAAACTTAAACTCATCATTATTGGTGGTGAATCTCCTGCCCAAAGTTTAATTAAAAAAGCATTATCACAAAATCTTAAAATCTCTGTGAGCTATGGAGCTAGTGAAACAGGTGGACAAATCTGTGCCCACTCTCCCGGAAGTCCTCTTAATTTACACAGTAGTGGTTTTCCCATGGGTAATATTAGAATAAGTCCTTTAGAAAATTCGACTATGATTTCTGGCCCAGGACTGGCCAACGCTATTATTCAAGATTCAAAAGTGACTCCGCTTTTTGAAGAAGTGATTCTCCAAGATCGTATTGTTTTTGATGAGCTTAAAGGAATGAGTATTCTAGGACGCAATGATCGCTTATTTAAATCTGCAGGACATTTCATTGATCCTGATCAACTTGTTTTAAAAATAAAAGAAGAAATGAAATTAGATGAAGCTTATATTTATCCCATCCCCCATGAAAAATGGGGACACGTCATTTGTCTACTTTATAAAGGGCCAAGTAAACTTAAAGAAAAAGATAAAAATGTTTTGAAGAAAAAACTACATCGCTATGAATTGCCGTCCCATTTCGTCGAGCTGCCAGATTTTGGGAATTCAATAAAGCGATCGAAAAAGCAAATTGAAGAGATATTGCATCTCTATGGATTGTTATGAAGGCCATCATTTATCAAAAGGGTCATGGACCTCAACACATGATTGTGGCCCATGGGTTTTTGGGCCTCCCCTCAGAGTGGAATTTTTTAATTGAACACTTAAAAGATCATTACACCTTTCATTTACTCACTCTTCCCGGCCATCAAGAGGTTCCTATAGATTCAAATATTGATGAGTTTTTTCAATCTTTGACCGAATATTCGCAATCGTTAAATTCCTTCTCTCTTCTCGGCTATTCAATGGGCGGTCGCATTCTATTGGAATTTGCTCTTAGGAATCTGAGTAGTATCAATAATATCATTCTCGAATCTGCTAATCCTGGAATAGAAAATCAAAGTGAACGCGAAATAAGATACGCCAAAGATCTCTTGGGATTTGGTGGACAGACCTACGAGGATTTTCTTCAGAACTGGTATTTGCAATCTTTGTTCAACCCAAATCTTGATTATAACATTTCAGAAAAGTTAAAACTTCATCAACCACAACATTTAGTGCAGGCCATGGCGATTTTCTCTCCTGGCTCCCGACCCTCTTTATGGAATGAGCTTCATGGTTTAAGTCACATCCCTTGCCATTTTATTAGCGGCATTAAGGACATAAAGTATTTTAAAATTGGCATTGATCTAAAAGCCTTGAACTGGAATCTTCATTCTCTGGATGCTTATCATAATGTCCATTTAGAAAGGCCATTAGAATTTTTAGCTCTGATTAAAAAACTTGGGCAATCATAGCATCAATCAAGCTTTCATCGAAATTATAAGCGTTACCATCATAAACTTTTTTGTTCTTAAGAGATTGCAATCCATTCATAAAAAGATTTCCCTCTATAGAATTAGGATTCTTTTTGAGCTGAGTATTTAACTCGCCGACTAAGTTATCAATAATAAAAAAGACTTTGGAAACGATATAGGGATTTCCATGATCATTACTCACTTGCAATTCTTTTGGAGTGTTGAGTGCTTTGAAATCTTTCAACGCTTTTTTCATGCCTGAATCTTTGGCATCTTTTGAACTCTCTAATGCTTTCTCGGCCACATAAAGATGTTTTAAATAAATCGAAGCTTCATCAAGATTTCGAAGATCAACACCATGAATATGATTTTCACAAATTTTTTGCGATTGAGTTTGGTCTCTAGCTATATCAACTTTAAGATTCATCGGTCCAATTAAGGTTGAAAATGGCGTTTTTTCTTTAAAGCCATTGACGAAGTCCATTCCATAACCATGAAGACTGGCCATATTGGTAAACTCACGTAAATTTTCAGCGACACACCCTTCAACTCCAAGTAAAAAAAGACAACCTAACGATGACAATTGCATACTGTGCGATTCGATGGGACGTTCAGAATTTTGAAGATTTTTTAAAAATGAATAAACAGATTTTGGATCTTTTTTACTCTCTTCATTTTCAAAAAATTTCATGACAACTTCACTCGATTCTTTCATTACATGCGTGAAGTATTCACTTTGAGAAATCCCCTCCTCTTTTTCCATCACAACATTGATCACTTTCGCTCCATCAACATGATTAATGGCACCACCAGCTTGAAATTCACAAATCAAATCACAAAGAACTTTGCCTTCGATAAAGTTCATATAATCAGAGGTCTCTATGAGCAGCAAGCTTTCGGGATACTTCGCCACGCGAGCAAGATCATCCTCACAAACCATTTCATCTTTATTGATCAAAGGAAGGCATTTCGTAGCATTCAATTGAATATAAATAGTGAAAGGAAGTGTTGAACCCACAACTAACAAGTCTCTTTCTAATTTTCGAAACTTCATGAATAGGAACTCCATTGAATGTGAATGAGAAGATTTATTATAGGGGTTGTTTTCATTTTGAAGGCATAAAATATTAATTACCTACTTAAGTGTTCAAAAGCTCAAAAAGTGGGCAGCATCTTTGAGGCTCACCTCTGTTAAAAATAGTCATAAGTTATTGATATTATACATTTCAATAGAATTCCTTTGGTCAAGAACAAGGGCCGCCCATGAGTAGTGTTTTATAATGAAAGTAATTAGAGATTTGACGATAAGTAACTCATTAAAATTAAACTTTCGTCAGAACACTGGAGCTTTTTATGAAGACTTTTATGTCTGCTCTCATGACCCTCACCCTTTGGTTTTCCCAAGTAGGAATTCCAGTAGTGTATGCCGCTGAAGAGCAACAGGCCGCCCCCGAAGTCAACGTTGGATCACGCTACACTAGTGATTCCAATACCAAGGTTGAAAGTGAGAAAAAAGGTGGTTCAAATGTGCTCGGTATTCGAGGCTTAACTATGACCAGCTTAACCCTTTTTGCGGCAGTAGGTGGTTCTGTGGCGATTACGATGATTTGCTGGGATCAAACCTCTGCCAAAATTTTTGTGGCATCGACTGCACTTTTTGCAGCGATGGAGATTTTAAACTGGGTTAGTTATAAAGAGGCTTCCAAAAGAGAACTCGCCTATTATAAAAATCAAGATCACGACTCACAGGTCAAAGCACTTGAAGCTGCTGCTAAACAAACTGAAGAAGCGGCTAAATCCGCACAGCAAAGGGCGATGTTAGCGCAAACTGCAGCAGCAGGAATGATTGCAGCCGGTGCATTCGCGCTGTATGAAGCCATTCAGGCAGATTCTGCTTGTGCTGCATCTGTTTTAGCAGGTGGAGCCGCTTGTACTCCTGCGACTCGCCTCGATTTTTGTAAAGGTGCTTTGTTTGGTGAAAACGAATTTGAGAGACCATTTTTAAAAATTGCTGAGCCTCAATTTCTTGCTCAAAGTCTAAAAGAATCTACAAACAATCTCGATTCATACTTTTTAAATAATGAGATCCAATCTTATTTTTCAGGGGGAACACAATCACCAAAACTCGCCGATTATGAAAATATGAAAAAATATCTTTCTAAAAATGAAAAAATGGAAAGCCCAGTTGATCTCGGAGCTGAGCTTCATTCATTTTATAACGGTATCGGTGAGTTCATTATTCCTTCAGCCCAAGCCCAAGGGCAAATCACTTCAATTGTTGCAGGTGTAGGTAGTGGTATTTTTGCAGGCATGCTCGCAAAATCACAAACAGAATTTACTTTTATGAAAGGTGGCTATGTTAGAGCTGCTGGGTTTGCAGCAACTGGAGCCATGGCCTACGGTGCTGGGGTTCAGATTAAAGGTGCAGCTGATAAAATGAATCAAAGGGCAGCTGAATATCGGAAACTTGCTACAAGCATGAATTCTAAATTTGCAGATTCTGGTGAACTTGCCAATCGATCGACTCAACAAAGAATTACCCAAGCTCCAGTTGGTTCGGTGGTATCGACAGATGATAATAATGGAGCTGCGATGTGCTTCACTGGCAGTAAGCCAGGTGATTTAACTCAGGATGCAAATTGTTCTTGCCGTGCAACCAATTCCTGTAAAAAATCAGAATCTCCTAAAATTGATCACAAGACATTTAGTGGTGCTGGTCTTATTTCAAATACCGCCGGTCTGTTGGGACAAACAGGAAACTACCTCTACAGTGGGAATACAAAAAAAGCTAATGAGCTTGCAGCAAAAGGTGGGCAACTTGCTGCAAGAGTCAATCGTTTGAAAAAATCTCTCCAAGACTATGCAAACAAAAAAGCTGTTGAAAGAGGTGATAAACCAATTGATTTCGCCGGACTCGAGAAGAAAACTCAAGAGAAACTCATCAATGGTATTAACAAAGCCTTCAATGACATGAGTGACTCTCAAAAATCCCAACTTGCTAACTTTGCACCAAGTTTAGGAACAGAAAATGGTCAAGTCGTTGCAGAGGCAAAGCCTGTTGAGTTTAAAGATGATGGACCAAACAGTGGACGTGGTGGTTCTGGTGGGTCTCTCGCTAGTGCAGGAACACCGAGCGGAATGGACTTTAAGTTTGATCTCGATGAAAAAGGTGAAGAGCTCCCAGCGCTTGAGGACTCAATTCTCAATGGTGAAAACGTAGCTGGAGTTAGTTTAGATGAATACGATACGACATCAGGTAGTGATATCGCTCCTCAACACGAAGATATCTTTAAGTTGATTCACACACGCTACCTAAAATCGGCCTATCCTCGATTCTTTGTTCAACGAAAAGAAGAATTTTAAATAAAAAAAGGGCCTCAACTGAGGCCCTTTTACTTTTTACTCTGATTTCTTTTTCTTTTTCGCCGGCTTTTTCTTGCGCATTTTCATGATCACAAAACCAGCAGCTCCAGCAATCACTAAGTAGATCAGCATATCTGAAGAAGAGCCTCCTGAACCAGCTTTGCCCTTGTTCTGGCCTGATCCGATATCAACGGCCTCGTTAGAGTCGGGAATCCATCCGCCTTCGTCAATCAGCGGCTTATCACCTTTAGCAACGTATTCAGCAGCATCAGTTTCTTTAACTGCAAACACTTTAAGTGTCTGAACCACTTTTTCAAAGAGACCTTGGTACGCTTGATAATGATCTTTTGAAACAGAGAAAGTGACTGCAACACCGAGCTTCTCTTTAACGGTGGCGAGATAACGAGTATAAAAGCCAGGAACCTCTGAAGCCATGTGAAGTGAATCTACCCATGGATGATCATTGATTCTTTTCACTTCCGTTACTTTCGGTTCTGACACTTGAGTCTTACCGCCAGGTAGTGAAAAGGTTTTGGTTTGCTTTAGATAACTTTGATACTGATCGAGTGAATCTTGTTCACCACGAAGTTTTGCCGCAAGAATGATAATCGCTTCTTTTTTACGATCAGCATTTTCACTCTGACAAACCCATTCCGTTCCTTCAAGTGCACAATCCCAACCTGGCGGGAGTTCGAATTCACAAAAAGCTGAAGTAAAACGTTTGGCCTGAGCTGACATTGTCAAACTCAATAGCACTAACGCTAGAAATGTCTTTCGAATCATGATTCTCTTCCTTGAAATCGTTTTTAATAGTGTAAATGATTTCATGAGTAACATCAAAGTTATTGATATCTTGCCTAGTAATTAATATCCACGTGCAACCATACCTTTCTCGAGAGGAGTCTGAGTATAGCGCTTGGTTATTTTTAATATGGAAGTTCCAGAATTCAATTCATAGCAAATAGCAGCTGCAACCAACTCATTGTTTCCAAAATAATCGGCCTTATAAATATCAAATTTCATGCCTTTTTCAACATCACTTGAAAGTCCTTGGTCAATTTGTACAAATGTTGCTCTTGCTGAGACCTTGGTGACCGTCCCTTCAATCGAATACTCTTTAAATTTCTCGCGCTTTATATCATCACGGGACTTGCCGCCACTTTGAAAAACCAGGTTTGCAGCTGCGTATAATCCACCATCAGTAGAAACTCCATTCATTCGCTGTCCGGCCTCAAGTCCAAGACGCCATGATTTTCCTGCATAATTAAGACCCAAATAGGGCTCGAACCACTGACGGTTTGTCGAATTATACAAGTAAGTCGAGCCTGTTGCTTGCCTTGGTTTACGATCAGGGACATCACCAAACTCATCATTTTTAAGTGAATAGATTCCTCGCCCACCAAGGATCAAGGCCCAAGAATCCCATAGCCAAGCGCTTTCAAAATGATAAGGGGTTTCAGAGCTTAAATTATTGGCCGGTGCTCGATAAGATAGGGAGCCGGATAAAATATGGTCCCTGGTTCGATAGTAGGCCAAATGAAATCCCAAGGTCAGATCGTGGCCACTGTCCCCAAGCACTAATTCATTTGGATCAACAGTTTGTCCTGTAGTGTATTCAACATTTTTATAACTGGTTTGAAGATACTCTATATCAAAGGCGTACATCATCTTTTGCATGGCCCGCATTGAATAGCGCGCTCCTGCAAAATAAGATTCTAAGCCTGAAGCTGAAACTGTTCCGTTGCTATCTTGAGAAGCATTTTGACGAAAGCGTAAACCACTTCTTAATTCTAACTGAAGGCCGTAGGCATATCTTAAGATAACCTGCTCTTCCATCATGCGATAAGCTTCGCTTTCGACTAAAGAAACCGCCTGTCCGTTAACATCATAATGACCAGAAGTTTGAAAAATTTTTCCACCGAGCTCAATTTCATATGCTCGATAAGGCGCGATTTGGGAGGTTGGCCGATAGAGATGAACTTTAGGAGCAGCTAATAATTGATTAACAAATAAAAGACTCGAAATTCCAATAAGGGTTTTCACTTACGAGGTTCTCCTTGTGAAAAACGATGAAAATCAGAACCCCAATCTTTATCTTGCCCTCTGCCAAAAGAAAAAAGATGGTGTGTGGCCAACCATTGCTTGGGACCTCGTTCGAAAAGAACAATTTCCTTATTATGAAGTTGGAAAGGAATTGTGAATTCACTTTTAGCTTCTTCCAAAGCAGTTTGTAATTCTAAAAAATTATCAAAGCGTCCAATTGGAAAATAGAGATGATCGGTATCATCTCGCTTTAATTTTGATTTTTGAATCCCGCCTATTTCTTTGACCGACGACTCTAAGAGTTCGAGAACAAAATTCATATCGATGGTAATTTTTGGTTTTAAAAAAAGCAGCGGCCTTTCACCATCTTGAAAATCAATACCCTCAAAAGTCGTTTGATCTTCGTTACACAGCCCGTGCAATTGTCCGTCGATTTCTTCTTGGAGTTCTTCAATCCATTGATGAACTTGATTTTTATTCATAATGGGTAATTCAAAAGGCGGAACTAAAGTCAGATGAGTTGTGTTGCTTCTATTGTATTTTGAATCATATCGAGAACGAAATGAATCCAGCTTTTGAAATTGTAAATAGCTACTTTGAAAAGTAAGCCCGATAAAATATTGCATCCCCACTCCATGGAATACTTTATTATCGCCTCAGGCAGCCTTTTTATCAAGTTTTGATATGGAGCTAAATTTAAGGGGAATAGTCAGCTTATTAACCCAATATTCGCCTTCGACGACGAACAAGAACTGACCTTTGAGAGATTGGCATTGGCGATGAATACTTTTTAAACCACTTCCGAGTTCTCGAAACTGATCATTTAAAGCATGATGCTTCCAAGGAGCGCTTGGATCGGGGCGGTACTCTTTAGAAATTCGATTTCTCGTCTTAATCACTAATTGATCAGGATTGGTTGAGAGGTGAATCTCACCTTCCATAGCATGACTTTCGGCCATGTTTTTAGCTAGGTTAGTAATAATTCTCACAAAAGTAGCTGCCGGAAGTTCACCATCAAAACTCACATCCCCATGCCAGTGAATATTCCAATCAGGCGCTGGAAGATAGTTTTCAAAGATTCGATGGGCCTCAGCTTCAAGTTCAGAAACTTTCAAATACGGCTTTAAACCTTTTAAATTTTTATGGTGATACTTGTAATGGTCCTGGACAAGAAGTTGGAGTTTCTCAATTTCGTGCGCAAAATGCCCAAACTGCTCTCGAGCTTCTTTATCAGTTGCTTGATCTCGTCGAGACTCTAACGACAAAAGAAGTCCATGAGTGTGATTAATCAGATCATGAAAGAATAATTTTTCAGTAACCACCAGTGAAGTTTTAGTATCCTTATCCCAATGTTTATCTTCGATCATTTGAATATTGATCCAAAGAGTTCCCATACCTGCGAGTAAGATAAGTCCCTCTCGAACAGGTGAGAGGCTAACCTGATGACTCTCCCAAAAGAGAGTTAATACTGCCAGCGAAACTGTCGTGGCCATAGCACGAGAAAGATTGCGCTTCTTTTGCTGATGATCATCAATCAACTCTTTGATCAGAGGAGAAAATGTAACACTCAAAGCCGAGAAGAAAAGGAGATTGATAGTTGATGTTTCGACTGCGGCCAGTGCCAAGAGAAAAGCATCAAGCAACCATAGGTGATGGTAAAGATCATCGCGATCTTCACTGTATTGAATCAGCTGATCTTCACGCCAGCGGTACCATCGCAAAATAACGAGTGACCCTAAGGCAAATGAATGGGACCAGAATTCTTTATCAGCTGAAGCCGTGAACATCACAATTAACGCAATAGAAATGGCACTAATCATTTGCCAGAATTCTAGATACAAGCGTTTTTCGTTAGTCTCGGTAGCTGTCATTCTTCTCCCTATAGTTTAGGGAGAAGCGCTTTTATCCTCTTACAGGATGGTAAACGGCCTTCGCCCCAAGTTCTTCTTCAATGCGAAGAAGCTGGTTGTATTTTTCAATGCGATCCGAGCGCGATGCAGATCCAGTTTTAATGTGTCCTGCACTTGTCGCTACTGCGAGATCAGCAATGAAGCTGTCTGACGTTTCACCAGAGCGGTGGCTGATAATCGCCTTGTATCCACTCTTGTAGGCCAGATCGATTGTTTCAAAAGTCTCAGTTAAAGAACCAATTTGATTAACCTTAACTAAGATTGCGTTTGCTTGACCTGCTTTAATTCCAGCTTCAAAAATTTTCTTGTTGGTGACGAACAAATCATCGCCAACCAGAACTGTTTTTGAACCAAGAGCACGAGTCAATTCAACCCAACCCTGTAGATCATCTTCGGCCAGTCCGTCTTCAATGGAGTAGATCGGATACTTTGAGCAAAAATCTGAGTAATACTTTATCATCTGACCAATATCATAAGTCTTTCCTTGCATCTCATATTTACCATTCTTATAGAACTCACTAGATGCGCAATCCAGAGAGAGCAATATATCTTGACCAATTTTATAGCCTGCTTTTGAAACCGCCTCTTGGATACACTCTAAAGCTTCTTCGTGACTCCCAAGATTAGGAGCAAATCCACCTTCATCTCCAACATTAGTTGAATAGCTTTTACTTGAGAGAACGCTCTTTAAAGCATGAAAAACTTCAACGCCGGCGCGAAGATTTTCTCCAAACGATTTTTTAAGGTTGGGAACAATCATGAATTCTTGAATATCAAGATTGTTTGAAGCGTGAGCTCCACCGTTGATGATATTCATTAATGGTGCTGGAAGAACATAATCTTGAGTCGTGGTTGGAGCTTTCAGATCTTCACGAAGATATTTATAAAGTGGCTTGTTCGTCACTAAACTTCCCGCTCTTGCTGCTGCCATTGAAACACCAAGAATAGCGTTTGCTCCTAACTTTGATTTATATTCTGTTCCATCAGCTTCAAGCATCGCAAGATCGATGGCCTTTTGATCGAGAACATTCTTTCCAGTCACAAGTTTTGAAATAGTCGTATTAACATTTTCAACCGCTTTGCGAACTGATTTTCCGAGATAATAAGATTTATCCCCATCACGCAACTCGAGAGCTTCTTTAGTTCCAGTAGAAGCACCACTTGGAACGGCCGCTTTACCAATCATGCCATTTTCTAAAGTGACATCAACTTCGACAGTTGGGTTTCCACGAGAATCAAGAATTTGACGGGCATGAACACGAGTTATTTTGGCCATGGTAGTGACTCCTGTTGATAGATAAATCTGAGGTTGGCCAAGAGTATAATCAGACCTTAATCATTGGGCCAGTGAAAGAATGGTTGTTGAGAGAGGTCTTTGTTGCCATTCCTGTTGATTAGAAAGACGAAAATGAAATGAGACATCGCGCCAATGTTCTAACGGCTTAATTTCTGTTTTAGGAAGCCCTAATAGTTGAATTAAACGCTTCCCTACCCCCTCGGATGGAGAAAGAGTTTCAACATTGAGATAATTTTTAATAACGCTATCTACCAATGAATAATGGGTACAACCTAAAATAGCATGAGTAAATTGACCATTTTTGAGAGGGGCCAATTCACGATGAATCTCTTGGACCAAATCATCGGTCAAGCATTCTCGAGCAAAGGCCATCTCTACTAAACTCGCTAATTGTAGACAAGCATGAATGGTTATGTGTTCTTCAGGGTCTATTTTTTGTTTTAACTTTTTAAATTTATCAGAGCTGGACGTGGCCTTGGTCATTAAACCGACCATTTTTTTACCTTCAAGATTCAGATGGTGCTTAGAGTTAAGATAAGGTTCAACACCAATGAAAGGAACATTAAACTCTGTTCTTAAAAGATCGATCGCCAGACTAGTTGCAGTATTACAAGCGACGACAATCAAATGGCAACCTTGATCGATAAGCTGTTGAGAAATGTCACGACTGCGCTCAATGATGAATTGTGGCTCTTTCGGTCCATAAGGAGCATGGGGAGCGTCAGAAATATAGTAATACTCGCCCTCGGGATAATTTTGAATGAGCTTGGAGAGGATAGAAAATCCACCAATACCGCTATCAAAGACTCCAATTTTAAAACTCATGCTGATATCATACACGCTGTCCATGATGGTCGGCAAAGGAGAATTTATGGCCCGAATTAAGCTTGAAAAATGTGACTCACCCCTTTTCTCTACAGTATGGGATGTCACTATTTCCCAAATTAATTATGGCAATCATATGGGAAACGACTCATTCCTCTCAATGGCACACGAAGCTCGAATGCGATTTTTTGCCTCTCATAATATGAATGAAATGTCTCTTTTTGGCTGCGCTCTCATTATGTCGGATGCAGCAGTAATGTACCGCTCTGAAGTCAGATGGGGAGAAAAACTTAAGATCGAACTGATGATTAAAGATATACAAGAATACGGATTTGATTTTATCTACGGCATTTCTTCAGTCGCTGATCAACGCGAAATTGCAAGAATTAAGACCGGAATGAACTTTTTTGATTATCAACAAAAAAAACTTTATCGAGCTGATGAGTCATTTTTGAACAAATTACGGCAAATAGCACAATCTTAGTTGAAGCCCCTTCCTGCTACCGCTATAATTCTATAAAGGGGTATTTTTGTATTCAATTTTAGTCATTGATGACGACATAGACATGCTCAATCTCTATCGTTTTTTCCTGGGGAATGCCGGCCATAGTGTCCATACCCTATCAAATCCTTTGATGGCGATGGATATGATTGATCATAATGATTACTCTTTAATTATTACCGATATTTTAATGCCTCAACTCAATGGTATTGAACTGACTCGACTGATTCAAAGCAAATACCCCAATCAAAAGATCTTAGTTTGCTCCGAAGGAGGAACCTCAGACGCACGAGAAATTGTTGCTTCGATTGTTCTAGATAAGGCCGTCAGCTTTGGAGCCTTCGACGCTCTCAAAAAGCCATTCAGCAAAAAAGAACTTATAGATCGAGTAAATGCTATTATGGAAGGAGCTTCTTCTCTAGATCAATAACGTGCTGATTAGTATCTCTTAATCTCTGAATCAAAGTCGTCAAAAGCATATTCAACCAGTAAGGTTGCTGACCTAAAAACTTATCAACATCACCAAGCTGTAATTCTAAAACCTTCGAAGGCGACGATGCGCGAACTGAAGCCGTTCGCAATTTTTTTTCCAGATAGGCCATTTCTCCGATCATTTGCTGATCTTGAATATGACCAATAACGATCAAATGACCTTCACTCTTTTTTAAAACGTCTAGACTTCCTTCTCTCAAAACGTAAATAGAATTTCCAGAATCTCCCTCATGAAAAAGAAAATCGCCGGTCTTAAGTTCAACAACTCGACTTAGAACTGAGCTAGCCTGCTTTAAACCAGCAGAAACCATCGCCAAAAGATAAGGTACCCTAATACTTTTAGGAACCATTTCAAGCTCATAGCGTTCGACTAAAACAGAAACCTGCTCTAGGACTTGACGGGAGCCCGTAATAATAACTGGTAGTCTCTTATAAATTTCTTGATCTCTAAGTTTTTCAAAGAAAAGTTGCATTGTTTTATCATCAGAGATTTCAATGTCCAAAATCATAACGGAAGGAGGATTTTTTTTGAGTTCATCTGTGACATCATCAAGTTTTATCATCCCAACGATTTCATAGTCGGGAAAATTCTCTTCCAATTGTTTCCCAATTCTTTTTAAGAGTTCTATATCTTTATCAACAAAATAAATCACTTTTTTTGAACTTGAAAGAAGATCGAGGGCCTCATTTTGTTTCATGAATGACCTCTCTCTAAAGCGTCAAGAATCTTTTGTTTAGAAACCGGTTTTGAGACAGCAAAATTGAAACCAGTCTCGAGATACTTTTTAATATCGTCGTCAGAATTATTAGCTGAAATGACGATCACTTTTGTTTGTGAACTACCATTCTTCTTTTCAATCTCACGCATTTTCCTAATGGCTTCAAGCCCATCCATTACAGGCATATTCACATCCATGAAAATAGCATCGAATTGAGACTTCTCAAAATGATGAAATCCTTCTAAACCATTAAAGCAATGTTCGATTTCAACTGGTAAACCTTTTAACAGGACATCAAAAAGAAGGTGCATATCTTCAGAGTCATCAACTAGCAAAATCTTTTGTACTTCATTTTTTGTCAATATTGGTGCTGAATCTAATTTGGGAGCTGCAGGTTTTGTATTATTCATTAAATAAGGTTGGAACAATTCATCCAAAGAATCGATATCGAAAGGTTTTGCCAAAAGGGCACGCACGCCCATTCGCTTCATAAGTTCTTCAGGAATTTCAACTGTAGTCGAAGACATAAGAATGACATCAACATTCGGATAGGATTTTTTTACTAATCTGGTAAGACTCAAGCCATCAAGTTCAGGCATCCGAATATCTGTCAAAACAAGATCTACCGGGTATTTTTTCATCAAGAACAAGGCTTCAACCCCATTCTTGGCCTTAATGGCATTAATATCCATCGTTTGAATTTTTTCAGCAATAATATCTCTGATTCCTTCCTCGTCTTCGACCACCATGATGGTCTTGCGATCTTGCCTAATTTTCTTTTCATAGATCTCATCAACACGATTGAGGATTCGAAGTATCTTTCCCTCAAGTTCTTGATAAGGAAAACTGATTCCATAGAAATCACTAACGAAGCCACGAATGCTATCAATAATTTCAGCATTAACTTGATCGCTCAGTGCAATCAGAGGAATTTTATTAAGAGTTGGTTGCTTTGTGAACCAATCAAGAAGAGTTTGATCTTCTTTGATCATCAAGTCGTGTTGAACAAGAAAAATATCAAAGACAAAGTTTGAATTATTCAAAAGTGGCAAGAGCTCATTAATTTGATGAATAACTTTAACTGTAAAATGACTTTGCTCAAGTTGCTTTACCATTTTATCATTGGCCACATGATCTTGAGCAATCACCAAAATATTTGGATTATGAGTTTTGGTAACAACAGCACTTTCACCAACCACGCGTGGAAAGCTGATTGTAAATGTAGCGCCTTCACCCTCAACCGATTCGACTAAGATTTGACCATTATGCATTTGAACAATATTCTTACAAATGGCCAAGCCTAGACCTGTACCAATAGCACGGTCACTTGTTCTTGCTTGTTCAAACTTATTAAAAATTTTGTCTATCTTGTCAGCAGGTATGCCAGGTCCATTGTCACTAATTCTAATAATAAGATTTTTTTCTTGTCCTTCGATATTTACATTCTCAACTGAAACATCAATATCAATTTTACCATTTTTAGGAGTAAATTTAAGAGAGTTCCCTAGAATATTATGAATGACTTGAATAACTCGACCGTAGTCTGCATAAATTTCAAAATTACCTGCGGTACTAAAATTGATTTGAATATTTTTCTCACTCGATTTTATATAAAAACCATCGAGAACATTTCTCATCATTTCAGAAACGTTAAATTTTTCAAAGTCGAGTTTAATCCCTCCCTCGAGTCTCGCTAAATCCAAAAGATCTGTAATCAAATTAAGAGCAAACTTTGCTGAGTTTTTACTTCTTCTAATAAGATCCTGTGCAGTTGGAGAAATTTTAGAGTCTTGATCTTCCATCATGATATCAAGACTAGTTTCGATAACCGCTAGTGGGTTTTTTAAATCGTGACTAACAATCGCTAAAAGATCGTCTTTATCTTTAGAAATTTTTTCAATTTCATTTTTTTGAATTTTTAAATCTTCAAAAAGATCACTTTTAGATTTGAGGGCCTGTTCGGCTTGATCTCTCGCCTCACGAATCTCCCTTTCATTTTTTCTCAAAATCCTGGTTCTCTCATTTACCTGTCGAACCATTCCTTGAAAAGCTGTGGCCAAGACTCCAATTTCGTCACTGGTTTTAACTTCTACACTGACGTCAGTTTCACCTTTCGCAAATTTACGAGCAACTTCGGTAATTTCATTCAAGTATCTTGTCAAATAGCGTGAGAAGAACCACCCTATCATGGTTCCTAATCCAACAATCACTAGCAGTGAGATAAAGCCGGCCTTATTGATAAAATCATTTGCGTGAAGCTGCTGAGAGGTATTTTTAATAATCGCCAAATTCAGGAAAACTTTTGATTCTTGGTCAAGAATCACTTTTCCTAAGCCATAAGCCTCATCTTTCGATAAATGATCTACTTTAATATCAGAGAGGATCTCTGATTGGTTAATTTTATCAAAAAGAAAAGATTCTGATTTAAATTGAGGATAATCTTCATAGGCATTATAACCGGCTCCTAAAGTAAGACCCCAGTTTCTATAGCCACTTGGATGATAAAGATACTCTCCCTCTTTGTTAAAGATAATCATCTGGGCCAAATGCTTGAGTTCAAGAAGAGCTTTTTGAATATTTTGTTCAAACAAATATTCAACTATAATATTGCCTTCATTAACATTATCAACGTCTGAAACAACAGATCGCCTATAATAAAGAACACTAGTCAAGGGTTGCACCATCTTTCCAGCAATTCGCTTTAAAACAGGTTGAGAAAAATTATCATTATTCGCAAATGAAGAAGAAAGGTCTTCAAACAAAGGAGAACTCATTTCATCAAGTGGACCGATTTGGCTAAAGCACTTGAAAGATTGATCAAGCTCTCGTTTAAGACATAGACTTCCTAGATTATTCCATGAAGCTATAAATTCACTAATAAAGTGTTCCAGTCGAGACAATTCTAATTCAGTAAAAGATTCACCAGCAAAATATTTTTGAATAATGGGAGTTTTCTCAAAAGAAGAAATAGTTTTAGGCAAAGGTTCAAAGTCGTGAGTTAATTTTAGTGCCGCTACTTTCAAATCAGTTAGCACAGCTTCTTTTTCAATATTGGTTGTATGGCTCATGTTTTGACCGACAAACACGACCCCAGTCAAAACCACTGTCACAAAGACAAGGGCCACAATCAAAAAAGCAAATTTAGTCGCAATTGAATTTTTTAAAAATCCCAAAAGGTGAACCTCATGTTCTATTGATGACTATTTATTTTTGATCTTCAGAATGACATTCATCACAAATTGATAATACGGTCAGAAAACCAAATCCAACAATACAAAGAACTGAAGCTAAAACGAACCAAATCGCCATTAATGACATAATAAAACTCCTGTTTTAATCTCTTACTATTATAAACTTAACCTGATTCGAAAGGAAACAAATGTTACTTAAGAAATGCCTGTCTCAGCGAGGAATGTCTCTTATCGAGGTTATGATTGCCGCAGGGCTCATGGGTGCTCTTGCCTATATGGGGATGATGCTTTTCGAACAGCAAAATAAACAGGCCCGAGATATTCAAGTTCGTTTCGAAGTTCAAGAAGTCCTTGGCCAAATAAAGAGCATGTTAGGTTATAGCCTCTCATGTCAGGCTTCCCTAGCAGAAGTTAAAGTTGACAAAAACGATTCAGAAACAGCGCCTTCTTTTCTTACTGAAGTCGTTGATTTTAAAGATAATAAATTTATCACCAAAGATCGGTTTCATACTACGGCCTCCCAACCCGACAAAAAATACGGCAACAACCTCGTTCAGATCCAAAAATATGAATTGTCAGACAACAATGATCCCGAAGTAGGTATCAACGAATCAACAAGAACAGGAAATCTATATTTTAATATTTATTTCGACAAAGGTAAGTCTGCACTCGGTAGTGAAGTCATACGAAAATCTATCTTACTCAAAATTGTTTTAGATCCTGATGTTGACAAGATCGTCTCATGCAGTTCAACTGATGTCATTTCTACTGGAAGTGGTGGTGGACAATCTTTGGTCATTGCTGATCCAAAAGTGAATACTCTTCTCAATAATTTAACCGGCACTGAGGCCTGTGCTAAGTTAGGTCACAAATGTGCCGCAGTTATCTCAAATAATTATCTGCTTCAAAGTTCCGGCAGTGACGGAATTGGCTTCGTATGTGCCAGTTCTTATAATCAAAAATTACAGGGTGTCGAAAATGGTGCAGGGAAATCTCAATGGCACAGCTGTAATGCAAAACTTGGAGCATTTAGTACTTTCAGCGGAAATTCTCCGGATGGAAAATCGTCGGTGGAATGCCAAGGATTATTTACGGCGATTTGTTTGTAATTAAAGAAGTGGTCGATCGATGGCAAGCTTACTCGGTTTACACTTGAAGGCCCACATATTCATGTTATCAGGATCAGAGACTTGGTTCAAAACACATTGGTGAGAATGGGCGAGACTACCATCAAAGCATGATTTAACGACACCATCTCTCACGCATTGACGCTCATCAATTAATTGGTCTAGAGAAATAAAGTGCCCAATTCCCGCAGGCTCTCGCTCAAGAAGACGCTGTTCTAAATCTCTTCCAATCCAAAGATCAAATAAAACACTACCGATCCATTGATAGCTTTCTCTATGATCAATGTAGAGGTCTCCAAGACAAGCATCAAAACTTTTAAGCAGAAGTGAGCGATTAAAATGAGGCCAATTCATATCTCCATTTTCTTGATTGAAATGAGTTTGGGCACATCTACAAAAAGGCTCGCTATCTAAGATAACTTTTTGGGGAGCCATGGACATTTGTGGGTGAAACTTTAGGCCTTGCTGACAACGTTCAAAAAACTCAGAATGTCCTTCAGAAGCAGGGGCCCTAAATGCAAAAGAAATCTCTGGAAAGATGATCCCTAAAATCAGTAGGCCTATAAGTGTAATCTTGGCCATATTCTCGTCCCAGGTGATCATAGAAACCACCCTCATATAAATTATAGCATGAAGTTCATTTGGGACTTGAGAACAATGCTTTAAGCCTTGTATAATGCTTGAATTCATCTCTAAGTGAAGGATTTAACATGAGATATGGATTCATCTTCCTCCTCCTCATATGGGCAAATTTGGCCTCCTGTGATGAGCTCGTAGCGGCTCCTAAAACGATACGATTAGCGGTTATTACAAGTGATTATAACGACACTAAATATGACCTCGAACTTGAGGTCGATCAAAAAAATGAAGTTCGAAAGATTAAAACCCGTCATGTCGGGAAAAACAGTGTTAAAGAATATGGACTCGATGTTTTGAATAAAAAAATTGTATTGGTCAAAGCAATTGGAATGGAATTAATCACTTTAAGATGTGTTGAGTTCAAACCAAAATCAGGTTGTGATCTCGAAATTAAATATCCAAGTAATTTGGCAGTGGCAAATTTTGGTGAATATCATGCCAAACTCGTTCGAACGGAAAAGAGCTGGGAACTTCAATCAAACAACAATATTAAATTTACAGAAATGCGTCTGATTGCCCGTAAATTGGCGAACCTTTTAGTGGGAATCAAGCGCATTGAAATCTATTAATGAATTGGTCTTATAACGTAGACATCACAAGGTGAATATTCTACCAAATAAGAGCTGAAAGAATCTCTAAACAATCCAGAAGCACCATGCTTGCCTCTTGTTGCGACGATCACAAGATCAGCAGAAACCTGTTTTAAAAATTGCAAAGTTTCAAGTTTCGCATCTGAATGATAAATCACTTGGGTATACCAATTATCCATACTTTTTTCTGGTGATAAAACTTTTTTCAAATCATTGAGTTTGGCCTTCACGACCTTTTCAACTTCAGTTTTATCTGTTCGATTCTTCATATCAAGGGGAAGATGAATATCGCTCTTCTCATTGTAGACATGAAGAAAAGTTACTTTTTTAGCATTATTTAGAACAGGTGAATCTTTAATAGACTCAAGATTATGAATTGAATCTTTGTCAATTCCAACTTTAATTACAACACTCTCATAATTACTTTTCATAAAAACTCCTCAACTCTTTTGACAATTCTATTCTCTATGATCATGACTCCAAAAACTCTGATTTAAGTCAGGTCTTGGAACGATTAATATTCTAAATGATCAAACGGATCTTCGACTTTAATCGGTTGGTTTTGAAGCGTTAAATCAAAGCTGGCAATCGCCCCACTCTCCATTTCAAACAGAAGCGTTTTCTTATTCGCTTTTAAGGCACGATTGATAACTCGCTCAAGTCCATCAAGAGACTTCACTCTGACACCATCGACCATATGAACAACATCCCCGACTTCTAAGGCGAGATCAAAAGCCTGCCCCTCAAGTTGAATAAAAGTTATCATAACTCCAGAACTAATTTTTCCTTGTGAACGATCAAAGAAACGCTCATAAGATTCAGGTGAAAGTTCGGCCAGCACGGATAAAACATGCAGGTGAATTTTTTGTATAATCATTCCTTGAAAATGAACGAAGTTTCTTTTGTTGGTTAAAGGTTGTGCGGAAGATTCTGCGACAGTGAGTTCAGTCCGTACTTTGGCTTCGACAGTAACTTCCCTGGTCTTACCATTGCGAAGAAATTTCAACTTTACTTTAGAACCTAAAGGAATCAGCCGGACAATGTCATAGAGATTACGATGACGAAAATGTTCTTCGTTCAAAACAAGACCATGACGATCAAATTGATTTTTATTAATCGATAGCAAAACATCTCTTGGTTTGGCTTCGGCTTCAGCAAGAAGCCCCGTTTTCTGAACGCGAGTGACGATGACGCCTTTCGTTTCTTTAAGCTTTAAAAATTTCGCATTGGCATCAGAATTTTTTTGAAGTCTTCCACCTAATTCCGTCAAGGCTCCAGAGCCTTTTTCAATCAGATTGGTTAAAAGAATCGAAACAAAATTAACTGGCGTAATGAAACCGATGTTATTTGCACCATAGATAATGGCGGTATTTATCCCAATAACTTCGCCACTAGAAATAATCGCCGGTCCACCAGAGTTTCCAGGATTAATTGAGGCATCCGTCACAAGACGCTCAGTAAAGTTGATTCCGCCGGCCATGAAATTACTGATCTCTCCGCCAGAAATATGAGGTTCATCCATACCAAGTGGGTAACCAATAGCTTTCACTTCCATTCCACGACGAATAGTCGTTGGATCAGCAAATTTTAATTGAGGCGTATGTCCGGCCATTTTCTTAAAACGTTCTTCCTCGCCTTCTTCAAACTCAAGGAGGGCAACATCCGGATCCATCGTCTCGACTTCGCCAACAATTCGAACTCTAAAAGCTTCTTCACTCGTAAGATAAGAGTAAATCTTAATGGTGCGAGCGTTTCGAACCACATGAGCATTGGTTAAAATATGCAATCTACCTTTGATGGCGTGAATGAAAAATCCAGATCCCGTCCAATTCGATGGAACATTATAGCGTGGATCCAAAATAGATTGAGGATCAAGAGCGTTGATCCCTTCAACATAAACTTGAACGACGGCCTTCATCGCTTCTCTTGCGACCGAAGCAAAATCTTTTTTTAATACTTTCTTTTTTGTCGAGCTCAATGGATTCCCTTTAAAATAATATCCAGATCGGTCTTTTCTAAAGTCTCTTTTTCAATCAGTTTGTTCGCAAGAACATCCAGCAATGGACGTTGATCTGCTAGCAATTTTTCCACAAAAACTTTCTGTTCTTTTAATATCTTCTGAATTTCATGATCAATGAGTTCTGCCGTTTTTTCTGAAAAGTCTTTTGACTTTGTCATCTCCATTCCTAAAAAGGGATGCTCTTCGCCAGACTCAAATGCCACACAACCAAGTTCATCGCTCATGCCCCAATTAACGACCATCTTGCGCGCCAATTTAGTTGCACGTTTGAGATCATCTTCAGCACCTGTCGTAATATCGCCGAAAATCATCTTTTCACTAAAGCGTCCTCCAAAGAGAATTCTTATATTATCTAAGATAGAACTACGGCTCATGTTGACACGGTCTTCATTAGGTCTTTGCTCGGTAAATCCAAGAGCTCGCCCTCTCGGAAGTATTGTTATTTTTTGAACGGGATCAGCATTTGGTAACATCATGGCGACTAAAGCATGACCTGCTTCATGATAGGCCACGATCTTTTTATCTTTTTCAGAAAGTTTCGTCTCTCTAGGATTACCCATCAGAACTTTATCTCGAGCATTGGAAAAATCTTGAGCGGTGACTTTTAACCCCTTTCGACGAGCACAGAAAAGTGCAGCCTCATTTACTAAGTTGGCTAAGTCGGCGCCAGAGAAACCAACTGTAATTTGAGAGATTTGTTGGAGATCAACATCTGTATCAAGCGGAACCTTACGACAATGCAAAGTAAGAATTTTTTGGCGAGCATCCATGAGAGGCAAATCAACCATCACTTGACGATCAAAACGGCCTGGCCGAATCAGAGCGGGATCTAGGACATCAGGTCTATTAGTGGCAGCCATGACAACCACGGGAACACCTGAACTAAAGCCATCCATTTCCGCCAAAATTTGGTTTAATGTTTGTTCTCTTTCGTCATGACCACCGCCAAGACCAGTCCCTCTGGTTCTTCCGATAGAATCGATTTCATCGATGAAGATGATGGCAGGAGCAGAAGCTCTTGCTTGCTCGAAAAGCTGGCGAACCCGAGAAGCCCCCATACCTACAAAAAGTTCAATAAATTCTGAGCCTGACATCGAAAAAAAAGCGACGCCTGCTTCACCAGCGACTGCTTTCGCGATCAAGGTTTTACCTGTTCCAGGAGGACCCATTAATAAAACACCCTTTGGAAGTTTTGCACCTAAGGCTGCATAATTTTCGGGATGCTTTAGATAATCAACAATTTCTACTAAATCGGTTTTTGCGCCTTCAAGTCCTGCAACATCTGTAAACTTAGTTTCAGATTGAGCGGGTTTGATCTCACGCCCTTTTCCCATTCCAGGAATCATCGAACCCATGCCGCCTTTACCGCTGGCACCTGTAAGTCTTCTTGATGACCAATAGAAAAAGCCAAAAACTAAAACCCAGGGGAGCAAATTAACTAAAATTGCAGTCAACAAGCCAGGTTCATCATCAATCGCCTTAAACTCAACTCCATTTTTTTCCATTTGCGAGACCAACTCTCGATCATCAACTGGCAATAAAGTGGTTTTGTACTGCTTATTATCTTTTAAAGTATAAGTGAGATGAGTCCCTTGAATTTCAACTTTTAAAACAGAGCCACTTTGCAGAAGATTTTTAAACTCAGAATAAGATACGCTAGTTTCTTCTGCTAAAAATTTTGGAACCACCATGAAGGTGAGAAAAATAAAGACCCAAATAAGGGGGGTTATCCATTTTTGCCAAGGAGCTGGAATTTTAGGAGCGGGCAGGCGTTGGGGCATGACATTCTCACAGTGTACTTGATTTTTTCGCATCCTAACAAAACAGGCCTCTGTCGTATAGTGATAGTTATGACAAATTGCTGAGGCATTAAGACCCGAAGTATCCGAAATAAGAATGAAAAAAAGCTCATTTTGGGCCCATTTGCGCTGATTTTTAGACCCTGCATAATAAACTATCTCAGGGAGGTTCGATGACACTTTCTCGCCATCTTTTTCTTTCAGGAATGCAAAGATTCATTAAGAAAGATATCTACCATTTCAAAGGTAAACTTCCCCTTGAAGAAGACTGTGAAAAGTATCGGGCGATTGATATTAAAAAATGGCCAAAAGCACCCCAACATTGGTTGTCTCAAAAAGATTGCTTAATGGTGGGAATGGCCCTCGCTTTTAATGATCCTGAAAAGGCCATGCTCTACATGAATGATGCCATTTGGAATGATGAAAATGAAGAACTCACGGAATATGCAAAGTTTGCGGAAGCTATAACACTATTTAGAGAAGCCGTTCGCGCAGGCCATGATCGAATTTCGTGGATTCGCTTGGCCCGCAAGAGTCTCAGTTTATTGAATCTTAATTCAGATGATCTTAAGGAGCTGGCACTGATGTATATTACCCTTTGCTATGCCGCAGAAGGAAATATTGAACTAGCAACCAACACCCTTTCAAAAGCAGCTAAAATTCAAAATAATCCACAAATCAATGCCATGCTAAGTAACATCTATCGCCGAATGGGCCTCTTTTCTATCGCCCACTTCTTCCAACGTCGTGTCGATCGGGTTATGATGGCTGCATGAGTTCTGGTTTATTTCCCTATGCTTCAGACCTTACGATTGAAGGCAAAACTTGGAGTGTACAAGATGTTTTGGAGAGAATTTCTCCCCACTTTCTACCTGATCGCTTAGAAAAATTGCGTCGGGTGTCTGCTCATCGCACTTATCACATCTCAGTACTAACTGAATATTTTTATGACACTGGAAATATCAATGCTGTGATGAGAACAGCTGAAAATTTAGGTATTCAATCCTTACATATTGTCGAGGCCACTCAAACCCATATTTCTCAACGAACAACAAAGGGCGCAGAGAAATGGATCGACCAACATCGTTGGAAAACCACTCACGATGCCTTCGCATTCATAAAGAGTAAGAATTACCAGATTGTAGCAACAACACTTTCAGATAAGGCCATTCCTTTTACTCAAGTTGACTTCACAAAACCTTCTGTCATTGTCTTAGGTTGCGAGCATGATGGTATTTCTACTTATGCTGAAGAACATGCTGACGTTCATTGTATTATTCCAACCGTCGGTCTTTCACAAAGTTTCAACGTCTCAGTTGCTGCTTCAATTATCTTAGGAAAATTGATGATTGACCGTGGATTCAAATCGGAATTAGATCAAGTCCAACAAGATCGATTATTAGCAGAATTTCTGATTCGAGATTTTATGAGCAGCAAAAGTAAACGCCCGATGATTGGAAGAATTTTTAACTAAATTCGTACTCGTGCATTAGCGCGGCGAAGACGATCCAGCAAAGTATTAACAAGTGCCTTAAACCAAGGTGGTAACTGTCGATGTAGGGCATCCATTTTAGCTCTTGGAATACAAACTAATTCACAGTCTGAAATAGCACGTACTGAGGCTGAGCGAGGCTTATTATCAAAGAAACTCATCTCACCCACTAACTCTCCTGAGTAGATAGTTCCAATTTGTTGCTCGCCATTTCCTTTGCGTTTAAAAACCGCAAGAGTTCCGTTTTGAAGATAGAACATTTCGTTACTCTCTTCACCTTCACGGACTAGGTATTCTTCTGGTTTCAACTTTAAATTAACATCAGTCATATAGTATAGGATGCCATGAGCCCCGATGCCATGCAAGCAAGACATCGGGGAAAAATGAATAATAATTACTGAATAACCATCTCTTTTTCTTCAGTATTCCAACTCAATTTAAGTTTCCCTTCATGAGCATGGTCTTCCAAAAGTTTCTTTGAAAGGGGTCTGATCACAAATTTATTGAAAGCGTTACTCAATGGTCTTGCCCCATAACGTGGATCATATCCTTGCTCGCTCAACATAGAGTAAGTTTTGTCATCGAGAACAACTTCCATTTTTTTCACAGCTAATCTGTCATTTAAAAGCTTCACTTGCTTATCAATGAGGGATTTCATCACTGCTGGATCGAGGGAATTGTAATCGAGAATAGCATCCAATCTCCCTAAGACTTCGGGCTTAAAATCCTGTTCTGGATTTTTTGAATTGGTAGTTAAAATAATAATGGTGTTTTTAAAATCAATTGTTCGTCCTTTATTATCAGTTAATCGACCATCATCTAAAATCTGTAAAAGGATATCGGAAAAATCGCGATGGGCCTTTTCGATTTCATCAAACAAAATAACCGCATAAGGCTTGCGTCTCACCGCTTCGGTCAAAACTCCCCCTTCTTCATAACCAACATAGCCCG
>Ga0100403_1000966_pt1 | contig 27397 bp, 25 predicted proteins | sample CryGeymet201501t_FD_83663 | JGI IMG/M metagenome (GOLD analysis project Ga0100403, IMG submission 83663) | Groundwater microbial communities from Crystal Geyser aquifers in Utah, USA - Crystal Geyser metaG 2015-01t | ecosystem: Environmental > Aquatic > Deep subsurface > Groundwater | place... | reverse complement strand
GTGCATGTGCACGTTTTTTCTTTAAGAGAAACGGCACTGCCAATGAACGTTGACAACTAAATATTTTCCGACTAACTGTTTATCCCTTTTTTCTGTATCTACCGCTTTCAGTCTTCTCTTATTACCGGACCGTGTGGCGTCGAATGCCAACGCGATCACGACCGGCAGATTGCGCGCGCGTACATATATATGTACGCCGTAATCTGCTGGTCGAGCATCGCGATGCACGGCTGGCATATTCGCGAGTGGTTTAATCCCCATTCGCTAATATGAATTAATTCATATTATTAGTATTAGTAATCAAGGTTTTGTTTAATCCACAAAATCTTGTAACAAACTTTATAAAGTTATTTATGACTACAACAAACAACATTGCAGCTAAAGCCGCTGTGGCTTTCGTTGCGGTTGCTATGGCCTTCAGTTTGGTTGCTCCGGCAGCTCAAGCTCAGGACGTATCATCAATGAGCCTTGAACAGCTCATTGCACTTGTAAACAGTCTACAGACCCAGCTTTCTGGTTCTGCTTCTGCTACAGGTACCTGTTCAACAACATTTACTCGCAGCCTTTCAACAGGTTCAACTGGTGTTGATGTAATGAACTTGCAAAAGTTCCTTAACTCAGACCCAGACACTGTAGTAGCACTTTCAGGTGCAGGTTCTCCAGGAATGGAAACTTCTTACTATGGTTCTTTGACTGCAACTGCAGTATCTAAGTTCCAGACTAAGTACTCTGCTGATATCCTAGTACCAGTTGGTCTTACAAGCCCAACCGGTTACTTTGGTCCATCAACAATGGCTAAGGCTAACGCTCTTTGTTCAGCAACCCCAAGTACTCCAAGTACTCCAAGTACTCCAGGTGGCCTACAAGGTGGTGCTGGTACTCTAGATGAAACTCAGTTCATGAGTGGCCTCAACAATGAGGAGGTAGGTGAAGGTCAAGAAGATGTAGAGGTAGCTGGTCTTGAGATTACTCCAGACAACTCTGATATCTCTCTTGCTGCTGTAAAGCTTACCTTTGATCACGCTCAAGGTTCTGAGGAATCTAGTTCAGCTACTCGTTTCGACAAGTACGCTGACGAAGTCTCTCTATGGCTTGATGGTGAAGAGGTTGCACGTGTTGATGCTGATGAATTCAGTAAGGATTCATCTGGTATCTACTCAAAGACCCTAACCCTTAAGAACGCTGTTATCCGTGATGGTGACAAGGGAGAGTTGGTAGTAGCTATCTCAGCTGCTAACAATATTGACTCTACTGATGCTGGTGAAGAATGGGGTGTTAAGTTCGCTAGTATCCGTTACCAGGATGCACAAGGCGCTTACATCACTGACTCAACTTCAACTGATGTGAACACTTACCGTATCTTTAGTTTTGAAGACTTCGCTACAGCTTCTGATCAGAAGTTCCGCGTACGTTCTGGTGACTCTTCAATCAACAACGCTCGCACCATTGAGATTAGCTCAACTGCCAAGACTAATGGTGTTGATATCCTTTCCTTCAATGTAGAAGTAGAGGGTGATTCTGACATGAATCTTGACGTTGTTATCGTTGACTGGGCAGCTGGTAACGCTACCACTTCTGGTATGGTCACTGCTGCGCAGCTTTACATGGACGGCGATCGTGTAGGTTCTGAAAGCCTCTCTTTGAGTGGTACTTCAGGAGTTATTACCTTCGATGATCTTGATCTTGATCTTGATGCTGGTGAAACTTATGAATTCGAGGTTCGTGTAGATGTCGCTAAGACTGCTGCTGGCTTTGATTCTGGTTCCACCTTCTCTATCGACGTAGCCAGCTCTACTGACTGGACCGTAGAAGACGAAAATGGTGACAGTGTCAGCGACCGTTCTGGTTCTGCTTCATCTGACAACCATAAGTTCGTTACTGAAGGTGCAAATCTTGCTCTTGGTACTGTAAGTACTAAGGAAGTGTACAACTCTACAACTCCGTCTGCTTCTTACGGTGAATTCCGTATGCAAGTTAAGGTGACCGCTATTGGCGACACCATCTGGGTTAAGGAGGGTGCTGCATCTTCTACTTCAGTAACTACTGGTGCTGGATTCAGCGTAGTTGATTCTAGCGGAAACATCATGAATGGTGGTTCAGCTACAACAACCGCTTCATTCTCTTATGTAAGTGGTGGTACTTATAACAGTGCCAACGCATCTTACGAGATTGGTGAGGGTCAGACCGCTACCTTCGAGCTTGTTGTGACTCACAACGCTGAAGCAACCGGTCAGTTCCGCGCTGTACTTAACAGTATTGGTTTCGGTACTACCGTTACTGGTACTGGAAGCACTACAACTGCTTCTCCGTCAACCGACTTCCGTACTGGCCTCCAGGCTATCAGCAACTAACCTAGTTAGTTTACTGATACTCAGGATCGCTTGATACAAAGTCAACGACAACAAAAAGCCCCCGTAAGGGGGCTTTTTGTGTATCTGGCTTTTAGAGAGTCCATGATAAAATTCTAAGATGTTCAACAAAACTTTCTATAAATTTCTTTTTAGTTTTCTTATCGTTATCAGCGCTGCTCTTTTCTTGGTCCTGGTAGTCGGGGCGACTGGATAGGGAAGTTGGCTCTCATTTAAATATTTAATAAAGAGTAGATTGCATTTTTCATTCAGTCTGGTAGATTAGTTGTCAACAGGTTCAAAGACAGCCGGTCTGCTTTAGGCAGATGATGAGTCACTTATGTGACCGCCGGCCGAGGCCGTACTCCTAGTCATTGGATACGTGGTCGAGCCGTCTTATAAAACGGCCTGTTATTTAAACTAGTGTTTAGCACTTAGTACTTAGCACTTGGATTTGGTCTTTGACCAAATCCTTACCAGGTACCAAGAGCCAAGGACTAAAAAACCATAAAATGGCAATTACAAAAGCAAAGAAGCAAGATATCTTGGCAAAGCTCGAAGGGGTAAAGAACGACTCAGATTCGATTGTGTTCGTATCCTTCCGTGGCCTACCAGTATCTGATGTTACTGCTATGCGCGCAGATTTGCGTGAGCAGGGTGTCGGATACTTTGTAGCCAAGAAGACTCTAATGAAGCGTGCCTTTGATGGTGCCTTCGAAGGGTCAATGCCAGAGCTAGAAGGTGAAATCGCTGTTGCATACAGTGCCGACGCTATCGCTCCAGCCCAGAACATCAAGACTTTCGCAGAAAAGCACAAAGACAATTTGGCTATTGTAGGGGGAGTGTTCCAGGGAGTGTACAAGACTCGCGAAGAAATGACCGAGATTGCATCTATTCCATCACTTCAGGTACTACGTGGTATGTTCGTTAATGTGATTAACAGCCCAATCCAGGGATTGGTTGTAGGACTTAATGCCATCGCCGAAAAGAAATCCGCTTAAAAACTTCATAATTAGCGAATCTGCATTGTTTTCAGAATTTTATTCAGTCGTCGTAACATTTTGTACGCCTTCCTCATAAAATTCTTCCAAACAACGCACCTTCATCTAATTTTGAAATTTTGACCAATAAGAAGTTTGAAATTATATAAATTGAATTAATAAAATTATTATGTCTGAAGAAACTAAGAACGAAGTTGTTGAAGAAACTACTGCAGCTCCAGTGGAGGAGGTAAAGGAAGAGGCAGTAGAAGAGAAGGCTGAAGTTCCTGCTGAATTCAAGGAACTAATTGAGAAGGTAGAGAAGATGAGTGTTCTTGAACTTCACGCTCTTGTGAAGGTACTTGAAAAGCACTTCGGTGTTTCAGCTGCTGCTGTAGCTGTAGCTGGTCCTGCTGCCGCTGGCGGTGGTGCTGAAGAGAAGGATGAGTTCACTGTTGAACTTACCGAAGCAGGTGCTCAGAAGATTGCTGTTATTAAGGTTGTTAAGGAGGTATTGAGCCTCGGCCTTAAGGAAGCAAAAGATATGGTAGATGCTGCTCCTTCAGTAGTTAAGGAAGGTATGAAGAAGGAAGACGCTGAAGCTCTTAAAGCAAAATTGGAGGAAGCTGGAGCTAAAGTGACACTGAAATAATTGCGAAGCAATTATTGTCACTTTAGGGGCGGAGCGTGAGAAGTGACTTAATGTCACTTCGCAAGAGGTTGTCGACAAAATCCTGCATTCTTGCAGGATTTTGTCATACAACCTGAACAGTTTCTGTAAGAAAGTGAGGAGCGACTATTTCCTGTCGCGACGAACCGCGAGCCGAGGTCACGAGCACTTAGTAGAGTTGGAGCGTAAGCGAACAATTATACTTAGTGACTCGGGACAAGGTTACTCTTAAATAAGTTTCTTAGTCCAAAACAAAAAGCGCCCGAAAGGGCGTTTTTGTTTTGTTCATGGTTGGTAAGAAGATAAGGTGACAGACGTCTTGATTAAGAGCGAGAACTCATGATTTTTTGGCATAAGTTTTACTTATTGTCAAAAACATCATTTTTGGTACAATTAACCAATCAGTTGTCTAATTTATAAAATATGCGAGCGCTTCTAGAACAGATTGGGATTTCTTCAAAAAGACTAGATTACTCTTCAGTGATGGTAGTCTACCAGACAGGCGAGCACTCTTGGCGAGGCTTTGTGGTGCCTTTTGATATTACCTTTGAAGCAGAGACAAAAAGAGAGGTGGTTAGTGCGCTTAGAGATATGATTGATTCGTACGTAGATGGTTTGCATCAGTACCACAATCCTGCACATCTTGAAAATGTACCGCTTTCATATGAGCCTGACAGACAGAAGTGGTTTGCGATATCTCAGGGTTTGATTGTTAAATTAATGAATAAGGTGAGGGAGGTAGACACTCCTGACTACTATGCCGAAGCTCAACTACCCGCTTAAGAAATATCGTAAGGCGGTAGAAGTGATTGCTGAAGAAAAAGGCATTGCTCGGATAAATGTTGTACCAAATAAGGGTAGTGCGGTCAGATTTGAAGTGTTTAGAGAAGTTACCGACAGCGTTCCTGCTTCAATGTGGGTAATACATCACTCTCACGAGAGAAAACAGATTGTATGGTCCAAAGATAATTATCGTAAGGCTGCAGAACATCTAGGCTGTACATTGGAGGAGTTTATACAAAAAATCGAGTCATTATAGTTGAATGATTGGAGAAAATGACGGTCACTTTTTTGTGATATAATCTCCGTATTCCGCTATGGCTTCTGATCCGCTATCAATTCTGTTTGGCAGTCCTGCTCGAGTGAAACTACTCCGCTTTTTTCTTTTTAACCCATCCAAAGAATTCACTTTCGACGAAATAAGTCGTCGCGCTAAATTAGTGCGTCGCACTGCTCGCACTGAAATGAATGCTCTTGAGCGAGCTGACTTGATAAAGAAAAAGCAGGTGTACCAACAACTTGAAGGGCATACTAAGCGCACTCGTGTACAAGCGTACACGCTTAATAAAGAGTTTGCTGAGCTCCAAGCTTTGCAGACGTTTTTGTTCGAGACTGCACCAATCAACGGCAAAACCCTCCTCAAGCATTTGCGTAAGGCTGGACCACTTGATTTTGTTTGTATGACCGGAGTGTTTGTTCGCGCATTTGAACAAAGACTTGATGTACTAATCGCTATGAAGAAAGTTTCAGAAGCCAAGATTGAAAACGCTATGCGTTCACTTGAGGCAGAGCTTGGTATTGAGATACGCTACGCTGTCTTCACTTCAGAGGAACTGCGCTATCGAGTAGGGATGTACGACAAACTAACTCGTGATGTCTTTGATTATCCGCATCAGATTATTGTTGATAAGATTGCTGTACGAGATGACTTAAAACGGTAGTAGAAAGGGGAGCAAGGGCCCGAAAAGCAGAGCTTTTCGGGCCCTTGCCTTAGCCAAAAAACAGGGCTCAAAATGAGGCAAAAGTAGCCTCGAAGCCTAGCTGTCTAGCCAGCCTTGGTTTAGACCCCAATAATGCAGTGAAAGCCCTTGCAATTATTTCACAATAGTATATTATGTCGCACATTATCTATGTTGAATTACTTAAAGAAATCGTAGCGGCAACTCATTCGCGCTTTGCGATTTGTGCCGCGAAAACGCGGTTTTTTTAAGCTCAAATTCTTCAAGAGGATAATGTGAACTTTGACAGTCATCACGAGTAAAAACGTTCCGAGAGCTTGCTCCTGGAAAGTTTGAACGAGTGATGGTTGTATGACGAGGGTCATGCAACTACATATCTTCTTAAGCTCAACACTAACCATAAGATGATTGGTGTTGAGTAAAGTCCTGCTGGAAATCGACGTCCAGCGGGCATCCTCGTGCAGTTTTTGCGCAAGTAAAAACTGCACGAGGCAGGTAGTCTGTTGGGTTAAGAGTTATCCCTTAAGGATGGTCTTTTCGTCCCCAACAGACAATCAACAATTAAGTGCGCGCGTAGATGCGCGCACGACACTCAAAATTGTGCAGCGGTGCACAGCATTCCTTGCAGGAATGTAAGGGTGTATGGTGGATGCCTTGGCTTTACAAAGCGATGAAAGACGTGGAATGTCTGCGATATGTTTCGGGGAGGTGACAATCAACCTTTGATCCGGAAATTTCTGAATGGGGAAACCCAACCGATTACGTCGGTTACCTTTCGTATGAAAGGAGTGTACCTAGGGAAGTGAAACATCTCAGTACCTAGAGGAATAGAAAGCAATATACGGAACTTTCTTTCTGGTTAAAACTAAGCCTTCGGGCTGCCATTGAAACCAGGAAGAAGGTTCTTGCGATTCCCTGAGTAGCGGCGAGCGAAACGGGAGAAGCCCAAACCTTTGGTAGCAATATTAAAGGGGTTGTAGGGCAGAATCGGCATTTAGTTGCGCGAAGTTACAAAACATATATATAGAAGAACGAGCTGGGAAGCTCGACCCCAGAGGGTAATAGTCCCGTATTTGAAATGTATATGACTTCGTTGATTTTGTTCCTGAGTAGTCCGAGACATGAATAGCTCGGATGAATCCGCCAGTACTAACTGGTAAGGCTAAATATTTGTAAAGACCGATAGTGAACTAGTACCGTGAGGGAAAGGTGAAAAGAACCCCGGAGAGGGGAGTGAAATAGATCTGAAACCATACATCTACAAGGAGTCGAAGCCTTTAGGGGCGACGGCGTGCCTATTGAAGAATGAGCCGGCGAGTGTATCTTTGTCCTTTGTCTAAGTGGCAATCCCACGGAGGCACAGTGAAAGCGAGCGTGAATAGCGCGAATATAGGGCAGGGATACGACCCGAAGCGGGAAGAGCTTGCCATGAGCAGGGTGAAGCGACTGTAAAAGGTCGTGGAGGCCCGAACCGGTTGGCTGTACAAAACCATCGGATGACTTGTGGTAAGGAGTGAAAAGCTTATCGATTTCCGTAATAGCTGGTTCTCTCCGAAACAGCTTTAGGGTTGGCGTCGAGTGGTCCCATTGGGGGTAGAGCACTGGAAGGAACAAACAGGGCGAAAGCTCGTTGTTCCTATCAAACTCCGAATACCAGTGGTTATAGCTCGGCAGTTAGACTATGGGGGAGAAGCTCCATTGGTCGAAAGGGAAACAGCCCAGATCGCCAGTTAAGGTCCCAAAATATATGCTCAGTGCAACTTGAGGAGGTGAGGATTCTCCAACAGCCAGGAGGTTGGCTTAGAAGCAGCCATCCTTTAAAGAAAGCGTAACAGCTCACTGGTCGAGAGTCCTTGCGCCGAAGATGATCGGGGCTCAAGCATATTACCGAAACTGCGGATTCGTACACTTCATTTGGGAAGAAAAGGAGAACGAAATGCAAAACAAACTTAAATTTAGACATCATGTTGCAGGCATTGGTGCAGCAATAGTTGTTCTTTGTCTGTTAAGTCTGTTTTACAGATACATCTGAACTGAAGTTCCAAAATGGGAACTTCGGTTCCCAAATGAAGTGTACGAGTGGTAGGAGAGCGTTCGTATCTGCGATGAATGGTTGGGGGGACCCAATCTGGAGCGATGCGAAGTGAGAATGCCGGCACAAGTAACCGCAAGACGGGTGAGAACCCCGTCCGCCGAAATACCAAGGTTTCCTTTGCGATGGTGATCAGCGAAGGGTTAGTCGGTCCTAAGCCGATGGCGAATGCCGGAGGCGATGGAGAGCAGGTTAATATTCCTGCACACCACTATGTTCCTATGGAGGGACGGAGGGTTGTACTCAAAGCATCTTATTGGATTGGTGCTGGAGCTATGAGCGTGCTACTTAGGTAAATCCGGGTAGCAATAACGCGAGTAGAGTCTGAATGTGCGGCTACGGCCAAGCAAATTTGGGGAGCACGCTTCCGAGAAAAACTTCGTTTGGGTTAAACATAGCGGTTCCGTACCGCAAACCGACACAGGTGGTAAGGTCGAGAAGACCAAGGCGAACGAGTGAGGGGTCCTTAAGGAACTCGGCAAAAAAGCGGCCGTAACTTCGGGATAAGGCCTGCCTTTGCCCCTTCGGGGGTTAAAGGCCGCAGCGAAAGATTTCCTGGCGACTGTTTAACAAAAACACAGCTCTCTGCGAAGACGTAAGTCCATGTATAGAGGGTGACGCCTGACCAATGCGGGAAGGTTAAGTACGGGGGGTGAAATGTCTTCGGATGTTTTGCTGGACTGTATAAGCCCCCGTCAATGTCAGCGATAACTATAATCGTTCTAAGGTAGAGTGCATTTCCTCGGAAGTGTGCTCTACGGATTAGAACGATTATAGAGTTAAACAGCCCGAGCCATAGTTACCTTATTAGTGAGTAATCATTAATATTTCCAACTGCAACCAACAAGAGACCAAATGTTGCACACCCCACCTAGCAATAGAGGGTGAAGATAGAGTCCTATTGTGTACGTGTGAACATCGGGTTCACACACAAAAGAAGGAATAATAGAGCGCAATTCCTTGTCGGGTAGATGAACTGCCCGGTTCAGCAGTGATGCTGTCCTAGTATGGTATTCCTCCATACAGGCAGATATTTTAGCAATAAAGTATTTGTCACTGGCTTATAACGGTGAAGCCCTAACCAAGTGTGTCCACTTCAAGGGTGGGTACAATACTCGGTGGGTAATACCGTGGGAAGTCGTTCAACTAGCGTTGAATTGACCCCGTAACGACTTAATGCACTACCGTACAGTAGTGCATTAGATGGAATGAATATATAATTATTTATACTTATATATGAAATCCATAACACGCCAGCGCTCAATGCAAACCAGAAATAAGTACGAATACATTTCTGGGTATGTCGATGGTGAAGGATGTTTCAGTGTCTCATTTTTAAAGCGAAAAAAATTAAGGATTGGTATAGAAACCAGACCAAGTTTTTCCGTCAGTCAAAATGAAGATCGTTCCGAAATTCTCTACCTTATGCAAGACATTTTTGAATGTGGATACATAAGAAGAGACTCTTCGGACAAAACATTAAAATACGAAGTGAGAAATCTAGATGATTTGCTCACGAAAGTAATCCCACACTTCAACAACTTCCCACTTCTTTCAGGAAAGCAGAAAGACTTTGAATTTCTATCTAAAGTTTGTCGCTTAATGAAAGAGGGTAAACAGCATACCAAAAACGGTATGTCCGAAATTTTGAAACTAGCGTTTCAAATGAACCCAAGTGGAAAAAGAAAATACTCGCAAGTAGAATTACTTGCTGCATTGAGATGAAGATATAGTCTGTGCCACTAGTAATAGTGGATTAACATTACTTTTAGTTGCACGGAAGTAATGAATCAATATGAAGTTCCGACGTGCACGAATGGCGTAACGACTGGGAAACTGTCTCAAGGACCTGCTCGGTGAAAATACAATGGCTGTGAAGATGCAGCCTACCTGCAGTTAGACGAAAAGACCCCAGGAGCTTTACTGTAGTTTCTTATTGGGGCTGTTTGATTTATGTGTAGCATAGTGGGGAGACTTTGAAGCGGGCTTTCGGGTACCGTGGAGTCGCCAGTGAAATACCCATCTTAAATCGGGCAGTTCCTAACCCGGCGCGACAAACGCGTTGGGGACAGTGAGTGGCAGGCAGTTTTAGTGGGGCGCTACCCTCCCAAATCGTAACGGAGGGGTCTCAAGGTCAACTAGGCGCGAATGGAAACCGTGCCGATAGTGCAATGGCAAAAGTTGGCTTGACTGCAAGGCGTAGATGCCAAGCAGACACGAAAGTGGAGCATAGTGAACCGATGGTTGGCTTTAGATGCCGCCGGAGATTACCCGATAAAAGTTACCCTGGGGATAACAGGCTAGTCGTGCCCAAGCGTCCAAAGCGACGGCACGGTTCGGCACCTCGATGTCGGCTCATCTTATCCTGGGGCTGGAGCAGGTCCCAAGGGTTTGGCTGTTCGCCAATTAAAAAGATACGCGAGCTGGGTTTAGACCGTTCAGATTCTGAAATTTCGGACTCTGGACAGTCTAAACCCCTTCGAAGATTGTTTTAACTTTTCGAAAATGAAATAAAGATAGAACCAACCAACACGGCGGTCATATATAGGAATATATATGAAAAAACTAACTAATATCGGTAGAACCCGACTTGTGAAAGCAAAGGGCAATACCGAGGGAAGGGTAAAACCGCCCCTAGAGACTGAACGTTAGTCATCGAGAACCGATGAAGCTACAGTCCAATGCACGTAGGAATACGTGGAAACCTTATTAAAGTCGTACACACACGCGACTTAAATAAGACTGAACATGCGTGAGACAGGTTGGTCTCCTATCTACTGCAGGCGTCGATTTTTGAAGAGATTTGTCCCTAGTAAGTGATTGCTACTTTACGAAGAGATTCGTAATGACAATATGGCTTATAACGGTGAAGCCTTCATATGTTTTAGTTCGAGAGTATGTAAAGCGACTAGTCCTCGCGCTACACATTCGTTGACGACTGAAACCTCTTTAAGGTAATACCGTGGGAAGTCGTTCAGCTTAACGCTGGATTGACCCCGTAACGACTTACGTTGAAAGATACGTGGACTCATATGTAGAGGAATCATTTCTTAGAAAATGACTGCTCATATGGGTAACATGCCATCATCCTCCCGCAGCTTTGCGAAGGATGAAGATATAGTCTGTGCTCCTGGAAACAGGGGAATCCACGACGAGAGGACCGGGATGAACTGACCTCTGGTCTGTCGGCTGTCACGCCAGTGGCACTGCCGAGTAGCTATGTTGGGAATGGATAACTGCTGAAAGCATCTAAGCAGGAAGCCAACTCTAAGATTAGAAATCATTAAGTCCCCTAAGAGATGATTAGGTTGATAGGCTTTAGGTGTAAGCGTGGTGACACGTTGAGCCGTGAAGTACTAATAGGACGTATTTCCTGCAAGGAATACTGTTCATCGCGCAAAACTTCCAAAATTAGCGAATTTGCATTTGTTTCGGTCGGTCCGCTCGGCACCTTATTTAGGTAAGGCTTCCTCTCGGACCTCCCTCAACAAGCGCAACTTCATCTCATTTATGAAAGTTTTGTTAAGCACAATTTTGAGTAAATAGTTGTTGTTGAACCTAAAAGAAGATATGTATAAGACTTGGATATTCTGAAATGATTTACGCCAGTAAATCGTTACAAATAAATCGCCAGAGGGGGCGATAAGGTCGGAATGTAGCGCAGCCTGGTAGCGCATCGTTTTCGGGAAACGGAGGTCGCAGGTTCGAATCCTGTCATTCCGACCAAATAAATTTATTTGTGTGTTCTTCAGAATTAGTACGTGCCGTCGTCTCAGATTTCAATTGACGGCATCATTTCAGACTATCCAAGTTAATAAGAAACACTCAAGATTCAGTACGAATTTTGTATGTTGGTGCTTTAGCGGAGGGGGTACACCCGTTCTCATTCCGAACACGGCAGTTAAGCCCTCCATCGCCGATGGTACTCCTTAATTGGGGCAGAGTAGGTAAGCGCCAACATACAGTATTGGTACCCGATTGAATCTTGGGTGTTTTTTGTTTCCAATTTTTGGCAGAGTAGGTAAGAATGTCCGCTTCGCGGAACTTGGCATTCTTGCTATCTATTGAGTCGCCCTCCGGCGACCCATATTTTATATGTTACTTGGCAGTAACATTGATAGTAAGCGCCAACATACAGTATTGGTACCCGATTGAATCTTGGGTGTTTTTTGTTACCTGATGTATCTGTGCGCCATGATACAATTTACGCATGCGAACAACGGCCATGTGGGCGATGTGGAGACGGATGCAGTATTTCACCGGTTTTGCCGTATTTTTTCTAATAGTCGGTGGTTGGTTTTATTACGCTAACTTTTATCAGTCGCCAACTTGTTTTGATGGTAAGCAGAATGCTGGTGAAGCAGGAGTAGATTGTGGTGGAGGCTGTGTGCGTATCTGTTCGTTTAGTGTACAGGAACCGACAGTGAAGTGGTCACGTGCATTTCGGGTCACAGATGGAATGTATAACGCTGTTGGTTATGTAGAAAACACTAACCGTGAAGCAGCTTCGCCAGAGATTAAATATAAGTTCACTTTGCTCGACGCCGCTGGCGTAATAAAGGAGGTGAGTGGCACCACGATTCTGCCACCAGACGGGGAATACCCAATTTTTGAAGGCAGGATTGCAACTGGTTCTCGAATACCTACCAGAACCTTCCTAGAAATCGAACCAGTAGAAGTCTGGCAACCAGCCACAGCTGGAAGAGAACAGTTTTCAGTAGTGAGTCGAGAACTCTTGGGTGCTGATGCCCGCCCTAGACTCGATGCCACTTTGCGAAATAACGAACTCGAAGAAGTGAAAGAAGTAGAGGTGGTGGCGACTATCTTTAATGCAGAAGGAACAGCTCTAGCTTCCTCACGCACCTTTGTTGATAACTTTGCGCCCCGCAGTGACCTCGAACTCTTTTTCACCTGGCCTGAGCCTATAGCTACCACTTTGCGCTCCTGCGAGGTACCTACCGATGTTCTGGTGGCGATTGATGTGTCAGGTAGTATGAACAACGACCAGGCTGACCCACCAGAGCCTTTGACTTCGGTTAAAGAGGCGGCAGCTCGATTCATTAACCGTCTAGGGGAGAATGATCAGTCTGGTTTGGTTACTTTTGCTAGCGGAGCCACTCTAGAGAATCAACTCACGACTGCGAACGATCTTGTTTCAACCGCAGTGGGCGCTATCTCTATTGACCCGAGCGAGGAATCTGGCTTCACTAACACTGGTGAAGGTCTACTGGCAGCTGCGAATGAACTCACTTCACCGAGACATAATGAAAACGCACGTAAGGTCATGGTGATTCTAACTGACGGTCTAGCTACTGCCCCAGGTGAGACAGAAGAGGCAGAAGCTTTTGCACTCGATGCAGCTACGTCGGCTAGGGGTGCTGGTATAGATATATACTCAATCGGGCTAGGGGAGAGTGTAAAAATGGAGTTCGTGTCAGCACTTTCGTCCACACCAGAACAATCTTTCCAAGCTATTTCATCAGGGGACGTTGATCGTATCTACCAAACCATCACTTCGTCACTTTGTGAACAAGGGGCTGCTGTTATTGATATAGTACCTAAGTCTACTTCTGGATTCGTTCCATTAAGATAGACTTCATTCAAAATTAGCGCATCTACACTGGTTTCAGAATTTCGGCTCGTCACCTTAGCTCACTTAAGGCTCTGTCGCCAAAATTCCTCCAACCAGTACATCTGCATCTAATTTTGAATGAAGTTATGTATACATCTGATTATGTCTTTCGTACGCAACATCTTCTCAGGTTTTGATTTTTGGCTCTTTGGAGCCGCTTTTGTGTTGACTCTGCTTGGTCTCTCGACCATGTACACTTTTCAATCTGAAAGTGGTTTTTTTGATAGACAAATTCTCTGGATAAGCATAGCGTTGATAGCTATGCTCTTCGCACTCTTGCCGGATTATCGGTTTTTGCGATCAGGAAATACGGCCTTTATGGCATACGTGGCGGCGGTGTTTCTCTTAGCGCTAGTGCTTATTTTTGGAGAGGTTACCCTCGGAGCACAGAGTCGCTTTGACTTGGGATTCTTTTCTTTTCAGCCGGCAGAATTTGCCAAACTGGTCTTGATTGCATTGCTTGCTAAGTACTTCTCAAAACGGCACGAGATGATTGGTGATTTTAAGCATATTTTAATCTCTGGGTTGTATACGTTCATTATTTTTGGATTAGTATTCATTCAACCAGACTTTGGGTCAGCTTTGATTATTTTTGCCATATGGTTTGGTATGGTCTTGATTGCTGGTATTCGCCTAAGGCACCTGCTTATGGTATTTGTACTTGGCGTGATGGCCTTTGGAGCGATGTGGAGTTTTGTCTTGCTGGATTATCAAAAGGACCGTATTGGTACATTCATTAACCCTCTAGCTGATATTCAGGGTTCAGGGTATAACGTTTATCAGTCCATCATCGCTGTTGGGTCGGGACAGGTGTGGGGGAAGGGAGTTGGTTATGGAACTCAGTCTAAAATGGAGTTCCTGCCCGAACATGAAACTGACTTTATCTTTGCAGCCTTTGCGGAGGAGTGGGGTCTGGTAGGAGCACTGGTATTGTTTTCTCTCTTTGGAATCGTGGTGTGGAGACTCATTCGTTTGGCTATTCAAGGAGCTAGCAACTTTGAACGATTGTTCACGAGTGGTGTGGCAATAATGATTATTGCGCACTTCACCATTCATACCGGAATGAATATAGGACTCATGCCGGTTACAGGACTCACTATTCCATTTATGAGCTATGGCGGAACACACTTACTGGTGGAGTTTATTGCACTTGGAATAGTGATGGCGATGAGTCGGTATACTATGACAAGATACAAGAGTGAGGATATTTTCTTGAGCTAACTTCTTTAAAAACTGGCGCAATCTGTATTGGTTTTACCACAAGAGTACTTCCAAAATTATAGTCGTCAGTGGACTCCTTAATTTTTAGGTCGCAGAATTTTGACTCGGTCACCTTAGGTTGACTAAGGCTTCCTCACAAAAATCTTCCAACAGTGACCAAATTTTTAAGGAGCGAAAGCAACTATAAAAATGGAAATGCCCTTGTGGTGCACATCTACACCCAGTTTTTAAAGAAGTTCAAATACTATCCCTTATACACCAGTATTGTTTCTCGCAAAGTTTTCTCAAATGTGAAGCTCTGACTTCGCACTTTGGCACCGTCGCCTAACTTTGCTCGCAGTTCAAGGTTGGTACGTAGCTCAAAAATGGCTTTAAATAAGGCTTTATTGTCGAGCGGGGGAGTGAGGAGGCCACTTACGCCATCTTCAATCACTTCTGGGATACCGCCAACTCTCGTTGCTACAATCGGCACTCCAGCCAGGAGAGCTTCTATCAATACATATGGCATCCCTTCAGAACGAGAAGCAAGTACAAATATATCAGCAGCTTTGAGGTATTGTGACGCTTCATCAACTGACCCAAGTAGAAAGATATGTTCACTTAAGTTTTCTTTAGCAATCAACACTTTCAGTTCTTGTTCTTCTTCTCCTGAGCCAATAATAAGATGACGAGTGTTTGGTTCTTTGTCTACTAACTCCTTCATTACTTCTATCACAGCATCGTGTCTTTTGACCGGGTGAAGCTCTCCGATAGTAAGTGACCAGAAATCATCTTTGTATGGAGTGAGCCGTGGTTCTTTTTCAATAAGATTATCCCGACTTTCTTCACGAGAGAGAAGATTTTTTATTTCACGCCCGTTATGAATTACGGTTATTTTTTTATTAACAAAAGGCCAGTTCATTTGTCTCTTCAGCTCTTGTGAGACGGCAATGGTGTGGTGGGAAAGGAGCACTGTAAACCAGTGCATTTTTTTAAGAATAAACTTTTGCCATATCGGTCGGTCTTCGTTAAAAGCCCAGCCGTGAGAGGTAAAAATAATGTTAGGTACACCTAACAGTCTTCCTGCGAGACTACCTAAGACCCCAGCTTTGGAGCTGTTGATATGAAGAACGTCTGGCTGTTCGCGACGAATGATGTCAACCGTTTCCCAAAATGCCATCCATTCCTTACCAAGAGAGATATCACGTTGAAGAGAATCGATGGTAATCACATCTATGTTGGCGTCCTTTAGTTTGTCGATTAGTGTACCAGTGCCACCACTGGCAACCTTAACCTCAAACTCACTTTTAGGTAGGCCGACTGCTAGATCATGGACGTAACGTTGAGCCCCACCAAAGTTGCTTTTAGTGATTAGAAACAGGATTTTTCTCTTTTTATCAGTCATAGCCGAGTTGCTATTTACCCCTATATTATGCATTATAATTTAACATTACCTTATTTATGGGCGAAAGAACACGAGAACTTTTTATATTAATTTTGGGTGACGCAGTCTGCTTCACTGTAGCACTATGGCTGACTCTTTTTGTGCGGTACCTAGAGTGGCCGAATGAGGCACGCCTAGAGGCACACTTTGGTCCTTTTCTATTTCTCTCCTCACTTTGGCTAGTAGTTTTCTATATCGCTGGATTGTATGAGAAGCATACTGTTCTTCTTAAGAAGCTGTTGCTGTCACGTATTATCAACACACAGATAGTGAACATCGTGTTAGCGGCCGTTTTGTTCGTTGTATTACCGTTTGGTATTGCTCCTAAGACTAATTTAGTCATTTATCTTTTGGTGTCCATTGCACTCATCACAATTTGGCGACTTTATTTATTTGGATACTTTTCACCAAAGTCCAGGCATAAAGCTCTCCTTATTGCCGATGGGGAAGAGGCTATAGAACTAGCTGATGAGATAAACAATAATGACCGGTACAACTACTCCTTTGTACGTATTATCGACGAACGGGCTGCGTTGCAGACACCAGACTTCGAAGCGAAGCTCTTAGAACTCATCGACCGAGAGAATGTTGAGGTGATTGTGGCTAATCCTCGCGGGGAACATATTGAACGTGTACTGCCAGCTATCTTTGATTTAGCTTTTCTTAAGTTTGAGTTTACCTTTCTCGACTTTTATCAGTTATATGAAGATACGTTTGACCGTATTCCAATGTCATCGCTTCGCTATGATTGGTTTATTTCAAATGTATCTCAGTCACGAAGTGCTGTGTATGATTTCTTAAAGAGAGGAATCGATGTAGTGGGTGCGGTAGCCCTACTAGTGCCTTCAGCACTAGTTTATCCATTTATTATTTTAGCCATTAAACTTGAAGACGGTGGGTCAATTTTTTACCACACCGAACGTGTCGGTCAGTTCAATAAGCCACTCCAGATTATAAAGTTTAGGACTATGACCGGAGAGGATAAGGGTGAAGAAGCACTGCAAAGTACTTTGCGCGTAACTAGAGTCGGGCAGTTTCTAAGACGCACGCGCCTCGATGAGTTGCCACAGCTTTGGAATGTACTGCTCGGCGACCTGTCATTCATCGGGCCGCGTCCTGAGATGCCAGCCTTAGTTTCTGCTTATGCTGAAAAAATCCCTTACTACAATATGCGTCATTTCCTAAAACCAGGACTTTCTGGCTGGGCTCAGATTAGACACCTAGATGCACCAAGACAAGGGCTCGATATACCACGAACGGTTGAAAAACTCTCCTACGACCTACACTATCTACGCTATCGCTCATTCTTCTTGGACATCGAGATAATGTTAAAGACTCTACGTATACTAATAATGAGAAGCGGAACCTAAACTATGTCTATACTAAAAAAAGTAGTCGTTACCGGAGGGGCAGGATTTATTGGTTCAAACCTTGCTCGTGCACTGGTGGAGAAAGGTTGTGAGGTACTGGTAGTAGACAATTTTGTGGCCGGGCACTTTGATGAGCGGGTGGTACCCGGTGCTGTATACAATAATATTGATATTAAAAATACCGCCGAGCTAATTCCTGTTTTTCAAGGTGCTGATGCTGTATTTCATTTAGCAGCTTTGCCGAAGGTGCAGGATTCTATAGAGCATCCGATTGAGACTTCTAACACCAATGTCGATGGTACTTTGTCGGTACTTGAAGCAGCTCGTGCAGCTGGTGTTCAAAAAGTAGTCTTCTCATCATCAGCAGCTGTGTATGGTGATCAGGAGACTATGCCGGCTAGTGAGGATATGCCAGCTCATCCACTGAATCCTTATGGTCTTCATAAGTACATTGGAGAGAATACTTGTGTCTTGTGGTCAGAACTTTACGGTTTACCCACAGTCTCGCTGCGCTACTTCAATGTCTATGGTCCAGGCTTTGACCCGAATGGAGCCTATGCTTCAGTGGTGGGTAGGTTTATTGATCTGCGTCAAAATGGAAAACCACTCACTATTGTGGGTGACGGAACCAACACTCGTGACTATGTGCATGTTGACGATGTGGTCAGAGCTAATATTTTGGCAGCTGAGAGTGATAGCGTAGGTAAGGGAGAGGTTATAAATATCGGCAGTGGACAAGAAACATCAGTGACTCAGTTGGCGGCCATGATAGGTGGGCCGGTTGAGTCGGTAGAGTCACGGCAGGAAACGTCTCGTTCAGTTTCTGATATTTCTAGAGCCAGAACCCTATTAGGTTTTGAACCCACTGTTGAGATTGAGATTGGTATTGAGAATCTGAAGAAACTCCATGGAATAAGTTAGTCATGTTAGGATTATTCAAATGATTGTTGATGGAAAAAAGATAGCGGGGGAGATTTACTCCGATATTAAGGATAACTTGTCTAAGTCAGGTAAGCACCCTTGTTTGACGGTTTTTGCTTGTGCCCCTAATGCAGAAACAAAGAAGTATATGGAGTTGAAGAAGAAGCGTGCCAGCGAATTAGGTGTCGATGTATTAGTTATTGAGCTGGATGCCGACACTACTACAGAGAAGGCAGTTGAAGCAGTATTGAGTGCAGATGCATCAGCCGATGGAGTGATTGTGCAGTTGCCGTTTCCACCACAAGTTGATGCTGGTGCACTTTTGTCAGCCATACCGAAAGAACTCGATATCGATAACATCAATTACGCAGGTGAGGAAACAGACGTGTTACCACCGGTGGTTGGTGCTATTGCTGAAATTGCAAAGAGGCACGATGTAGATTTTGCAGGTAAAAACGTAGTGGTAATTGGGCGCGGAAGGTTGGTAGGGAAGCCGGCGACACTTTGGGCCAAATCTCAAGGTGCTGTAGTTACAGTAATCGACAAAGATACAGAAGACGCCGACTCGATAATGCGTGAAGCAGACATTATTATCTCAGGAGCAGGAGTGCCGAGTTTGATTACTCCAGACAAAATTAAAGATGGAGTAGTCATCTTTGATGCTGGTACCAGTGAGGAAGGCGGGGAACTTAAGGGGGATGCCGACCAAGCTTGTGCCTCCAAGTGCTCTCTCTTCACACCAGTCCCCGGTGGTGTCGGACCTATCACTATCGCTATACTGCTTCGTAATTTGGTAACTCTATCTAACTCGTAATACTAGAACCTAACCCCTGGTTTGTGATATAGTACCCGTGAATTATGGCAACCGAGACTGGAGGAAATATGATTGTACGACTGTTTTACGCCCTGCTGACGTTGGCTATTGCTGCCTCTGTCGCTTTTTTTGTTTATCAAAACGTAGTTACTCCAGACAGCAAGTATCCTTTTAAGTTGGGTCTCGATCTCTCTGGAGGAAGCCACCTAGTATACGAAGCAGATACCAGTGAAGTTAATCCGGAGGAGGTAGATGAACTAATGAATGTACTTCGAGTTGTTATTGAGCGTCGCGTTAATATCTTCGGTGTCTCAGAACCTATCGTACAAGTGGAGTCTAGTAGCGTAGTGTCTGACGAACAAAAGGAGCGTCTGGTGGTAGAGCTTCCTGGTGTAACTGATGTCAAAGAGGCGGTAGCAGAGATCGGACGCACACCACTTTTGGAATTTAAACTCATTGATGAAGAAGCTTTGCTAGAAGCTGTGGCGATGGAGTCTATCAGTATTGAAGGAGCTACGGTTACTCCAAGTGAAGGATCAGCTGATCCATATACTGATACTGGTTTGACTGGTCGTTATCTCCAGAGTGCCCAACTACAATTTGCTGGGACTGGAGGTGCCGGAGGACTTTCTAATGAACCAATAGTGGCTATTACTTGGAACGCTGAGGGAGCAGCTTTATTCGAAGAAATAACTGCCAATAACACTGGTAAGCGTTTAGCCATTTTCCTCGATGGTGAAGAAATATCTAGTCCTCGCATTAACGAACGCATCTCAGGTGGACAAGCGGTGATTTCAGGAGGATTTACTCCAGAGGAGGCCCGTGACTTGGTGCAAAATCTTAACTTTGGTGCACTTCCAGTACCGATTGAACTAGTGAGTACTCAAACTATTGGTGCTGCACTTGGGGGAGAGGTGTTGGAGAAAGGAATGATGGCGGGGGTTATTGGTTTTGCGTTCGTGATGGCTTTTATGCTCTTGTGGTATCGGCTACCAGGCTTGGTGGCTGTTGTAGCACTTCTAAGCTATGTGGTGGTTATGTTGGCACTCTTCCAACTAATTCCGGTGGTACTAACCGCTGCGGGCTTAGCTGGATTTATTCTAACTATCGGTATGGCGGTAGATGCTAACGTGTTGGTCTTCGAGCGAATGAAAGAAGAACTGCGAGATGGAAAGGGTTCTCGCGAAGCCGCTATTGTAGGATTTAAGCGAGCTTGGAGTGCAATTCGCGATGGTAATGTCACTAGTCTTCTCTCTGCAATTATTCTATTTTGGTTTGGGACTTCGATGGTGAAAGGTTTTGCACTAGTGTTTGGTATCGGAGTGATTGTATCTATGCTCTCCGCCCTTCTTGTTACTCGCACTCTCTTGGTGGCACTGCCAGATCGGAAGCGTGACGAGGGAGTAGTTGGTCGTCTGTATGAGTCAGGGCTCGGAAAATAAAGAAATAAATTATGTTCATCATCAAATACAAAAATATATTTCTAGCAATCGGCGTGGGCATAATGATTATTTCACTCGGCCTGATTTTTGGTCTAGGGCTTAAGCCGGGTATTGATTTTGCTGGCGGTTCTCTGATGGAAGTCTCATACGATAATCGTCCAGCCAAAGCTGATGTGGAAGCTGGTTTAAATGAACTAGATTTAGGAGGTTATTCTCTTCGTGAGGCAGATGACGAATCTGGTCGTGATGTGTATATGCTACGTACTCGCGCTCTGTCTGACTCTGAGCGCACTTCTGTCGAAGAAACAGTTATCACCGATGGCTCAGGTGGTACTATCACTCGCTTTACTTCAGTTGGTCCGGTTATCGGACAAGAACTGCAAGAAAAAGCAAAGTGGGCGATTGGAGCCGTGTCCTTGGTCATCGTTATCTATATTGCAATCGCTTTCCTTGGTGTTCGTTGGCCAGTTGGTTCGAGTGTTTATGGTGCAATTACTGTACTAGCCCTAGCGCACGACGTGATGGTGCCAACAGCCTTGATGGCAGTGCTCGGCTACTTCTACGGGGTGGAGGTAGATGTGCTCTTTGTGATGGCACTCTTGGCCGTACTCGGCTACTCAGTCAACGACACTATTGTTATATTCGACCGTGTACGTGAAAACATTATTAAGTATCGCAAGGAGCACAAGAAGACGGTAAATGCACCAGGGGGAATTACTCGTGAGGAGGTGACTTATAGTTTTAATAAGCCTTTCGGAGAAATTGTTGGTATTTCTATCAAGGACACGCTTTTGCGCTCTATCAATACTTCACTCACCACTGGCCTAGCTCTAGTGGCTCTCTATTACTTCGGTGGAGATGTTACTAAGAACTTTGCTCTAGTTCTCTTGGCGGGAGTGATTGCCGGAGCATACTCTTCAATCTTCTTTGCTAGTCCATTACTCGTTTGGTACGCTGAGTGGAAAGAGCGAAAAAATAAAAAGTAATCTAAGTTGTAATGATTATTGGAATTACAGGCACACTAGGTGCTGGAAAAGGAACTGTTGTTAGTTATTTAGTGGAACGAAAAGGTTTCAAGCATCTTTCAGCCCGCGCTTTATTTCAAGAATTGATGGAGAAGGAGGGAATGGAGATAAATCGCGATACTATGGTCGCATTTGCTAATTCACTACGAGCTAAACATGGTGGCGACTACGTCTTTCGAGAACTTTTTAAAAGAGCAGAGGCACTGGGTACAGATGTGGTCATTGAGTCACTGCGGACAGTGGGTGAGGCTAAGGCTCTTAAGGAAAACGATAATGCGTATCTTCTAGCTGTTGATGCAGAACAAAAACTCAGGTATGAACGTATTCATGGGCGTGGAAGTCCACTTGACCATGTGACTTTTGAAAAATTTCTTGAGCAAGAGAATACTGAAATGCACTCTAGTGATGAGCATAAGCAAAACATTGCTGCAGTGATGACCATGGCTGACTACACTATATATAACGATAATGATACCGAGGCACTATTTAAGGAGGTGGAGAAATTTTTAGAGACGGTTAAATAGCTCGTGTCTTTAAAAATTGCTTCTTTTCGTTATTTAATTTCTGCGTAATCAAACAGTACCCCAAACGCTTTGCACCAGGTAAGGATATATTTATATTCCCTTAGGTCGACACCACGGGGTATGTTGTAAACGATATTTCCTTTATTGCCACGTTGAGGACCAAGGTCCACATAATCACGGGCTTCCAAATCTTTAGCTAGGTAGATGTACAAGTCTGGTCCGTTAGTGCCTTCGTAGTTTGTGTAGTAAAGCAAGGTCTCTTCGGAAGAATGGATAATCTCCACTTCACCTCTAGCCGGATGTCCGGTTGTGCCGGTGATTGAAAAAGGCCCTTCTGAAATTACCTCAACATCGCCCACTTGAACTTCTTGATTGGTGACCTCTAATTTTGCTTTCAGTTTTGGACTGAGTTCATCTTGTACTTCGGTATCAAACAATAGTGGAGAAAAAGCCCACCATAAGAATGCACCGACAGTAGTGATAATTAAGAAAGATAAGATGAGTACTAATTTAGATTTCATACTTTCATTTTATTTGTTCGATATAGTCATTAACTATGAATTCGAGTGCCAATGAATTCTGTGTTACTTAGATATTTTTTTAACTCCTCAATTTTTGCGCCGTTGATACAAGCGACTTCAATATTTTTTGTCTCAGCTTCGCGAGCGGCGATTGGATCAAAAGGGGAGGAGAGTCCAGGGTCCCATTCGTCGGGAATCAGTTTCCTAAATTCAGTCCACGTTATTTCTTTGATAGGAGTTGCTTCAGGATTTTTTCTCGGGTCTGCGGTATAAACGTAATCAATATTAGATAGGTTAATGACTTTCGAAGCCCCCACTCGCTCGGCAATCTGGATGGCACGCAGGTCGGTAGACGCTCCAGGACGATAACCAGCAGCAATGATGATGCGGGCATCTTGTGGTACATCTAAGATTTCATCAGGATTAGTTATTACTACTCTATGAGCTATGTCTTTGAGTATGGTGCGAAGTAGTTGTCCGTTGAGACGAGTGGAGTGAATTCCAATCCAATCTAAGTCTTCCTTATCTAAGGTGTGTGTGGCATCAGCAGCATCTTGGTAACGACGGGCGGTGCGTCCACCTCCTGCAATTATTATGAATCGTTTGTCTTTTTCTTCTTCGAGTAGGGAACGGAGACTTTTAAGAAAATCGATGTCGATACTATCTGGAACTATTAAGGACCCTCCGACTGACATTACTATGGTTTCTGGTTGCATATTACCCTTCATTGTATCGGTCGCGGGCTTTTAAACCAACTTGGGGATAAGTATTGACAAATATTCATGCCGTGTTAGACTCGTGCGGCTGTGACATGAGTTGCAGTATAGAAAACCCAAACTACAGGAGAATTGGGATGTTCAAAAAGTTCCTTTCGGCCGCTTCGGCAATCGTACTCGCTTCCGCTTTCGCGCTTACCCCGGCAGCTGCCGATGGCTTCGAATTTGATGGCAATGTCGACGGCGACTACAACGCCTGGTCGCTCGGCGGCTCCGGCGGCTTCAATGGCGGCAACGGCACGATCGACGAACGCACCTCCTGGGCCGGCTCGGTCACCGAGAATTCGGGCGAGATGAACCTGAAGTTCACCTCGGGCGGTGGCCTGTCGGGAAAGCTCGACCTGAGCTCCTCGGCTTCGGCTGGTGCGGGCAACTATATCGCGACCAAGGGCGCGGGGGCATCGTCGACGTACAGTGTCTCTGGTTCTGGCGTGATCGGTGGGATCAACGCTGAGGTTGCCGGCAGCGGCAACTACACCAACAACTGACGCTTCGGCGCCGAAACAAACCAAGGGGTGCTCCGGCACCCCTTGACTTCTATATGAAGTCGTGGTATCAATTCTGACTCACTTTCGGTGAGTCCAGATCAGAGGAGAAGTTCATGAAGAAAATTCATATGTTGGTGCCACTTCTGGCATTGTCTGTAACCGGTTGTATGTCGGTCAGTAAAGAAACCGACAGGAAGACTGGCATCGAGGTGACCACAGTCGCAGTGCGCGGTTGCGGCAATCCGTCGCAGACAATGACCTGGGTCAAGCGCCCTGGTGAGAAGGAATCGTCCTTCGCATCGACCGGTGGCGATCTCTGCAACACCGGCCTGGCAGCTGCGCTCGGCGCAGCTGGACAAATCGGTGCGGCGGCAGTCTTGCCTCAGAGTGCTGGTATCACCAACACCGTGATCTCCGGATCGCAGTCGTTGGCGCAGCAGTCGTCCTCCACCAAGATCGGCGGGAATTGAGGCCAACAGAAATCGTGTGCCGGGGTAGAGATACCCCGGCAACAACCATCGTTCTTTGAACAGAAAGAAGTTTAAATATAAAAGGCCACTCAGCGCGAGTGGTTTTTCATTTATCTTTTCATTTATCTCCGGGTGTTTTAGAAAGGCCGCACATCAATGATGTGCGGCCTTGATATTGTTCTGCGGGCCGGTGTCTTACCCGACACATCTTAATTTCCTGCTTCCAGTGTGCTCCCCTTGGGCGTCCGTGTATCGGTAGGTGATGTTTGCTTCCATGCCCCGCGGACTGATCCACGTGACATCAAAATGATATTTGCCGTCCATTGTGATGGTGTTGCCATTCAGTCTTATCGACTTGGCACGGTACTTGATTTTCACCTGATCGCCTTGGCAGGGACCGGCGACATACTTCATCGCCCGGTTTGGCTTAACAGTGAAGATGCCACACCACTGCCTCTCCGGCACGGAGAGCAGGCAGTCTCCCACCGGTAGTTTCAGGTTGGCGGCGTACGCTTGAGTTGTGATCATGATTGCGGCGCCAGTAAGGAACAGTTTGTTCACGGTTTTCTCCTTGGTTCGAACAAATATTTCTTGCGGACTATAACACAATTTGTTATTTTTGCAAGTTATAAGGACGTTTTGGGGTACTTTTTGCTGAAATTGAAGAAGGGTTTATAGTTGTTGTAAATAGTATGAATGTAGTTGCCGTTGATGATAAAAGAAATCAAGTATAAAGGCTTGCATGATTATTATTTCTCTGTATAATAGCGCCACTTGGACAGGAGGTATGGAGGGCTTTTTTTAAAGCGCTCCGCTTCAGTCGTTCAATGATTTTTGACAACTGAATATGGAATTGGTGTGACAACCAATTCCGCGCATCATCAACAATAAAATGTTGAAAAAAGTCCCTGGCATTCCCATGTCGGGGCAGTAAGACGAAAGTAAGTTTGTACTTTCTTTTGTCTTATCCTTTAGGTGGTTCATCGAAAAGAGCGACTACAAGTACAGTCGCTCGCTAAGTACATGAACCCAGGTAAGCGCCATTTATGGCGCTCCAACCTGTCTTTAATTAGAGTTTGATCCTAGCTCAGGGTGAACGCTGGCGGCGTGGATGAGGCATGCAAGTCGAATGGGTTTAGACCCATGGCAGACGAGGTAGGAACACGTAGGTACGTACCCCAAAGTCAGGGATAACCCGGCGAAAGTCGGAGTAATACTTGATGGTCTCGAAAGAGTAAAGATTTATCGCTTTGGGAACGGCCTGCGGTCTATCAGCTTGTTGGTAAGGTAACGGCTTACCAAGGCTACGACGGATAGGGGAGCTGAGAGGCTGACCCCCACCGATGGAACTGCGACACGGTCCATACTCCTACGGGAGGCCGCAGTCGAGAATCTTCCGCAATGGACGAAAGTCTGACGGAGCGACGCCGCGTGGTGGATGAAGCCCTTTGGGGCGTAAACACCTTTTATGGAGGAGAAAGTTTATTGATGTTACTCCATGAATAAGGGGCTCCCAATTCTGTGCCAGCAGGAGCGGTAATACAGAAGCCCCAAGCGTTACCCGGAATCACTGGGCGTAAAGGGTGCGTAGGCGGCTATATTAGTCGGGTGTTAAATCCCGGGGCTCAACCCCGGAATCGCATTCGAAACGGTATAGCTAGGAGAAGTGAGAGGTGCATGGAACTCAAGGTGTAGGGGTGAAATCCGTTGATATCTTGGGGAACACCAAATGCGAAGGCAATGCACTGGCGCTCTCTCGACGCTGAGGCACGAAAGCGTGGGTAGCGAAGAGGATTAGATACCCTCGTAGTCCACGCCCTAAACGCTGTCAACTGGCTTTTTCGAGTATCGACCCTCGAAGAGGCGAAGCTAACGCGTTAAGTTGACCGCCTGGGTAGTACGACCGCAAGGTTAAAACTCAAAGGAATAGACGGGGACCCGCACAAGCGGTGGAGCGCGAGGCTTAATTCGTCGCTAAACGAAAAACCTTACCGAGGCTAGAAATCCAGCTGCACGCTCTGGGAAACCAGAGAAGCTTTCGAAGGTGCTGGACAGGTGATGCATGGCTGTCGTCAGTTCGTGGCTTGAGCTGTTCCCTTAAGTGGGGAAACGAACGCAACCCTCGTTGTCTGTTATATGTGTCAGGCGAGACTGCTCCCTCACGGGAGAGGAAGGTGAGGATGACGCCAAGTCAGCATGTCCCTTGATGCCTCGGGCTGCACTCACGCTACAATGGTACGCACAACGGGACGCAATATCGTAAGATGGAGCAAATCCTTATAAAACGTGCCCCAGTTCGGATTGAGGTCTGCAACTCGACCTCATGAAGTCGGAATCGCTAGTAATCGCGGATCAGCATGCCGCGGTGAATACGTTCTCGGGTCTTGTACTCACAAATAAATGCGCCCGGCAGCGCATAGTTCTAAGTGGTTTAAATCCACTCCTCTCTTATCGTCTAGGAGAGCGTAGCAGAAAGGTAGGTCCAACTCCGTGAGGAATGGACTGAAGGACCTGGATGCAAAATATAGCCTATACATAAAGACCGATATCGACTCATCAAACCGGCGGTGAGGATGAGGAAGATATTCAAGAAAAGGTCGTATGGGATGTATGGAAAAGAATTATGCGTAACCCGGGGAGATCTCAGGTGTTAATGGAAACTTACGCACATGAGAAGTCAGCTGCGTCGTAGTACCAGGTGGTAATATAATTACCATATGGGAAGGACAAAACCGGTCATTAATCCTTGGTGATTATGATTGGACTCGCGTAGTGCGTTAAATACGCTTGCTACGTGGGAACGTGAAATGTTCCAAGAATCACATTCGCCCGTCAAGTCAGGGGAGTCGGGAGTGCCCGAAGTGCCACCTTGCGTGGCCCTACGGTAAGCTCGATAACAAGGACTAAGTCGTAACAAGGCACGGCTAGCGGAAGCTGGTCG